>Ga0307379_10009377_pt1 | contig 13076 bp, 18 predicted proteins | sample UN2MG_FD_202237 | JGI IMG/M metagenome (GOLD analysis project Ga0307379, IMG submission 202237) | Soil microbial communities from Risofladan, Vaasa, Finland - UN-2 | ecosystem: Environmental > Terrestrial > Soil > Coastal area > Acid sulfate soil | place: Finland: Risofladan, Vaasa | collected... | reverse complement strand
CCATGAGCCTTTTTTTTTGATAGTTAATCTGGTCTTTTTGGGGTTAAAGAAAAACAAAATCAGGCGGTTACATGTTCACGTTGACAGGTTAAACAAGGGAGGTTAAGATGTATTCTTCTTTCGTGGAAACAATAAACAATTCCAAAACAAGGGAGGTTAAGATGTATTCTTCTTTCGTGGAAGCGATAAACGATTCCAAAAGGATAGAAGTAGATCGAAAAAATCTTGTCGAGGATTTTCGCACGCTGATCATTGACAAGACGAAAGAGCGGTGGAAACTTTTGGACGCTTACGAAATTTGTTTTGAAATCCCGATGCGAGAGCGGCATTTTATTTATGACGAGCCGGAGATGGGGGAACGATGAAAGCGAAACTACTCATATCGTTAGCCGAGGCCGCCGCAAGCATGATGGTCCCTTTCTTGCCGTCATGGATAAAGGAAAACCTCGAAGAGGTGGCATATATAATCAAGAGGATTCAAAGAGTCCGGCCAGATTTGACCGAAGATATTCTTCTGGAAAGGTCGAAAGGTCTTCAGGATCTTGAATATTTCGAACGATGTGCCATGGCCGGCGATGCGATGCCGTGGGAGCCTGAGAAAGACAAGGGTAAGCCGATTACAGCGGCCGAAGCTTTGAAGGATATTTATAATTTACAGGCAGATGAGGACATGGTCCGTCAGCGATTGTTGGCTCAATGGCATCTTTTGGTCAAAACTCCGACGCCCTGGCAGCGTGTGAAAAACTTTTTCAATAGGAGGGTTTTTTGATGAATGATGATTTCGAGAAGCTACTGGAAAACATAATCCTGGCAGAGAAAAGCCCGAACCGGTACGAGCTGACCGAGGGGGCGCATGCGATTATTGACCGGATAAAGGGAAGAAAAGCGCAGGCTCCAGGGTGGGTCGACGGGCTGCCGGTTGATCATTTGCGGCCATTTTGCCGGGAAGATAGGAGCCGTAAAAGTTTTGAAAGGGCCGCTGAGTCTTTTATAAAGCGTATTTTATCACGATGAATCTAACACAAACAGAATACGCCGAACACCGCAACGTCTCCGGCGCTGCCGTTTCGAAATGGATCAAGCAGGGCAAGATTCCGAAATCCTGTCTTGTCATGGAGAAATGCAGCGACGGCAAAACACGCCGGAAGATTGTCCCCGATCTTGCTGATAAGGCGCTGGATGAAAATCTTGACGAAACCGCACGGCGGAATCATAAGCTTGGTGGCCGGCCTGATCGCCCATCGAAAAAAAAGAAGCCCGGCAAGTCGGAAGCGAAAGAGACGCTTGAAAAAGCGATTCAGATTGTCGAGGATAGTTCGCTCGATGATAAGATGCTTAAGGGGATGCTCTCTCTTGCCGGGGCGCAGCGGGCCACCGCAAATTTTAAAGCGCAGTTGACGAAAACTGATTTGGAAGAGCGGAAAAAAGTTCTCGTCAATCGGCAGCAGGAACGCCGGAAGATTTACGAAATTCTCCGGCAGACGGTTACTGATATACAGGCGCTCCCGAGAAAATCCCATGTAATTGCGGAACTTGTGGCCCTGGAAACACCGGAAGAGATCGAAGATTTATTGCAAAAAGTGATTTTTGATCTCCTCTCGGATCTTGCCGACACGGTGGAAATTATGGAAAAGGAGTTGGGATTATAATGGGAACCGAAACGGAAATAAAAAAAACCGTCGCGATGACGTGTGAAAATTGCGGGCAAACGGTCCGAGTGGATCTTCGGGAAAACCAGATGCAGTTTGAATTCTACAAGCATGTCTCGTCCTGCCAGGCATGTTTTAAAAATCGGACATCGAAAACGAAACAGAAAAAGATTTTGGGGAAGCCTTGCCCTTGCGAATCGGGGAGGAAGCGGAAAAACTGTTGTAAGTTTGAGGAATTCGATAGGAAAAACAAGGAGTTGAAGGAGCTGAGAGCATGAAACTACGGGAAAAACAATCCGCATTCGTTCGGATGACGGCCAAGCTTTGTGAAGGGTTGCGACTGTGATCTGCCTGTTCATGCCGATTGTTGCCTTGACTGTGCAGCCGGTGAAACAGGAATAACGGGATATTTAAATGAAAAATGAGGCTAAAACGAGGGTCAATCTCCAGTGCGCAGGTTGCGGGAGCACTGTAAATGTTGATATTTCGGGATACGATGGGACTCCTACGGATTCCAGTATGGTGCTATCATGCCAGTCATGCCCGGAAAGTTATTTTTCAAAAACCAAAATAAAAAAGATCCTGGGGAAAAAATGTCCTTGCGGGTCCGGCAAAAAGCGAAAAAACTGTTGCCGGTTTAAAGGGAGGGTGTAATGGACACAAACAAGATGATAGATATCCTCATAAAAAACGAGGGGATAAGAGGGAAGCCGTATCGGTGCCCGGCCAAAAAGTTGACAATCGGCATCGGGCGCAACCTGGACGATAAAGGGATCACAGATCATGAGGCGCTATACCTCTGCAAAAATGATATTCTCGAATGTTACAACGATCTTGAAAAGATTTTTCCGGGTTGGGCATCCTTCAGCGATGACCGGCATCATGCTTTGATTGACATGAGGTTCAACCTTGGCCTTGCCGGATTTTTGACCTTTAAAAAGATGATTGCGGCGATAAAAAAAGAAGATTGGGCCACTGCTGCAATTGAGGCTAAGGATTCGAAATGGTTTGGGCAGGTCCAGCATAGCCGGAAGCATAGGGTTATTTCTTCGTTGTTGGGGGGCAATCCGCCTGCATGACAGCACAATTTTCCAGAATCATCCGCCCCGATCCAATTATTACGCTCGACACCTGGGCAGAAGATAATATCCGCCTCCCCCATGGCGACCCGAAAGAGGGCATGTATCGATTATCGTATACTCCCTTTTGGCGGGAGCCGCTGTATGAACTTTCGCCGTCCGTACGAACTCGCCGTGTCGTGGTCGTGGGCCCGGTCCAGATCGGGAAAACATTGCTCGGGACCATTTTTCTTTTAGGCAACGCCGCCCTATCACCTGGCCCCGCCCTTTTCATCTTGCCGACTCGTGAAATGGCCGGCACGCATGTCGAAATAAAATTTGATCCGATGGTGGAGGCCATGGGGTGGGATATCTTCCCGGTGAAGAAATCCCGGCAGGCCGGCAACACAAAATCGTTAAAAAAATATCCAGGCGGATCGATTATCTTTGCCGGCTCGGAAGAAAAAACGACAAGCCGCTCTCTTTCCATGCGGTATATCGTAATTTCCGACGCCGACGGGGTTAAAGGAAACGTGGGGGGCGAGGGGGATCCCATGATCCTTTTCCCGAAAAGGGCCGAACACTACGCAGGGGTCGAGAAGATTCTCATCGAATCCACCCTGAAAATCAAGGGGGCAAGCCATGGGGAGAACCAATATTTGCAATCGTCAAAAGGAAAATTCCATATCCCCTGCCTGAAATGCGGACACATGCAATATTTGGAATGGGGAACCCGTGATACGCCTTTCGGGTTGAAATATCAGGTATGGAAAGACGGGAAAATCAGGAGAACCTGGTACATGTGTGCTGGTTGCGGGGGGGAGATCGAAGAAAGAAAGAAATTTATTTGGTTGAACAAGGGCGAGTATGTCCACGAGGACCCGGATAATAAATACCGGGGCTTCATGGTTCACGGGCTTATGTCGCCACCGGGTATGGCTTTATGGGACGATAAAGCCCTGGAATGGATCAATGCACAGGGAAAATATGAAGCGCTCCAGGTTTTTCTCAATACATTTTGTGTCAAAACTTATGAGCATCCTGGAACAGTCCGGTTGAAATGGGAAGTATTAAAGGCCAGGGCGGAGCCGTTCAGGTTTTTCGAAATCCCGAATGATGTTTTCGTTTTGTCCCTGGGCGTGGATACGCATGATAAACGACTTACGCTCACTCTGATCGGGCGGGGAAAAGATGACGAACTTTGGGTTTTATATTTCGGTGAGATTTTCGGCGATCCAAATGATTCATACGTGTGGGACGAACTCGATAAATTTCTGGCCCGGGGATTTCCACGAAAAGACGGGGCATCTTTAAAGATTTCAAACTGCTCGATTGACATGGGCGGGCATCGTACCGAAGCCGTAAAAAAATACACCCGGAAACGGTGGCCGCAATGTATAGCTGTGCAGGGGGCCAGGGGGAACACCGGGCCAATATTGGCCCCGCCAACCGACGTTGATGTCACTTTCGGCGGGCAGAAAATAAAAGGCGGTGCCAGGGTTTGGAACGTGAACACGTACGTCATGAAAACGGATATTTATGCCAGATACAAAAAGGACAAGCCCGGACCAGGATACATTCATTTTTCGTGTGATCTACCGGACGAATTTTATAAGCAGATCACCGCGGAAGAGTTTGTAATGACGACAAAAAAAGGGTATCCGGTAATGAGTTGGGAAAATACCCGCATCGGCAAGGATAATCACGCCCTCGATTGCTTTGTATACGGCCTTGCTGGGCTCATGCGGATCACACCTACCCTCGCCGTGCTGAGACCATTACAGCCAAAACCGGCCGAAAATCAGGCGAAAAAACCGGCCGATAATCGGGCTGATTCGAGGCCGAAACAGCTTCCGAAGCCTGCCAGGCGGAACCCGGCACAGCCTCGGAAGCGGCGAAAACGATTTGATGGGTGGTAAGATCGAATCAAGCCTGATAAGCGCATTTGCAATTCCAATTATCAGGCGTGTCCCTGACGCATTCGTCTATTTTTTTCTGTTCGCTGTATTTTTTACAATGACAGCCACAGCATACACCCCGGCCTATTTTTTCTTTTTTTTCGTTTTTGTTTTTCATGATTTCCTCCTTAAGTTTTGCCCCGGTTTCCCGGGGCGGTTTTGGTGTTTAATTATTCAACCGGTGCGATTATATATCCGTCTATCGGCATGAATTGATGCGGATGAGTTGTCAGGCATCCGAGAAGACTCTCTGTAAATTCGGGAAGAAATCCGGGTGCGTCTTCCCATGTGCAATTGAAAAAGATTTCGAAGGCTTCAAATACATTTTTAGCGTTGCATTCGATAGAGCCTGAGGATACCGCGGCACTTTCGGCGGCAAGTTTCAAAACTGGGTCGGCTTCAATTTCTTCGGCTTCAAATCCGAATTGGTTACCTTTTCTAAGATCGTAAATCATGATTTTTCCTCCCTTTGTTGTGGGGCGTTTCCGCCCCTGGTTGTGCCCCGGCGAACCGGGGCGGGTTGGTTTTATCTCTCATATCTTTTGATTTCGATTGTCGGATCGGCTTCTGAATTTTTCATCAGGGCGTTGAATTTTTTTTCTGAAAAGTTCCCCATGATTCCACCGGTTACACAGTTTGTAATTTCGTAGACAAAACCCCGAATGGCTGTTTTTTTCTGGATACTCATTTGGTTTTTTCCGTCTTTTGCGATAATGATTTGTTCCATTGTGTTTTCCTCCTGAGTTTTTCGGGCTGGGCTGATTCCCTTCCCGATCTTGATTCCTTTATAACAAATTGAATTGAGCTTGTCAACTAAAATCGTATAATATTATACGATTTTATGAAATTATTTTTCAACTGGTATTTCAACGGTTTTTATCCCGCTGTCATAGTGTCGATATTTCACGGCCGTGGGGAACCGCTCCCGGATCTTTTCCGGGTAAGCCTTCGAACCCGGCTTCAATGTTTTTCTGGCCGTCCCCACCTTTGCAGGTGGTTCCGGCGGCGGTGCGTCTGGATCTTTGCCTGTGAGCTTGGCCAGGTATCGATCCCCATCCCACCGAGAGACGGTGATAAATCCCCGGCGTTCCAAAGATCGGGCCAGGGGCAACGGGTATCGGGCCTTGTGGACCACAACCAGTTTTCCGGTTGGTGATCCGTTTTTTATGGCTTCATATAAAGACCGTTTCCGGCCGGTTAGTGGTTTCATGATTTTTCCTTTCAAGCCCCGGCGAACCGGGGCGGTTGGTTTTTTAATATGAATAGAATCTCAATTCAAGATTATCATACCCGAGTCGTTCCCATTCATCGGGTATGTCCTTGAATTCTTCTTTCAATTCTTCGTATGTTTTTTGAAGCCATGCGAGGGCTTCAGATTCGTTTTTAAAAGATGACCTTTTTTGCTCCTCTCCTTTGGCGAATATCCGAGCGGAAAAGAGGATGTCACCCACGATGACACAATCTGACATCCCGTCCATGTATCGGCTGTTTCTTCTTCCATTTTCCATGATTTTTCCCTCCTGAGTTGTGCCCCCTTTCGGGGGCGGTTGGTTTTAGTCGTCAAGGTTGAGGTTTCCAGCCAAAATAACGGCTTTTATATCGTTTTGTTCTTCTGCCAGTGCGGGGAAGGTTTTGTTGAACTTTCCGGCCTCAATATCCCAGAAAAAGGAAATTCTGGAAGCGCCCACCGCGTAATGGTCATTTGAAAAATAGATTCTCTTTTCTTTCCATTCTCTAAAATTCCAGGTTCCGCCATTGTCGCATTTGATAATGTTTTTGCCTTTGATTCTTTCGATTTTCTGCATTTGTCTTTCCTCCTGAGTTTTTCGGGCTGGGCTGATTCCCTTCCCGATGTTGAATGCATATTAACAAATTAGAATAAGCCTGTCAATTAAAATCGTACAATATTATACGATTTATTGATATTTTATCAAAAAAAGCCACTTTTCACCCTTTTTATACCATTCCGGCCAAGAATCCCGCCAACGAATCCAATAACAAACCTAACTGTTGACATTTACCACAGTTCCATGATACCGGTTTAAAAACTGTGGTATTTTTCAACGTTGAAAATCTCAACACTGTTGGATTTCACTACACAAAAGAAAGTTTCCGCCTATGGCCACACCGACAACCGACGATATCCTTGAAAATCTCGATTCTTCCGGCGACCTGACAATCGATCAGGCGCAGAAGGGCGACGAGATGATAAAGCGCCGGACCGGGAAGGATCTTTCCGACCTTGCCGCTTTTCTGCAAGCTCAGTCGGCCCGCGGTGTAGCTGCCAGGCGAACATATGCAAAAAGAATCAGGGATTAAATGTCAAAAATAGCCTCACTCGACCTCCGCCCTCCCAAAAATGTTTCACATGAAACAATTCCCCGGCGTTTGAGGCGTTCGAATCTATACCAGGCGGCGAAAACGTCTCGAATGACGGGCGCCTGGCCAGCTACGAACGCCGACGTAAATGTTTTTATCGGGGCAAGTTCCGACACAGTACGCGCAAGAATCCGAAAACTTGTGCGGGATTATCCGCATTTTGCCCGGGCGGTGGACCTGCTCTCGCTGTATATAATCAACACCGGTATCGGGTATCAATCGAAAGTTAAAGATTATGACCGGACGTCCGACACATTTTCCTTAAATAAAACGCTGAACCGCAAACAAGAAGACGAGTGGAAGCTTTTTTCCGACGCTAAAAATTTCGACGTTGCTAAAAAACTCTCCTTCGATGCCATGGAACAGCTCGCTTGCCGGCAAGATGGGGAAAACGGCGAGTATATCATCCGGAAGCACTACCGGCGAGACCGAAGATTCGGGATTTGCTACCAGATATTCGAACCGGATTTTTTGTCCGGATTCCACGGCAAAAGCCTTGTAAAAGGGGCCGAAATTGAGCAAGGCGTGGAATATAATATTTACACCGGGGAAGTTTACGGTTACCATTTTTATGATCAGTTGACCGGCGAAGGGTATTCGCTTCCAGCCGATTCGATCATGCACAATTTTTTCACGTATCGACCGGCGCAACTCCGGGGAATCTCTGCTTTTGCTCCCGGCGTTATTCTTGCCGATACACTTAAAGCCCGGATCGATAACGAACTTTCACGCTCTGCCCTTGCCGCTCAGTGGCTGGCATTCGTAAAAACCCCGGACCCGCTTACACGCCAAACTGGAATGACAGTTGACGAGGACGGGAACCAAATCAACGGTGATGACCGGATAATCGAAGAGATTGAAAACGGGATCATTGAATATCTCAACCCGATGGAAGATATCACCTTGGCCGGCGGCGCTCCGGACCCTGCCGGATTTAATCCGTTTGTGAAATTTATCCTGCAAATGTTCTCTATCATTCGGGGGTTCCCTTTCGAATTGGTGTCTGGCGACTATTCCGAATTGAATTACACGGTTTTAAGAGGGAAACGGAACGACTTTTCGCACGAATTAAAGGCTCACATAAAGCGATTTATTGATCAATACAATGAGCCAATCAAATGGGATTTCCTGCAAGGCGGCGTTCTGTCCGGCGTTTTTCCCTACCGGGACTTTTTCACGAACCCGGCCTATTATGGCGCTTGCAAGTGGATGCCAGTGGGGATGCCTCCGATTGATCCGCTAAAGGAAAATAAAGCTGATATCGTGGCCCTTGACGGCCGGATCGCAAGCCCGCAAGAAATCATGGCGAAAACCGGCAGGGACATGGACGATGTTTATGCAGATATTGCAGCCGCAAAAGAGATGCGGAAAGAATACGGCATAGAAGACGAGCCGACAGCCGGGATCAGCACAGCGAGTGCAAACGCACCGTCCGCAGTTGCTCCAGATTAAAGGATAAAAAGCATGAAAAAAATCATAAGAAAAGCCACCTTGCAACCTCCGGTTGATGCCGATGCACCGATGCGGATTCTTTTCGCAACGGAAACGCCGGTAATGATCCGGCAAGGGGCGGCGGTGATTCCGCATATCCTGACAAGGGGTGGACTTCGGGCCGCTGCCGGGCAGGTGCCTTTTATCGATAATCATGATCGGTCCGGGGATATCGTAAAAACTGTCTTGGGATCCGTCCGCAATTTTACAGAAACAGAAGACGGCAACGAAGGCGAAATCGTGTTTGCAGGCACTCCGGAAGGTCAGGCCGCCCGGTCGCTTTATCATGACGGGCATATCTCAGCGGTATCTGTAGGCATCCGGGTGGATCCGGAAAAGGGGTTTTTGAAAAAAGGCGAAAGTCTCACAATAAGAGGCAAAACATATGAGGGCCCGGCGCTTATATCAGAGGAGTGGAATCTCGACGAGATTTCAGCTGTGATTGTCGGGGCCGATCCGAATGCAAAAAAACGAAAGGAAGAAGATATGAGCGAAAACACTGAAAACACAGAAGAAAAACGGGCGCCCGATAAGGCCCCGGAAGTACAGATCAGAACCGAAACGAAGATTGAAAAAGTCGTTGATGAGGACGAAGTGAATCGGCGGGCCGAGATCCAGGCTGAGAAGATCCACAAGAGAAACACCGAAATCCGGATGATGTGCCGCAAACTCGGGGAACCTGACGAAGTTGCAGAGAAATTCATCGAAGAAAAGAAAAGTTTCGAGGATGTATCTCGGGCTTTGCTGGCAAAGATGGGCGATGAATCGAAAAAAGGCGGCGAGGGTTTCGGGTTTGCTCGGGTCCAGATGGGCCTCGATGCGACTGAAAAGTTCCGGGACGGTGGGGCGCTTTCGCTTCAGATGCGGAACGGCCTGTGTGACCTGGACCGAAAAAATGAATTTCTGTCTTTCGGCATGGCAGATCTTGCCCGGCGAGCGTGTGAGTTGAACGGGCTTTCCCTGCAAGGCACGAAAGAGGATATAGTTGCCCGTGCGAACATGGGCACCAGCGACTTTCCATATATGCTTTCCAGCACTGCTAATAAAATGTTTTTCGACGGCTACGAAAAAGCCGAGGAAACACATAAGCTGTGGACCGGGGAGCGGTTCGTTTCTTCTTTCAAGATCCACGAGTCCCCCAGGCTTTCCAGTACCGGGCGCCTCGAAGAAGTCAAGACCGAGGATGCGAAACCGAAATATGGAAGCAGATCAGAAGCCCAGGAAACTTACAGGCTTCGGGAATTCCGGAAAGTCTGGGGCCTGTCTTATCGAATGCAGGTGGATGATGACCTGAACGCTTTTATGGTCATGCGGGAATATGGAGAAGCCGCAGCGCTGACAGAGGGTGACGTTGCCTATGCAGCATTGACAGACAATGCCGCCATGGGCGACGGCGTAGCTCTTTTTCATGCTGATCACGGCAACCTCGAAGCCACAGCTACCGAAAAGCCGAGCATTGACTCGATGACAGCCGCAAGGCTGGCGATGCGATTGCAGACAGGGCCGGATGGTGTTACCCGAATCAAAGTTCGCCCGCAATATGTACTTTTGCCAGCAGCTCTCGAAACCTGGTGGGAAGCTTTTGTGGGGTCTGAATTTTATTATGATGAAGCCACACAGGGCACGATTGACGCCGCAATGGGGTCAAGGCGGAAAAACCCGTTTTATCAGCCTGCGCTGATCCCGGTAATCGAAACCCGGCTGGACGATGCCAGTGCTACAGCTTGGTATCTTGCCGGGATGAAGGGAAAAACGGTCGATATGGTCTATCTCAACGGCCAGCGAACGCCGAACCTCCGGACGGTACAGAATCAGTTGACCGACGCCATGGAGATCCTCTGTCACCATAACGTGGCATCATTCCCGGTTGCCCATAACTGGCTTTTCTATAATCCGGGCGCATAAGAGCTGGAAAAGTAAAAAATGGGCGGTTGAATTACGCCGCCCTTGAATCCTAAAATAAGGAAGGAAAAGAAAAATGATAAATACCGTATATAGTACCGAATGCAGTGATCAGATCACTTATGCAGGGGAAACCGGGCATTCTTCCGGCGATCCCGTCCTTGCCGATGGTGTGACACCCGGCGTGGCGGTAGGCGATTCCACGACAAACGGAACGACCGTTCTCGTCGCACCTGGGGCGGTTGTCAACTTGTCCGTCCAGGCTGTGAACGATTCCGGAAATATCGTGATGGCTGCCGGTGATACAGTCTATTACAGTTTCGGTGATACCATCGTTCTCAACGGCAAAACTTCCGGGATTCCTTATGGTATCCTTTTGGAAGGGATTGCCCTTGGGGCAACCGACACCTCCGCACCCGTCCGGCTGTTGCCGACTCAGGTGGGCGCATCCGCAGGCGGGTCCGCAGGCGGGCAGGGAACGCATGTGGTTTTCACTGAAAATCCAACTGTTACCGGTGCCGCTGGTGGCGCTTCCGTTGGCACTGATAATGCCGTCAATATTGTCCGGGTGAACGGTGAGGTTTTCGAATATCAGAACAACGGAACACAGACCATTGTCGGGCCGTCGCTCACTTCTGGCGGGCTCCTTGTATCCTTGGATCTGACGAACGACGAAGGCGCCACTTTCGACCAGGGTATCACCGCTTTAAGTAAGGCCGCTTATGTTGCCGGAACTGATCCGGTATCACTGAAAATCACCTTCACTGTTGCTGATGTTTCCGGGCTGGATGTGTGCTGGTTTGGCTGGAGAAAGCTTGCCGCAAGAAATGACGATCCGACCGCCTACACGGATTTCGCTTTCATCGGGCCGATTTCGGGTGACATAAAAATGATGACCGACCTCAACGGTTCGGGCTCAGCAACCACCACGGATTCGACTCAAAATTGGGCGGATGCGGAAACCCACACGCTCGAAGTCAATGTGTCGGCTGCTGGTGTTGTCAGTTATAAAATTGACGGTGCAGCGCCTACTGTATCACCGACGGCGACTTTCACCTTCGACTCCGGCGACACGATTATTCCTGTTTTTCAATTTCTCCATGCCGCAACAACTCCGGGCGCTATCACCTGGAAAGAATACCATTGTGACCTGGCACTGTAAAGATAAGGCAAGAAATTGACACGAGCAATCGACACACTTTTTAAGAAAAACACCGTCTCCCTCCAGGACCTCTTCGGCGTGACGCTGACATTTTATCCGACTGGTGCAGCGTCCGCCGTCGAAGGGATCAAGGGATTTTTGGGGACGGAGGCGGAACAGGTTGTTGGTGCTTACGACACAACGACAACAGGGTATATTGATACGATTCAAGTTTTTTTATCAGATATCGGATCGAATCGAACCGGTTATTTTTTGCATAATTCCGTTGACCGGTATGATATTGTAACGGTTTTAAATATCGACGAGAACCAGATAACTTTTTCAGTCAAGAAAAGGTAACATGTCTTTTACTATCGAAATCGACGATAAGCGCTTACAGCGGGATTTCAAGAAATTGAAAAATGATTCCCCTGTTGCGTTATCAAAAGCTCTGAACACGGCAGCAACGGAAACGAAAAAAACAGAGCTTCCGGGTCTTATTCTGAGCCGGTATTCGATAAAAAAGCCGAGACTAAACAAGGGAATAGCTGTCACGAAAAAAGCGAAAAAATCAAGCCTTGGGTCTGAGGTAACAGCCGGGGGCGATCCGATTTCATTGACTTCTTTTGTCGGGACAAGATGGACGAAAAAGTCAAAAAAAGGGGCCTCCGTTGCCGTGATAAAAGGAAAAAGGAAAATCATCAAACACTCTTTTATTCGGGCGAAACGGGGGCAGAAAACAAAGCAGGTTTTTCAAAGAAAAACAGCGGATAGATACCCGCTGAAAGCTTTAAAGGGGCCGAGTATCCCATCGATGACGAGCAAGATTGAGCCGAAACTCGGACCGGTAGCATTGAAAAAACTTGCGGATAATGTCGCTAAACAACTCGATAATCTAATATCGAAAGGATAAATATCATGGCTAAAAAAGGAATTTCCAGGGAAGCGGCACAAGTGGCACTCGCTGCCGCTGCGCTTACTGATTCCGGGGATCATACAATTTTCAATCATGCAACGGCGACCTTGTTTTCTGGATATGAAAAGGCGAGCCAGTCAATTACACGGCTGCCGGTGGCCTTGCCGAATGGCATGATTACGCCCATCAATTTTATCGTCAATTCCACCAACGATGTTGTCTCTTGGCCCGCTTGCAAGGCAAATATTGAAGGGGATGAAATCGATATTTCAGCGGGTACTGCATCAGTTACTCGGGAAGTAACCAACGCTTTTATGATTGCGTCCGTTACCGTTGCCGCAACCGGTACGGTAACAATCACCGAAGGCACTGCCCACGCTACAGCGATCGATACATCGGCAAGGAGCGGAGCCGGGCAGGCCCCACTTATTCCGGTTGATGAGGTCGAGATGGGCCAAGTCCATCTTGATAGCGTTACTCCGGCACCGTTCACCGCAACAGAGTTAAAAAACGTGCAGGGAAATTCCATGGAAATGAGTTACTACCCGACATTCGACATCGCATTTTCCAGGGTAACTTCTG
>Ga0307379_10009376_pt1 | contig 13076 bp, 13 predicted proteins | sample UN2MG_FD_202237 | JGI IMG/M metagenome (GOLD analysis project Ga0307379, IMG submission 202237) | Soil microbial communities from Risofladan, Vaasa, Finland - UN-2 | ecosystem: Environmental > Terrestrial > Soil > Coastal area > Acid sulfate soil | place: Finland: Risofladan, Vaasa | collected... | reverse complement strand
TGAAGCTGCCCGTGGCCGGGGACATCGGCTGCTACAACCTGGGCACCCTGCCTCCCTTCGAAGCCCAGCACACCATGGGTGCCATGGGGGCCAGCGTCGGCGTGCTTCACGGCATGTCCCTGGCGGAGCTGCCGGAGAATCGGGTCTGCACCATCGGGGATTCAACCTTCTTTCACTCCGGTATGGCCCCTCTGGTGAACATGGTGCACAACGGCAGCCGGGGCGTTGTGATCCTGATGGACAACAGTGTAACCGCCATGACAGGGCACCAGGATCATCCGGGGGTGGATTGGGCGGTCATCGAGGAGAGGCCCGCCAAGAGAGTGGATCTGGAAGCGGTGGTTCGGGCCATCGGGGTCGAAAAGGTCGAGGTGGTGGATGCCTTCAAGATCAAGGAGGTCGAGGAAGGGCTCAAGGATTGTCTGGATTTCGATGGGCCTTCGGTTCTGATCACCCGGGGAGAGTGCATCTTCGTTTCCCGGAATCCTCAAGGGCCCTACCACGTGGATCTGGAGAAGTGCATCGCCTGTCACATGTGCTTTCGGGTCGGCTGCCCGGCGATCGGGCAGTCCACGGAGAAGAACCCGAAGAATAATAAATACAAGTCCCACATCGATCCCACTCTCTGCATCGGCTGCGACGTGTGCCGTCAGGTCTGTCCCACCGGGGCGATCACGCCGCCGGGCAAGAGCAAAGGTAAGGAGTAGAGTCGTATGGATACGAATTTCTTAGTGGTCGGCGTCGGCGGTCAGGGAACGATACTGGCCGGGGACATTCTCGCCGAGGTGGGTATGGCCGGAGGTTTCGACGCCAAGAAGTCAGACATTCTGGGGCTGGCGATTCGAAGCGGCAGCGTGGTCAGCCACATCCGTTGGGGAAGAGAGGTGCACTCCCCTATGTCGATGCTCGGTCAGGTGGATTATCTGCTGGCCTTCGAGCCTTTGGAGTCCCTGCGCATGGTGGAGTATCTGAAACCGGACAGCACGGTGATCGTGAACGACTACCCGATCCCGCCGGTGGCCGTGACCACGGGCCAGTCGGCCTATCCCTCACGGGAACAGATCGACGGCATGCTTAGTGCGGCCAGCGGCAGGTACTTCAACATCAATGTCACGGAGCGGGCCATCCGGCTCGGAAACGTGAAGGTCGTCAATATCATGCTCTTGGGCGCTCTATCCGGTCTCCTCGAGCTTCCGGTTTCGGTCTGGGAAACGACGATCGAGAAGTACGTCCCGTCGAAGCTCCTAAAAGTGAACACGCGAGCCTTCCAGGCCGGACGCGAACTGCTGAATTAGGGTCACGGAGGTAGGAACAATGAAGATCATGGTAATCAATCCGAACACTTCGACGTCGATGACCGACCATATGCGCAGGGAGCTGATGGAGATCAAACGGGAGAGCACCGAGCTGACCGTGACCTGCCCGGATAAAGGACCGATCTCCATAGAATCGGCTTACGACGAAGCCCTGGCCATTCCTCCCACCCTGGAGCTGGTCAAACAGGCGAATCAGGAAGGCTACGATGCCGTGATTCTTGCCTGCTTTTCCGACCCCGGACTGTTTGCCGCCAAGGAGATCTCGGAAATCCTGGTCGTCGGGATCCAGGAGATTTCTTTACGCATGGCCACTACCCTGGGGAGCAAGTTTACGATCCTGACGCTGTTCAAAGAACGGATCCCCCACAAGGAGAACGATGTCTGGCGGAACAAGCTCAGTCCCTACCTGGCCTCGGTTCGGGAGCTGGGCATGTCCGTGCTGGAAACCGATGAGAAGCCGGATCTGGCCAGAAAGCGTATCATGGAAGTGGCTAAAAAGGCTGTCGAGGAGGACGGGGCCGAGGTGATCGTCCTAGGCTGCGCCGGGATGGTAGGCTACGCCGAAGAAGCGGCCCGCAAGCTCGGGGTCGTGGTCATCGATCCCACTTCCGTGACTCTCAAGATTACCGAGGCCATGGTCGAAGCGGGGCTGGTGCAGTCCAAACGGGCCTTCTATGCACGGCCGCCGGAAAAAGAAATCAAATGACGAATTCCGAAGTACCGGGAGGAATCGAGGCAGGATTGTAATGTATAACTACTGTGTACATACAGTCAGCCGCGGTCCGCCGGTTCCGAGCCACCGCGACTTATTGACACTTGGAAACAGGAATGTGTACAGTAACGAATCTAAATAACCTTACAAGAAAAGGAAGGAAAAATGAAAAAAGGATTGTTGATCCTGGCGGCACTGCTCCTCGTGGGGACAGTGGCCGTGTTCGCCGGTGCTGGAAAAGAGGGTGCGAAAACCATCACCGTGGGTGTAAATAGCGAAAATCCGCCCTGGATTTTTGCGGAAGAGGGCAAAATGACCGGCTTCGAGTCGGATATCCTGGAAGAGTTCGCCAAACGCGCCGGCTACAAGGTCGAATACAAGTCTGCTCCGTTTGCAACGGTACTGACTGGTGTGCAGTCCGGGCAGTGGGATATCGCCATGTCCTCGATCTGGATCAAGCAGGAGCGCGCCGAAGTCATGGATTTCGCCGATCCTTACTACGATTCGGGCATCGGTATGATGACAAAAAAAGGTGGAATCACCGATTTGAGCCAGATGAAGGGAAAGACCTTCGGCTCGGACACCGGTTCCGCCAATGAAGCCTGGCTCGTCGACAATCAGGATAAATACGGGCCGTACGAGATGAAGAGTTACGACTACTGGGTAGATGCCGCTCTGGACCTGGAGGTGGGCAGACTCGACGGCGTCGTGGTAGACGATCCAATTGCCCTCTACTACATCAAGCAGCATCCCGATTCAGGCCTTGTCATGAAAATCTACATCCCGGGCTTCAAGGCCGGCCAGGCTTTGGCGTTCGAGAAAGGGTCTCCCCTTCGTGATGAGTTCAACAAATATCAAAACGAGATGAAGAAGGACGGAACCCTCGCTAAGATCCACAAGAAGTGGTTCGGCGTAGACCCACCGCCCGACAGCTCCACAGTGAATATCTGGGGTCCCTACATGCCGAACGAAAAGCCTAAGAAGTAACAATTTTAGGAAATGATGAAAGGTTTCCCCGGGAGAATCCCCGGGGAAACCTCAGTATTTCGAGCGGATGACGAAGATGAAGCCGGCTTCGGCTCCTACGGATATCGAGAAAAAATTCCTCCTCTCCCATCCGGAGTGGTTCAAGCTGGTCCGACAGCCGCTCTTTGTTGCGGTGACCTTTCTGGTGCTGGCCGCCTTCGCGGTGTTCCTGCTCCCAGAAAAGCAGAGCGCCTCCCCGGCCTGGCTGTACACCGCCGTCGTCATCTTCATCCTTCTGCTGCTGGCTTGGAGCGGGAACGTGCTGGCGGATAGGGGCAAGCCGGAGATACTGAAGATGGGAGTTTCCCTGCTCCTGATCGCCGTGCTCTGCTGGCTTTTCTATCGCTACTCCGGGGCGGAGTGGGAGAGGTTGCGGGAGTTCTTCTTCAACTTCGAAAAGTTGAAGGGCAGCTGGTGGTATCTGCGCAATGGATTGGGGGTCACCCTCTTCCTGGCGCTGATTTCAGCGGTTGGCAGCGTGCTGATCGGCCTGATTGTCGCCAGCCTGCGTTCCTACAACAGCCGGACATTGAATCTGTTCCTCAAGGCCTATGTCGATATCTTTCGCTCCATCCCCATGATCGTGATCATGGTCGTGCTTTTTTTCGCCCTGCCTTATGCGGGAATCTCCCTTGGATCGATTCTTACAACCATAGTGGCCCTGTCTCTGGGATACGGAGCCTACGCCTCGGAATCCTTCCGTGCCGGCATTGAGGCGGTGCACTCGGGGCAGATCGAAGCCGCCCGATCTCTCGGTCTGTCGCGGGTACAGACAATCCGCATGATCATTTTGCCCCAGGCCATTCCGGTGGTCGTACCGCCGTTGACGGGCAACCTGGTCGCCATGCTCAAGGACACCGCTGTGGCCTCGGTCGTGGCAGCGCCGGAACTGCTGAAAAAAGCCCGGGAGTTGTATACGAGCAAGACCAATCCGACTTCGCTGGTGGCGGCGGCTATGATCTATCTCATCGTGCTGATACCGCTCGTGCGGATCGTGAACATGCTCGAGAAAAGATTGAAGAAGGAATCAAAATGAGTGACGCGAGTACCTCCGACACGATGATCGAGGTCGTTGACCTGCACAAGCACTTCAAGGATCTGCACGTTCTCAGAGGGATCAACATGGTGGTCAAACGATCCGAGGTGGTGGCGATCATGGGACCGTCCGGAGGCGGTAAGAGCACCTTCCTGCGCTGCCTCAACCGTCTGGAGGAACCAAGCTCCGGCCACATCTACATCGAGGGTGTGGACGTCATGGCTCCGTATATCGACATCAACAAAGTCCGAACGGAGATCGGCATGGTTTTCCAGAGCTTCAATCTGTTCCCCCACCTGACGGCGATCGATAACATTAAACTGGCGCCGATGCACGTTCGCCGGATCAACGAAAAGGAGGCGCAGGAGCGGGCCATGGCGCTGTTGGAAAAAGTCGGGGTCGCGGACAAAGCGGACGCCTATCCGGAACAGCTCTCCGGCGGTCAGCAGCAGCGGGTGGCCATCGCACGGGCCCTGGCCATGCAGCCCCAGATCATGTTTTTCGACGAACCGACATCGGCTCTGGATCCGGAGATGATCGGAGAGGTGCTGGACGTCATGCGCACCATGGCCACCGAAGGAATGACAATGATGGTTGTGAGCCACGAGATGGGCTTTATTAGGGAGGCGGCCAGCCGGGTCCTCTTTCTTGCGGATGGGTTGATCGTCGAAGAGGGCACTCCCGATCAGATCTTCAACGATTCTCAAGCTAAACGGACCCAGGATTTCTTGAGCAAAATACTTTGAGTGGAAGCTGAGGCGCACGAGCAGCGGATGGCTGAGAAGAAATACGCCAGTTCGACCCCTTCCCGGTTGGCCGATGTAAAGGAGCGGATGGGACACATCCCGCTGATCCGGAAACACGGCTTCGTATACAGCTTCCTGGCGGTGGTGGTCCTGTATGGCGTGTTCCTGCTTCCGCCCAGCGGTCCTCCCGGAATCGCTCGGCTGCTGGTAGTAGGGCTGTTCGTCCTGCTGTTTATCGCCTGGGCGGTAATCGTGTTCACCGATGAGCTCAAACCGGAGATCATGAAGACAGTCACCGCTCTAGCCATTCTCATCGTCGGCGCCTGGCTGTACTACCGCTACTCGACGGGCCGCTGGAGCGAGATGACCGAGCTGTTCTTCAATCTCGAGGTCATTCGCAAGGCCTGGCCGACCCTGGTCCAGGGCTTCTGGACCACCCTGCTGCTGGCCGTATCCGCGGCCGTGATCAGCACAGTACTAGGACTGCTTCTAGCGGTGTTTCGTTCCTTCAACAATGTGGTGTTGAACGTGTTCATCATCGCCTACGTCGACTTCTTCCGAGCCATGCCGATCATCGTGCTGATGTACCTGATCTACTATGCTTTTCCCTTCATGGGGATCCGACTGAGTGCGATCATGTCCGGGATCATCGCTCTGGGATTGAACAGCTCGGCCTACGTAAGCGAGATCTTCCGGGCCGGTTTCCTGTCGATCAAGACGGGACAGATAGAGGCCGCCCATGCTCTGGGGTTGAACCCTGTGAAGACCATGCGCCTTGTCATCCTGCCCCAGGCCTTTCGGGTGGTGATTCCGCCTCTGGTCGGCAACTACGTAGCCAGCGCCAAGGATACGGCTCTGGCCTCGGCGATCTCGATCATCGAACTGTTGAAAGCCGGGTTGTCCCAGAAATCTCTGCTGGCCAATCCTTCACCGCTGATCTTTGTCACGGTGTTGTACCTGGTGATGTTCGTTCCGCTGACCCGCTTCTCCGGCCTCCTGGAAAGAAAGATGAAGGCGGGTCAACGGAAGGTCAACCTGTAGCCAGCCATCTAACCACAGGTCAACCTGTAGCGCTCCCGGCTACTTTACCGATCTGTACCAGTTCTCCGGATACTCATCGTCTTCCCACACGCGTTCCACAGGCGGGATGTTTTCAATTCCCAAGATCTCGGTGATAAAGCATTCCAATACGCCTTTCACAATCGATCCCTGTTCCAGGTGGCCGCCGAAGGTGGGGCAGTCCCAACCGCCGCCGGCAACGAAGTGAATCGCGGGGAAGGGCTCTTCCTTGCCGTCCTTGCCGGGCCGCGGGTGAATGATGCCGCCCATCGCGCAGATCATGCTCAGGTTCTCTACGGTCGCACAGCCCTCCCGGTGCCAGTAATCGGGCTGTTGGTAATCCGGGATCCACATGAGGTATTTTACCGGCTGCAATCCCCCCATGAAACAGGCGTGGATCTTGGCAAACCTGATACTGTTGTCGATGGCGAATTTTTGAATTCCCAAAAACACGTCGGCTCCCGTGGTCATGCGAATGATAAACTCCCGTCCTCGTTTCGCCTCCACGAAGTGGTATTCATCCGGACTTCTTGCGTCCAGTTCCCATTCTGGTGTCATAGTTCCTCCGATCCTATTTGTATTGTTCCTTCCAATGTTTTCACTGCGGAACCGCTTAAGCGAATGCTGATTATTTTTCCATTTTCCCTGTGTATCTCCAATAGTCCTTCCCCCGGTCTGCCCATCAGGTGCCCCTGCTCTATCCTCAAGACAGGCCCGGGTTTCAATCCACGTTGGATTACATAGGCACCCATGCATCCGGAAGCCGATCCTGTGAAAGGGTCTTCTATATTACCGTCGGGATTGAAAAAGCGGGCATGGGTGTCGGCCTCTTCCTTGAATCCCTGCAGACAGAACAGGAAGGCTGCCGCGGCTTCGGCCCTTCTGAGAAGCTCCCGCAGACGCGGGCGATCCATCTCCGCTTTCTTCAGCACCTCAAGATTCCGGACAGGTACGATCAGGAAAGGCACCCCGGTGCTGATGACCTGTGCCGGTAGATCCTGGAGAAAGTCAGCTCCTGATAGATTGAAGCAGGGGAGGACATATTCGCTTCCGTACTCCTGCCCAAACACAGGTTCCGGCTGGGTCATCACTACCCGGGAAGGTTTTCCGTTTTCAGTGAAAAAGACTTCCACGGGCAGTGTGCCTATGTCGAATTCGAAATTGACAATCCTAGGATTCCCCGGGCTGATCCGTCCGTCCTGAGCCAGCAGAAAACCCGTGGCAATTGTAGGGTGGCCGGCGAAGGGGATCCTGTGTTGGGGGGTGAAATAACAGACCCTGAAAGTACCCTGCTCCGAGGCGAGCACGAAGGAGGTCTCGGGTTGGTTGCTCTCCTTGGCGATCAGCAGCATCTGCTGCTCCGTCAAGCCTTCCGCTTGGGGTACAACGGCGCAGGGGTTGCCGCTGAAAGGTTCTGAGGTGAAGGCGTCGACGAATGCGAGGCGATAGTTCATATTGAGTCGAGCAGAACCATAGCATGTTGACCATCCTTTGTCACCACTTGCGGCTGGGCGCCCTGTTTGTCTTTTCGCAAATTCTTTGCCACATCGTGGGGGCTCGATGGTCCTGTGCCTTGCATAGCCCTGTCAGTTTTACTATGATTGGCACGCTGGAAGCCAAGGAGCGCAACAATTGGATAAATCGAGGGAGAGCTCGGTACGTGCACTGGAAAAGGCTCTGACCGTCCTGGAACATCTCAGCAAGCTCGATCGGGATATCGATCTGGCCACTTTGACTCAAGAGATGGATATGCCGAAGACCACGCTGCTACGCCTCTTGAATACCCTGAAAAAACACAACTTCGTGCAGCAGGACGAACGGAGCCGGCGTTACCGTCTGGGGTGGGCTCTGATCTATCTCGGTCAGGCCGCCAACAGGGTTTTCAACATCGTCGAGTTCATTCACCCCTTTCTCGAGAAACTGTCCCGGGACACCGGCGAAACCGCCAATCTCGTTTTTTTCGACAGGAATCACGCCGTGTACGTGGATCAAGTGGTCAGCGACAATATCATCCGCGGTGTGCCCGCCGTCGGCGCTCCCCTCGGATTGCATTGCACCGCGGCGGGGAAAGCACTGTTAAGCTGCCAGCCTGCGGACCGCATCGAGGAGATCCTGGAGCAGATCGACCTGAACGCGCTTACGGAAAAGACCATAACCGATCCGGACCAGCTGTATCGGGAGATCGAGCAGGTGCGCAGGCGAGGCTACGCTCTGGACGACGAGGAGACAGAGTTGGGGGGCCGCTGTGTGGCCGCTCCGGTCTACGGAAAGGAAGGATCGGTAATCGGGGCTATTTCGGTCATAGGTCCCACCAACCGGGTCAATCCTGAGACGATTCCCGCCCTGTCGGCCACGGTATCGGCGGCAGCCCGGGAGATCTCGCGAGCCTTGGGGCATCGAGGGACCAACGGTTGAAATGACTGCCGGGATTGACCATTCGTTGCCCTTGCACTGTGGAAATACCTCCGTTATCATTTCGATTAGTTGGCGGTTAACACCAGACCAGGAGGAGGATTGAATGAAAAAGGCATTGGCCGCACTGATTTTGCTGGTTCTGACGGTCGCGTCCGTTAGCGCCCAGGAAACCGTAGACGTGGTATATCTAACGGACGGACAGGTCATAACGGGAAAGATCATTGAAACCGAAAAGTACCCCGAGCAACGAATCAAGATCCAAACGGAGGATGGAACCGTCTATATCGTGAAGATGGTGGATGTTGAGAAGATCGTGGAGCAGACCGCGGAAGGCTCGACGGTGACTGTAGCGGTGAAGGCAGGGGATGATCAACCGATGTCTCGCAGCTACATAAACGTCAATCTTCTCGGCTTTCTGCAGTGGGGACCTATTGTGGAATACGGTTTCAGCGTTGCCGAGGACCTGTACCTCGCCCCGCACCTTCGCCTGGACGGCCTGGGCGCTCTGAACTGGATCCTCTTTCCCGACGATACCTGGATCTACACTCCAGCCCTCGGATTAACGGTGTTATCCTTCATGGATATCAGCCCCTACAACCCGAACCGCCTCTACTACGGCGGCGGTTTTGAGATAGAGGGAGCCGGGGAGATCCCCTTCGAGCAGGTCATCCTCAATATCTACGGGAATCTGGGCTACCGCTGGCGCACAGTAGGTCAGAAGAGGTTCATGAACGTGGGTGCTCATCTCGGTGCATCCTACGATTTCTGGTGGGAAGAACTGATGATTTTCGCCATGGCCGAGCTCTCCTTCGGCTGGAGGTTGGGAACCTAGCGGTAGCCGGCCGGCTACGCGGCGGATCGAGTCCCGGCCGAATTGGGCTTTCAAACGCGGTTGTTCATGAAATAGTAGGGCTGTTTCCGCCACTCCTCGATCTCTTCGTACCAGGGGTCGAAGTGCTCGGCGATCGCCCCACGAAGCGCCGACATCGACCGGTTCGCCTCATCGAAGCGCTGCCCGTAATCCGCTGGGATCGACTCCCGGAGCTTCCGAATCACCTCTTCCCTGTCGATCCGGGTGAATCTCCCCTGATCCAACAGCACCTCGCCGTCGACCAGCACGGTTCGTATATGATTCTTGTTGCCCCGGTACAGGAGCAGGTCCAGGGGATCGTGGCCCTCGTAGGTGTAGGGTTCGCCGATCGCCTCCATATCGAGCAGAACCAGGTCCGCCCGTTTGCCCCGATGCAATGTACCTACCCAACCGTCGAAGCCCAGCACCGCGGCTCCGTTTCGCGTTCCCATCCGGAAGATGTCCCGGGAGCCCAAACAGGGGGAATCGAGCCGGTGGGAGGACAGCCGATGAAGCTTGGCCGCTACCCGCAGCTCGGCCAGGTAGTCTTTGTCGTCGGCGACCTCCTTCTCATCCATACCGATGGCGACCACCACTCCCCGCTTCATGAGTTCGAAGACGGGGCTGATCCGGTTTCGGACCCGGAGATTGCATCCGGGATGATGGGTAACCGAGGCACCGGACCGGCAGAGTAGATCGATGTCCTGTTCCGAGATCCAGACGCAGTGCGCGCAGGTTACATCCTCCGCCAGGAAATTGAGGTCGGCGAGATAGGCGATCAGGGATTTGCCGTAGCGCTTCAGACCGTACAGCTTCTGCAGCTGAGTTTGCTGCACATGGGTGTGGACTCGTATGCCCAGCTCGTCGGCGTCTTTACGTATCTCCTGCAGGGCCTCTTTCCGGACCCACTGGGGAGATACAGGCCCATGCATGATCTGGACGTGTGGGCCGGTGAAATCGGCGTGAAGCTTCCGTACCGACCGAAAGTACTCTTTCTCGCCGAAAACGGCTGAGCGCTTGAGGATTCCTTCGCAATGAATGCGCAGCTCCGGAGGCAAGGAATCGAGAAAGGCTTGATCCCCGCCGTAGGTGAAAACGTTCTCCGTACTAAGGCTGGGCGCAAAGGCCACCCGCACTCCGCACTGCTTGTAGGCCTCGAGCACCGCGGCAAACTCCTGCTCAAACCCCCCCGGCTCAACCAGGCCGTGGTTGTGCATGGTCGTGGTCACACCGGCGGCGAGCAATTGCACACAGGCCCAGCAGGTGTCTAGGAACGGATCGACAGGGGGAAAGCTGCGCCATTTCCATGTCTCCAGCGTATCGTCGACCTGGCCGCGCTGAAAGTCGGTCAGTCCTTTCCCGTGGCTGTGGGCATTCACCAGGCCGGGAATGATCAGGGTTTCCGCAGAGCCGAGGATTTTATCGGCCCTGTACTTCCGAGTGATCTCCCCGTAGGCGCCGTAATCGACAATTCGATCCTGCTCGATATAGAGGGCGCCGGAGGGGATTACCGTGTTTTCGTCGATTACCAGGTACTTCCCATATACGAGTTTTGTCGACATGGTTTCCTCTGGAGCTTTGATTCTATGGACGCAGGGCGATTAGCTCGATCTCCACCAGGGCCTCCGGATCGGGCAGACGGGACACTTCCACACAGCTGCGGGCCGGGGGATCACTGTCGAAGAAAGAGGCGTAGGCCTCGTTCATCTCGGCGAACAAGCCCATGTCGGTGATGAAGATCGTTGCTTTCAGCGCGTGATTGAAGCTGCTGCCCGCCTTTTTCAGGTGCCCCGCGATGTTCTGCATCGTCTGGCGGGTTTGGCTGCCTACATCACCTTTGGCGATCTCTCCGCTGTTTGGGTCTCTACCCACACTTCCCGATATAAAGAGGAAGGGTCCGCAGCCGACAGCCGGGGTGTAGGGCAGATTGGGTTTGGCCGGTTTGGATATGATCTCTCGTTTGTACTTGCCGCCGTTTCCCATGTCTATCCTCCTGGTTTGTGATAATTTCACTGTAAATTATGAGAAGAAGCAAGGCAATTTGTCCCCCAGCTCATAAAATCAGCGCTATTTGATTACCCTCGGTGACTCGGTCACCCTGCTGAGCGAAAACCTCTTTAACAACTCCTTCCCGTGGAGTAATTACATCATTCTCCATCATCATGAAATCCACTACAGCTACAACCTGTCCCGCCTTCACCTTTTCACCCACCCGTATATCCACACGCGTCAGAACGCCCGGTACTGGAGCGTATACGGTGATCGGGTGTTGTTGAAGGGCGGCCCTAGGCGGTATGGAAGGCTCGCTGCCCTGGGAAGGTTGAATCGAATGGTCTGTCTTAATCTCAGCCTGGTTCTTTTTTCGAACACCGATCTTGCCTTCTCCCTTTAAAAAAGCGATACCCTTTTCCAGGCAGGTTGCCGCAATAAAGATGTTCTCTTCGGTATCTGAAACTCCTGCCGTGGCCAGCAATGCCCTGGCCGCCTGTATACCTTTTTTCGGGTCCTTATCGTTGATCTCCAAGGGGCTACGGCTCGTAGGTTGCAGCCCGAGCTGTTCGGAGGCAAGTTTGACCACTTTTGGATCCGGGACTACGGGAGTCTTGCCGAAGTAACCCAGCACCATCTTCCCATATCCTTCTGCGATTTTCTTCCAGGGACCGAAAACAACATTGTTAAAGGCCTGCTGAAAGTAAAACTGAGAAACCGGGGTGACGGAGGTACCAAAACCACCCCGAGCCACAACCTCGCTCATGGCGCGAATAACCTGTGGATACTTCTCGAGGATCCCGAGGTCTCTCATCATCTGGGTATTCGCCGTGAGTGCGCCTCCGGGCATCGGAGAGAAGAGGATCATCGGCTCAACCATGGTTGCCTCGGGTGGAAGAAAGTATTCTTCCATGCATTTTTTGAATACTTCTTCGAGGTCCAAAATCTTGTGTATATCTATGTCCAAATCATACTCTGTCCCTTTTAGGGTGTGCCACATGACCACAATGTCTGGCTGGCAGGTCCCTCCGGAGACGGGAGCCAAGGAGAGATCGATCCCATCCACTCCAGCATCCAGAGCAGCCTTGTAAGCCAGAATACTCGTGCCGGCGGTTTCATGGGTGTGGAAATGAAGGTGTGTTTTTGGGGGCAGGTTTTTCCTGGCCAGCCGGATTGTCTCATAGACATTAGAGGGAGCCGAAGTCCCCGAGGCATCCTTAAAGCAGATAGAATCGAAAGGGATACCCGCCTTGAGGATATCCTTGAGCACCTTTAAATAATATTTTGGGGTATGCGAGCCTTTACATCCTGGAGGAAGCTCCATCATGGTCACGCACACCTCATGTTTCAAACCAGCTTCTACGATACACTCACCGCTGTAAATTAGATTGTTGACATCGTTCAGGGCGTCGAAGTTGCGGATCGTTGTGATTCCATGCTTCTTGAACAGCTGTCCATGCAGGCGGATGATATCCCGGGGCTGAGAGTCGAGCCCTACCACATTTATTCCCCTGGCTAAGGTCTGCAAATTGGCCTCGGGACCTGCTTTTTCCCTGAAGGAGTCCATCATCGCGAAAGCGTCTTCATTGCAGTAAAGGTAAAGGGATTGGAACCGTGCTCCTCCGCCGGCCTCAAAATGAGTAATCCCTGCCTGGCGTGCCGCCTCCACGGCGGGTAAAAAGTCCCGAGTAAATACCCTGGCTCCAAAGGCAGACTGAAACCCGTCCCGGAAAGCGGTTATCATAAACTTTATATGCTTTTTCGTTGACATGTTTGCCCTTTTGTCCTTTGTTATGGAGTCTGCATGATAATCGACGAATAAGAATCAATTCCAAATTAAAAATAGACTTGTGGACCACGAAAATCAAGCCTCGCTCCGGATACAACAATGAAAACCTTTGCCCGAGAAAAAACACCCTTTGAGAAT
>Ga0307379_10009375_pt1 | contig 13077 bp, 18 predicted proteins | sample UN2MG_FD_202237 | JGI IMG/M metagenome (GOLD analysis project Ga0307379, IMG submission 202237) | Soil microbial communities from Risofladan, Vaasa, Finland - UN-2 | ecosystem: Environmental > Terrestrial > Soil > Coastal area > Acid sulfate soil | place: Finland: Risofladan, Vaasa | collected... | reverse complement strand
GGGGGCGTTGACCCACCACCATCCCCCGGGGGTAGGGTCTGATTTCAGACTATCGGCGACGCTGGCGCCAAACTGCGCATCAGTTGCCTATTCTCTCCGATGCGCAATTCCGAGCCGATCGCGCAAGTATCCGGAGTTGCGTGTATTCTGCGCATCGCCAGTAGCGCACGCACCCCCGCGGGACAGCACTTCGCCCCCGCGGGTATAACTATGTGACGCGATTCAGCGGACATCACCCCCGCGGGCGCTGCCCCCTACCTGCGCATATTGCGCATCAATGCGGAAAATGTGTAGTTGCCTATGCGAGTCACCGGTAATGCACACGAGGTGCGCATGCGCAGGTAGTGTGCATATGTGGCGAGTGTGGCATGGTTGGCACACGCATTGCATGCGTGCCCCTAGGGGCATGCCCCCCGGGTGTGTCCCCGAAGGATGCGCAACGCATGCGCAAGTAACTTACGAGCGAAGCTGCGCATCATTGATGTGCAACTATCGAGCTAACTTCAAACGCACCCGAGGGGGGCTGGCTGTTACACCGTCTCAAATTCGCGCCAACTTTTCGACTTCGCCTAACATCGGTTGATGGACGACACGTCCAGCCGACGTGTCGTCCCGGCCGATATGCAGAAGGGTATGACCGACGTCCAGTCATATAGATTGACACTTCCGACCCGGCCGTACCACTTTGAAATAGGCGTTAGCAGGCTCGACGCCGTTGAAATTTTCCCACAAATTTTTAAGGATACCCGCATGACCCTGACCACGAACGTCCGACTCTCGATCGCCATGTTCCTCACCTTCGCCATCATGGTCTTCGCCGGCCGGGCTGGCGCCGAGCTATTCGTCCTCACCCCCGACGCGGTCACCGGGCAGGTCGAGTTCCACGTGAACACGAACACGAACGACGCTCGCTTGACGAAGACGTGCGTCTACAGGATCGACGCGCTCTCCCCCGACGTGGACGTGCCGATCGCGTGCGTCGACGTGTCAGCCGGCCGCGCGCCGGTGGGCAGCGAAATCTCCCCGAGTGGCGAGGGCGTCTTTCTCGCGATCCCCGCCGCGGTCTCCATCCTCGCGGAAGATCAGATTTTCGGCGTGAAGAACATCGCGACCGTAGCCGGCGTGGACGTCCCGAGTATCATCGGCCCGAACACCACGGTCCTCCCGATGGGCGTCGTCGCTCCGCTCTTCGTCGTACTCGGGCAGTAAACGTGAGTGACACGGGCCTTGCTTCGGAGACATCACGCCGCCGGCGCAACGGCGAGAGCGAGTTGGTCTCGATCGACTCGGTCCACCAGAACATTCACGACGGGCTCTTCTACACGTCCCGCCGGAACAACGCGGCTCTCGCGAACAACGCGTCGATAGACGTTCTCTTCCGGGTAGTCGACGGCGCGCACGCGCGCGTATCAGCTTCACTCGGGGGTGACGGCACCTTTCTAGGATACTCCGGCCCGACCACGACGGCGGACGGGACAGCGGTCCCCCGAAATAACCGGAACCGGTTCAGTACCAACACCGCGGCGTCCCTTGTGTTTCACACGCCCGCGGTTTCGGTGGTAGGGACGTTGCTCGTCGAACAATATGTCTTCGGGGGTTCCGGTGGCAAGGCGATCGGAAGTGATATTGACACCTTCCTTGAGTGGATCTTGAGCCCCGGGGATTACCTTATGCGGTTGACTAACACCTCGGGGCAGGTCCAACGCGCGGGCCTTGCGCTTGATTGGTATGAACGGGCGGTATAATGTCGACGTCGGATTTCTTAGAAGCAGCAATCGGGAATCACTTTTACAATGGGATTCCGGCGGCGTCACCCGCTAGCGTGTGGGTCGCTCTCTTCACCACCGCGACCGACGACGCCGACGCCGGCGGAGTTGAGGTGTCCGGGACGAATTATAGCCGGGTCGAAGTAACTGCGGGCTTCACCGTCACGAGTCCGGCGGGCACCTACATCAACAATGTTGATATTGTCTTCCCGCTTGTGGGAGTTGGTGGATGGGGAACGATAGTTGGCGTGGCGACATACGACGCGGCGTTAGGGAACCTGCTAGACCACGGCCTAGTGATTCCGAACCGACTGATAGTCGAGAACGACGTGTTTCAATTCGCAATCGGCTCTCTAGTCATTCAAAAGTCGTAAGGTCTAAACGCCGCGACCACGACGACGACGACCACGACGACGACGATGATGAAGACGACGACGACGACGACGACGACGACGACGACGACCACGGCGACGGTGGTGGGGGCGAAAGGCCGGACGTAGTGAGAGAGAGTATCTCGATTATCGAACCCTTCGTAATCCCTCGGTTGAAGCGTCGCTTCGTAGACGTCCGCGACCTCCCGAAGATTCAAAGCGTTCTCGTGCATAACATATGGTGCGAGCAGCAACGTGTTCGGCTCGCACAACTTCCCGGGAACATACCGTCGTGCGGGGATATATCCCCTCGAAGAGAAGAGCGGGCCGCCCGGGTAATTGTTCGTTACAACAACGAACTGACCACTCGGCCGGACTTAACGTACGCCGAGTTCGAGAATGAAGGCAAAGACCGTGAGTTGAATACCGACCCGCTTCGTAGGAAGGCGCAAGCATTCCTTGGGTGCCGGGATATGTTAACGAACGAGTGGATTGGCGGCGTCCCGTTCTCAAACATCACGATTGAGCGGCGCACGGAAACCCATATTTACGCGAGTATGTTCCCCACGACAGCAACCCCGAAACACCCAGACTTCACCCGTGGACAGACGAACGCAATCAGCCTACAGTGGTTGTTGAACAACGACCTTCCGCTTCGCAACGGAATGATTCTTGACATAGTCCAATGGGACTTCAGGCTTCCGCTGGCCGTCGCGGCGTTAGTCCTCGCGGACCCGTCGGTGAAGCAGACCCTTCGAGCGCTCGGAACTGAGTTCGACATTCTTGGCGGGCCGGACTCTTCGGAACCAAGTACGCCTCTTCGGTATCGGCGGAAGGGGCTACCCCCTGCACCGCCCGACATTGAACCAGACCCGGTTGAGGAAGCTACGGTAGAGGCGACTAACACCCAAAGAAGGTAAGTCGTCATGGGCCTTTCGCAAACTTTTCTACTTAGCCCTTCGACCACTCCAAATGACATCGGCGCTCAACAGTTAATTCTAGTCAATGACCTTGGTGCGGCGCAGTCTTTCGCCGCGCAATTATTTATCGGCGAAGTAGTTAACGGTAAGGCGTGGGACAACTACGGGGGTTATTTCCGCTTCGAGCCTAACATGCCGGATGATGCGGTTATCGAGGCCGTACTATTCGAAGCGTTGTTCTTCGGTTCGTCGGGCTCGTCCGCCCAAAACGTCCAAGGCGGGTTCATCGTCCGAGATGGGACTTGGGACGACGCGGACGGGTTCTGGGGGTACGCCAACCGAACGGCTTTCCCTAAACCTTATGCGGATAATGGCTCTGTCCTAACCCCTGCCCTTTGGTGGGGTTCGTCGGCGGCGTGGGACGCGTCCGAAAACATCGACATAAACGGGATTCAAACCGCCGATACGGTGTTGTCGATAGGTGAAGGGATCGCGTCGACGTATCCCGTCACGGGGTTCACGTCTAAACTTCAAACATATTGGGCGGACGCCGGTAACCGAGCCGCACGCGGAACGGCCGTTACGGCCGATGGTATCCCCCTAGCCTTTCATCTTCACTCGACGGACATCGCCGCCGTAGGGGTGATATCCCTAAAGAGCGGTAGCGGCGATATACCGCACGCCCCGACGCTCACAATCGTTTGGCATTCTCCCAACGGAGAAGGCTCGGCGACCCTATCGTCGACGTCCACGCTGACCGCGGACGGCGCGGTAGTACACGGGCTGAAGGCGACCCTATCGTCGACGTCCACGCTGACCGCGGACGGCGCGGTAGTACACGGGCTGAAGGCGACCCTATCGTCGACGTCCACGCTGACCGCGGACTTGACTCTCGTACTCGCGTCAGGACTCGGGATAGTCGTCGAAGCGGCGCGGGACGACGCGCTCGAACTGGCCGCTCGGACAACGGTCCCAACAATATCGGCGCGATCCAGCGTCGAGTGTTTGACGGGTCGGACGACCACGGCGGCGAGCGCGGCTCGGGAAGCGACTGCCATCACGGTATCCCGTGACGACGACGTGGCGGCGGGGCGCGACGAGGCGACGGCCGCGGCCGGCAGAGAGAGCCCCCAGGTTGCGGCAGACCGTGAGACCACGGCCGAGCCGACGGCACGGGCCGATGGCACGATAGAGACTACGCGAACGACCGTACCGGTGGTCGCGAGTCGGGAAACAACCACCGCCACGGTGGCACGAACTACGGACCCGGTCGACTTGATCGACGACCGGCAGGAAGGGTAGACCTTGGCGACGCTGAACCTTTGCCCGCAAGAGACAGACATTTGTATCTCGCGCGGTGACTCCTCCCCTTTCTCGTTTCAGATGGTGGACTCCGCCGGCGTGGACATTGTCATCACGGGCCGGACGTACATCCTCACCGTGAACGCGAAGAGGAACCCGGGCGTGCTCGACACACCCCTGTTCTCGGTAAACGGTGTTGTGGCTACCCCCCTCGTGACATTCAAACCGACCGAGGTGCAGACCGACGTCTCGCCGCAGGACTATTACTACGACGTTCAGGAGACGAGTGGCACAGAGGTCTTGACCGTGCTGAAAGGGAAGTTCACCGTGCAACAGGACATCACGAAATGAGTAAAGTGACCCCCGTAGAACCAGTGAAGTTCGACCAACGTATTCGGGTATTCTGCCCGAGCGGACAAGTGGCCGAGACTCGGATCGAGTTCGAGGATGGCACGCCGCTCAAGAACGTTCTCCGCGCCGTTATTTCGATGGAGTCTCCGAGGGCCAGAGGGGCTAACGGTGAGACGCCCGACGGGAAATGCTACGTGTTTGTCACCCGGTACGACGCCGAGAACGGTCACATGGAATACGGATTTGCTGAAGCCTTGGTCGGTGCCGGCTGAATCCGTTTGCGCCCACTTCCTCATGGCCGCGAAGCCAGAAGGGGGGGACGAATGCCTCGTGTTATGCGAGCTACAACCACGCCACAAGCCCCCGCACCACGGGCACCTGCGGTACGAAAAAGAGAAAGAGAGCCGATGTATAGACTGGACGGGTGGCCCGGCGTTCGTCGGATTCTTGGAAGAATAGTATGAGGAAGATGTTCCTCGCGGTGGTTCTGGCGGTTAGCCTCACCGGGTGCGCGTCGTTAGGTGCGGACACCCCCCGGAAGAAAGCCGCGGCGGTGGTCAACCTCACAGTGGGCGCCCCCTTCTACGCATTGTCGTACTCCTCGGGATTCCTCTTGAACGGCATTTCGTACGTCACGGCGTGGATATGGGGCGAGCCCGGAACGAACGAAGACGTGCCCCTTTGGTTCTCTTCGGACTTCGGCCCCACCTACGCGTCCACGAATACGCCGTGGTGCTGGCTATACGCGGGGCAAGAGCCAGAGAAGCGAAAGTTTCTGTTAGAGTGGCCCGCTGGGTCGGGCGTTCGTAGCACCATGGGGATAGCGTCCCTCGAACACGAGTGGCCCCCGACGTTCACGTTTTGCAGAACCAAAGTCGGCATACTGAAGAACCGAAGAGGTGACGAGACTTTCCCGGTCGGGGTGCGAAGCCCGTGGCCGTACAACCCTTAGATTGAGACGCCTTGAGCCGGGCGATGAAAGCGCTTGACGTTAGTACGAATTGGTTAGGAACCCCCCTCAAGGGTGGAAACCAAAGGCCACTTATTTTCCCCCGAACCGCATAGCGCCGCACACACACTGAAACCGCCAAAGTAGCGGGGGCGGGCCAAGCGGCGGTATCGGGGAACTTTTTAGAAGGAGTGATTCCATTGCCCAGAGGTAAACCCAACAACCCGAACGGCCGCGGCCCGTTGATGAAGGCCACGCTAGAACGACATATGGGGGCGGAGCCTTCCGCCTATCATTATCAGGCGGCGAAGCACGCGCTTCAGAAGTCCGGGATTACGATCGACTCCTCACGGAATATCCCCCGCGCAGCCAATGTGAAAGACTTGGCGATATGGGTCGACTCGGTCCTATGGTGCGGCGGCGATCAGAACGCGCGGAACGCTCTTCTCGACCGAATGATGGCAAAGGAAGCTCGCCTCATCGTGAACGCGGAAATTGAGTCTCGCGCAAACCTTTCACATAACAGTACGTCCGTTGACGAGGCGGCTACCTACATGGATATGTTGGAGAGAGACGTCAAATCTTAACCGCGGCTGGCGCCGCACAACTGGAGAATTAGATCGTGGACAGTATTCAGGAAATCATCGCGGCCGTAACGGCCCTCGTGCTCTCTATCTCGACCGTCGTGGCTCGGTACAAAGAGACGAGTCAGGAACTCGGATGGTTCCCCCGTCTTCTCAAGACGTTCGACCTCAGTCAGATTTTCGATAGCACTCGCAAACTCGGCGACAAGTGAACGAGGTTCTCGAACCGCTCGTCAAGTACGGGCTACTCGCACTCGGCGCCGCTGGATTGATTTCCGCGGTGTGGGTGCGAGCCCGCAAGGCCATCAAAGATCAAGCGCGTCTGGAGATTGCAAATGAACAACTCGAAGCGCTCAAAGCACTCAGCGTTCGCCGCTCGGGTCGCCGGGAGACTCACGATATGCGCGATGCTCGCCTTCGGCGTATCGTGCGCGAAGCCGAAGATAATGCTTGAGTGCCCCTTCGGCCCGCGCAATGCGGACGCCGCGGCGGAAGAGCTTGCCGGCGCGCTCGACGACGCACCCGCGAACTACACGTGGATCGGGAACGCCGAGCACGAGTGCGGGTTCACCCGTGAGTAGAACGCTCGTCGAGCGTATGGCGGACTGGCGGTGGTGGGGCGAGCAAGTCGCGCACGGCCTTGCCGGCGCGGTCATCGTCGCGTTCTTCAGAGGCCCCGAGGCAATGCTCGGCGCCGCGCTCGGCGATTGGTTCGCCCAACTCGCGCTGACGATTGCGATCGTCGCCGGCGCGCTCCGCGAGATTGTCCAGAACCACGACGACGTCGGGGGTTCACTCGGGGATTCCATCGCGGACTTCTTGTTCTGGACGCTTGGCGCGATCCTTATGTCGGTCGTCTTCTAGCGGGCGTCTTCGACGATCGTCACCGGTAGCCCAAGTGGGAAGCCCAACACGATATTGGCGTCGTGGGGCACTCCCGCCCCCGGATATTTCACGAACGCTTCGCGCGGTGTGACCGGCTCGGGGAACGGTACGGCGCAGCCAGCGGTCAACGACGCTAAAACCGCGGCGATTAGTGGTTGCATTCGACGCATACTTGTGTTTTTCCTCTGCGGGAATCGCCCGGAGAGTTCGGTAAGCAATCGCATACCAAACCCTCCGGGCACTCCGCACGCTTCAAACTCTTCCGCGGTCTGTATCGACCCTTCCAAGCCCTAAGCGGTTAGGCGGGCATGTTCGTGCTACCTCGACAGTGACTCTACAGGGATACACCCGTGAGGTGTCGCAGCCACCGGGCCTATCGGCCCACTTCCCGCGCAGATGGTTGTCGGTATTCACTAACGGTACTTCATTCGATTCTCCTCCCCTAGTCTAAGGGCTATTCAGAACTATCCGGGTGAGGCACCGGCGGACCTTGATAATGAGGGTTGGGATGGCACACGTCTCGATCGGTAACGATCCAAGCCGCGTGAGGGTTCTCTTCGGCGCGTTGTTGAGCATCGGCCTTATCCCAATCGTTTTCGGTCCCGTAGTCGTCCATTCCGTTCTCCTTCTCTGTTTTAATACCTATCGGCCATGCGCCAAAGGACTGTAGCACAATGTTTCGATTCATCGGCGAATTCTTTCTCATCCTCGCGCTCGCGCTCGCGCTCACCCTCGCAGGGTGCGTCCCCTCGGGGGGTTTTGGGCCGCCGGCGGCCGCGGAATGCCGGGACGAACTCGCCGCCCATTGCAAAGAGACTTGTACCGTCGAGGGCGCCTTCACCGTCGGGTATCTCTCGGTCTATCCCTTCGCGAGTCTGAAATGCGTCTGCAAGCCGATCAACGAAGGGACGCCGGGTCCAGCCCCCAAGAAACCCGGGGTCGTGTTTTGAGTCTCTTGACGTTCGGCCGTGGTGGCCTCAAGTCCGCACCCCGCGCCAAGACGCCCCAGAATGCCTCCAATTCGCGTTCGATCAAGAAACCCGTCGGTGAGCCAACCTCCCGCGCGTCGCGCGGCACGGTGGCCCCTATGGGATCGTACACCCGCGTCTCGACCGTGTCGGCCGGCGTCGTCCATCGGAACCCAACGAAGGTACTCTGACCGTGGCGGAAGAATGGCCCCCCGACTACGCCGCGGTCTTCCGCGAACGAAAGAAAAGGCTTCAAGGGCTTCGCGACGGCGTCGATAGCGCCTCGTGGGAAAGCGCGTTCGCGTATTACAAGACGCACCCGATTGAGGCGATCGAACATTGGGTGACGACGTACGACCCGCGCAACCTGAAGAAGTCACTTCCGGTCTACATGCCCTTCATGCTCTTCGAGAAGCAAAAAGACTACATTCGGTTCCTTCAGGACCGAATGGATTGGGACGAGGAAGGCATCGTCGAGAAGTCGCGTGACATGGGCGTCACGTGGGTATCGGTCGCGTTCGCGTGGTGGTTGTGGACATTCCACCCCGGCGCCAATATATCGTTCGGCTCGCGCGTCGAGCGGCTCGTCGACAAGATAGGCGACAACGACTCGATCTTCGAGAAGTTTCGCCAGTTGATGCGCTACCTCCCCCGGGAACTCCGGCCGGTGGGGTGGAACGAGAAAGAACACTCGGCGTACATGAAGATCCGAAACCCCGAGAACGGGTCGACGATCACGGGCGAAGCGGGAAAGAACATCGGCCGAGGCGGTCGCTCGTCGATATACTTCATCGACGAAGCGGCCTTCATCGAATACCCCGATCAGGTCGACAAGGCGCTCTCGGAAAACACCGACTGCAAAATATATGCGTCCACGCCCAACGGGACGGGGAACCCCTTTTACCGGAAACGGTTCGGTGGGAAGTTTCCAGTCTTCACGTTCCATTGGCGGGCCGATCCGCGTAAAAACGACGCGTGGTACGTCAAGAAACAGAATACTCTCGAAGCAGAAGTGCTCGCGCAGGAAGTCGACCTCGACTACGAAGCGAGCGCCGGCGACGTGGTCTGCCCGGCCCTTCATGTTCGAGTTTCACAAGAGCTTCGAAAGTTGCTCAAGCGAGAGGGTCTCCTCCCGACTGCCGTCGAAGGCATTGCGGGTCTGGACGTTGGCGCCGGTGTGGCACCTAGCGTCTTCGTTTCACGATACGGTCCCGTGGTGGAACCAACGGTATCGTGGACACTGGACGACTCGATCAACACGGCTGGCCGCGCCGAAGAGCTTGCGGTTCAATCAAAATGCCCGATAGTCAAGTTCGACTCGATCGGCGTGGGGCGGGGCGTAGCTTCCGCTTTCAAGCGCTTGAACGGGGCACGCTTCCAAGGTGTCAACTCCGGGGACCATCCGACACGAACGAAATGGGAAGACGGCAAGCGGGCGAACGAGAAGTTCGTGAACCTGAAGGCCGAATTATGGTGGATTGTACGGGATCGCCTGTTATGCACCTATAAGCATTGGCTTCACATGAACGGCGACGGTGGTATCGCCTACGAACTCGAAGACCTCTTACTTCTGCCCGACGATGTAAATCTCGCGGCGGAGCTTTCTCTGCCAAGGTACATGAAGACCGAGACAGGAAAAGTACAGATTGAGTCCAAGAAGGCCATGTTGGCCCGCGGTATCCTATCCCCGGATCACGCCGACGCGCTCATTCTGACATTCGCACCCGTGCCTGCTAGGCGTGGGTCAAACTCCACGACGGGGCACCAATAGCAAATGTCTATTGACAGCAAGCATCCAGACTTCTCCGAGGTCGCAAGCGACTACCGCGTGATGCGGGACACGGTCGCCGGCGAACGTCGAATAAAAGAGGCCACCTTCGCGTACCTTCCGGCCACGACCGGGCAGGTTATAGACGGGGCTTTGAAGAACACAGGTTCGCCCGGTTGGTCGGCGTACGTCAACTACCTCGCGCGGGCGCGGTTCCCCGACCTCGTGAAACAGGCGGTCGGAACGCAAGTCGGCGTTATGGTGCGCGAGCCCGCAGTCATCAAACTCCCGGCGGTAATGGAACCGCTCCGGAATAAGGCAACGCGGAAGGGGGAGTCTCTTCAGGCTCTCCTCCGGCGGATCTACGAACAGCAACTTAGCTTCGGGCGCATCGGTCTCCTCATTGACTTCCCGCAAGATCCATTCGCAGCCGAGCGGGCGCAACTCCCGCATATCGTGGAGTACGACGCCGAGTCGATCATAAATTGGGACGACGAGCGCTTCGCCGAGTATGGCACGAACATTCTTAGCTTCGTCGTGTTGAATGAGACGGTTCAGGTCCGGGGGAAAGACGGCGCCGAAATGTTCGACTGGCAGGAAGAACGGCAGTTCCGCGTAGCCATGCTCGAACAGGTGGACCCGCAGTTCCCTATCGGGATTTCCAACCCACTCGTATACAAAACGTTCGTGGAGAATGACAACGTACGGTCCGAAGAGGTGACGCCAAGTTTCAAAGGCGTTACGATGGAAGAGCTACCTTTCACGTTCATCGGCTCGAATGACTTGAATGCGAAGCCCGACGAGATTCCGCTTCTCGGACTCGCGCGCCTCGCGTTACATATCTACCGCTCGGGCGCCGATTACTACCACGCGCTCCACGTCATCGGCTCCGATACGCTAGTTATTTCCGGTGATGAACTTTCGGCGAATGGCGACGTGAAGGACGAGAGCGAACCCACCCGCGTCGGCGCGGGCGCGGTCGTCCGGCTCGATGATAATGGCAAGGCGTACTTCATCGGGATCGACTCGAAGGGAATCCCCGAGCAGCGGGCCGCGATCCAGAGTGACTTGGTCGAAGCGCGCGAGCATGGCGCCCGACTCCTCGAACCCCGTAAAGGTCAAGCCGAGTCCGGCGAAGCCCTCCGGGCGCGGATTTCTTCCGCCACCGCGAACCTTCACCAAATTGCGCTCACGGGCGCTGCCGGGCTCGAACATTCACTCAAGCAGATCGCCACGTGGGTCGGGGCGAACCCCGACGACGTTGAAGTCATACCGAACCTCGACTTCACTCAATCCAAGATTGACCCGAAGAAGGCAAAGGACTTGATTGAGGCTAAGCGAGACGGCGGCCTCAAGATTTCCGACGTGTCAATCCATGCGTGGATGCAGGATAACAACCTAACCCGGTTGACGTTTGAGGAAGAGCAAGAGGCACTTGACGCAGAGGAAGAGCCGGTGAACACCGTGCCCGCCCCGGTCGTGAACATGGTAGACCCGGCGATACCCGCCGAGGCTGCCGAACCTATCCCGCCGGAAGAGCCCGCGGAATAACATCGGAACCCCCTAGTTCCGAGCGGCCCGCAATGAAGTGGTGCCGCACTCATGGAGAGGAATTTTTCTTATGTCGTTGAAAATGGTTGTTGAGTCACTCGAAGACGTGCCCTCCGAGGCGCACAGTTTCTACGAAGAGCGGGACGGCAAGTTCCAACTTCAGGTGGACGGCGCTTTTTCAGTAATCGACCGAAACAAGTTGCAGGAATCGCTTCGCAAGGAACGCGACCTTCACGGAACCACGTCGTCGAAGATCAAGGCTTTCGGAGACCTCACCCCCGAGAAGGTTCACGAACTTCAGGACGCGCACGACCAACTCGCGGTCGAACTGTCCGCCATCAAGAGAGAAGGCGGCCCGACCGGAGAGGATCTTGACAAGATCATCGAAGCCCGTGTAGTGGCCCGCCTCGCTCCGGTTCAACGCGAACTTGGTCGATCCAACGAAGCCGTTCAGGCCCTCACCGGTGAGCGTGACTCACTTGCGCAGGCGCAGGCGAAAGACAAGATCCTTCGCGAAGTCGTTGGCGCGTTCGGGGTCAAGGAACTCGGCGCGAACCCCGACGCCCGCGTGGACGTCGAGCTTTGGGCCACGAGCGCCTTCGAGATTGGCGAGGACGGCGCGGTTGTGTCGCGTGAAGCTCCGGGAGTCGTTCCCGGACTCAAGCCGACCGACGTCTTCAAAGACATGAAGGACAACAACCAACGCCGCCATTGGTTCGGCCCGACGGTTGGCGCCGGTGCCAATGGTAATTCCGGCAACGGTCCCGAGACCGGGGCGAACCCGTTCGCGCTGAACCCGAAGACCGGAAAACCCACAAATCTCACGCAGGCTTCGGCGATGTGTATCGCCGATCCCGCCCGAGCCAAGCGCCTCGCGACTTCCGCGAGGGCGCAAGACTTCTTTCCGAGCCTTTTTAAGTAAGGCACAATCAACCCGTATGCGGACCCATGAGGGGACGTTAGGCGGCGACCCACGGACAGCCATGGTGCTTGTCCCACCAAACGGGTGCGGAATACTTCCGTGCCCCCCACTCACACCTTTTAAGGACATTTTATCATGGCACTAACCCAGATTGCGGATATCATCCCGCCCGACGTATTCTCGGACTACGTTCAGCTTTTGACTGCCGAGCGTTCGGCACTCATTCAGAGTGGCGTCGTAGAGGCGTCGCCTTTCTTCGACAACCTTTTGGTTGGCGGGGGCACCATCTTTCAGGTGCCCCACTTCAAGGATCTCGACAACACCGAATCCAACGTTTCCACGGATCAGGACTTCGGTGTCAATGACATGGCCCCGGTCAAGACCACGACCGGTCGTGAGATTGCCATCCGGCTTTCGCGCAACCAAGGTTGGTCGAGTGCGGACCTTGCCGGCGACCTCGCCGGTGCGGACCCCATGGAGTCGATCGCTTCGCGCGTGGCGAACTATTGGGTTCGTCAGGCACAGACGATCGTGATTTCGTCCATTCAGGGCGTCATCGCAAACAACATCGCGGCCGACGCCGGCGACATGGTCGTTGACATCACGAACGGTGCTGGCGCCGTCACCGCGGCCAACCTGTTCTCTGCCGAGTCGTTCATCGACGCGATTCAGACAATGGGTGACGCGGGCGAAGACCTCGTCGCAGTTGCGGTGCATTCGGTGGTTTATCGCCGCATGCA
>Ga0307379_10009374_pt1 | contig 13077 bp, 31 predicted proteins | sample UN2MG_FD_202237 | JGI IMG/M metagenome (GOLD analysis project Ga0307379, IMG submission 202237) | Soil microbial communities from Risofladan, Vaasa, Finland - UN-2 | ecosystem: Environmental > Terrestrial > Soil > Coastal area > Acid sulfate soil | place: Finland: Risofladan, Vaasa | collected... | reverse complement strand
CTTATGATGGTGGCCAACATTGTAAAGAAAAGCAAAATGATAGTTAAAGTTGCCTGCGGAGTGAAAGAAGAGAACTTAGGTTTCTCTATTATAAAGTTCTTTTTTCCAGATGTAGCCTAATTGGCAGGGCACTCGGTTTGGGGCCGAGAGATTGTGAGTTCGAGTCTCACCTTCTGGACAAACTTATACGCACATCATGCACTCTGATTGACGGGGGTTGTGCAAATATTTCTACAAATGTAGGAATTGGGGTTCGTCAATACCTGCATGAGGATAAAACTCCGAGTTTAGCCTTTAATTTGCCAGTAACGACGCAATGGTGTGTCAGGAGACTGTAAATCTCTGGTCTTAGGGCGGGTAGGTTCGATCCCTACTACTGGCACACGGGAAACAGTAGGTTCGAAACCTCTATTTCATTATTGAGTAATCGGTTGGCTAGCAAACTGGTGTTGATACAATATTGGAATTAGTTTAATTGGCAAAACGCTCGAGTTTTATATTCAGACGTAGCTCAAAGGCAGTAAGCGGCTGGCTGTTAACCAGTGTCATATATGGGTTCGACTCCCTTCGTCTGAGCAAACAAAATGAAAGGTTATAAAAATGCAATATTATAAAGTTATTCTTTATATTGTAGACAGGATTGATGGAAAAGATGAAACAATAAAAGAAGTTGCAATGACGCAATATTGTGGGGAGCATACTCCAAAAATAGGTGAACAGATAATTATTAAAAAAGAAGATGTAAGCTGTACGGTTCATGATATTGTTCATTATTTTGATGATAGATATAATACTCATGAAACAAGACTTTTTAGTTTTAGATTCACTGGTATGAGACCCAAAGATGAAAATGCGTGTGACAGCTGAGGTAGCGGCAAGGTCTCCAAAACCTTCGCGAGTGGGTTCAACTCCTACCACACGTGCAAACAAAAAAAGGAATAATATGAAAAACAAGGAAATCAATTTACGTGGAAAATTGATGGAGTTAAAGAGCTCAGTTCCATTAGGAAAATCGGGTGACTATATAATTGAAGAATTTACTGTCACTGAAGATGAGGCAAGTTTTTTTAATATGAGACAAATGGTAAAAGGGCAAGGACGCAATATCACTGTAGGCACTTATAAAAGATTATATAGAGGCAAAAGTAATTGGGGAACAGTTGTAATGTCAGATACTCCAGCTGAAAAAAGGGATCATATACATTTTATTCAAAAGGCAGAGGGAAATGTTTTAATAAACGGATTGGGATTAGGATGGGTAATAGAAGCCTTATTTGAGAAACAAGAAGTAAGGCACGTCACAGTAATTGAAATTTCTAAGGATGTTATTAAGTTGACAGGAAATTACTTAAAAGACAAGTATGACAATAAGTTAACTATAATAAATGAAGATGCTTTAGAATATAAATTAAAAAAGAATGAGAAATATGATTTTGTATGGCATGATATTTGGGATGATATTTGTGCAGATAATTGGGAAACAATGACTCAATTGCATAAAAAATATGCAAAAAGGTGTAAATTTCAAGATTCATGGGTGAGAGACAGAGTTAAATATTTAAGAAAGATTGATTATTGATTGCGTCCGTGACCGAGAGGAAAGGTAACGGCCTTTTAAGCCGTACAACGTAGGTTCGAATCCTATCGGGCGCACAAGCTATAGACCCATAGTTTAATAGGTTAAAACGTCAGTTTCTGAAACTGAAGTCGTTGATTCGAAGCCAACTGGGTCTGCTAGTCAAAATGCACCTCATAAGGCAGTTATGACGAAATTGACAGTGAAAATAAAGTAGTAGAGACACCTACCGGCGATCTTTAAGAGAAACCGATCATAGACACTCATTAAAGGTATCGATGGGGAACTGAATTTATAATCTACCGCTGTCAATTATGGAGCTTTAGCAATCGTGGTGATGCGCTCGGTTGAAGCCCGAGTCAGATTGGTTCGACACCAATAGGCTCCACAAGTGAATATGTCCAGAGGAGATTTTCTTCTGTCTGAGATTTTTGATCAATGAAGTTTCTTGAAGTCATAGGGAAGCGGAAGTCCATATTTACTTATGCCGGTGGCCTAAGGAGGGGGCAATGTATCATAAACATTCGCATGAAGGTTCAATTCCTTTCACCGGTACGAAAGTTAACAGTCATTAAGATGGATTTTTGTAAGTAAATGAACCAGCTTTCAATAGGAGATCGCAAATTTCCGATAAGACTATCGTGGACATGGTGATGAGTTAACTTTCAATACACAGGGATAGAGCAGTGGCCAGCTCGCAACTTTCATAAGGTTGAAGTCGGTGGTTCGAATCCATCTCCCTGAACAATTTTTGGGACGCGGGACTGCAAGGGGTGGTCATCTCGTTTGCACCGAGAAAACCAGCTGGGTTCGATTCCCAGGCGCTCCACAAACAAATAAAGAAAGGGTTATTATGATAGATCAATCAATACGTCACATAGACTTTGATGAAATAGATATTTATAAATTTGGAAATGAATTAGAAATTTCCGGAATGATTTTGGCAAATGGAAAAGAGATTTATTTAGTTCCATTTCCGAATGTTGAAATTCTTAATGATGGTTTCATAAATCATGTCAATATGACAAAAGAAGACTGGAATACAATGTTATTCCAAATGGATCATCTTGAAGCTATAGTAAGAGCAAAGGATGAAACAGGTAAAATGCAGAAAATAATTTTAAGGAAATCTCAAAGGCAAATTGATACTAAAATTCAATGGCAAGTTTTTAAAAGAGATAATTATACTTGTCAATATTGTGGTAACAATGATGTTCCATTAACAATTGATCATATAATTCGTTGGGAAAATATGGGACAAACGCATCAAGATAATTTAATTACTGCATGTAAAAAATGCAATAAAACACGTGGTAATACAGAAATGGAAGATTGGTTGCAATCAGAATATTACTTGAAAGTAAGACCCAATGAAGGATGGACAAAACCAATAGAAAGATTATTTGAAGATGCAAAAGAATTACCATTAAGAAAATTTGAGAGAAACAGGTAGTGGATGCTCGGTTAGTACAACGGTTTAGTGCTCCTGTCTTATACACAGGCAATGGGAGTTCAATTCTCTCACCGAGTACAATTTTTGATAGTTGAGAAAAGGTTTCAGTTAGTTAGGAACAATCAATATATACCGACGTTTGACGGGTTTCAAACAGAAGAAAAGGATCTAAATGCAAAAAGGAACTGTTAAATGGTTCGACGCAAAAAAGGGATATGGATTTATTGCACCTGAAGACGGTGCTGATTTATTCGTTCACTTTAATTCTATCGTAAGTGAAGGATATAAAGCGTTGAAAGAAAATGACACAGTAGAATTTGATGTTGAACCTGGGAAAGATGGAAAATCTCAGGCAGCAAATGTTCGAGTTGTCTAAATAAAATTTCAGTGGTAATGATCGTTGGGGAATCCCTGGTTGGAACAATGCCACAGGCTGGCGAAGTTGTTCTTTTACCACTGAAACATGGGAACTTAGTGTATATTGGTAGTTAGCACTGCTGGTTGTGGCCCAGTAAGGAACGGTTCGATTCCGTTAGTTCCCTCCATTTTTATTTGATTAGAATTTTTATTATATTTGTATATGAATATAGAAATTAGTTATAAGATAAATGAAGCCATTGAGGCGCTTAGAAAAGCTGATCATTATATGAATTTATCAGAAAATGTTGATGATGATAATTCAACAATGGCATTGGGATTATTGGAAAGAGCTCAACAGAAAATTTATGATATAGTGAATAACATAACAGATGATGACGATGATTAAATGGAAAGTTAAAGCGTAACTGGATTACCGCCCCAGTCTTGAAAACTGGTTGTCGTCTAAACAGCGGCATGGGGGTTCGAGTCCCTCACTTTCCGCCAAAAAATAAAGAGTTATATATGGAAAAAGATAGATGTGAAAATTGTAAGTTCTATAGATTTTGGGACAGTGGATATGGATTTTGCAAAAGATATCCCCCAAAAGAAGTAGAAAAAACCCCAAAACATTTTGGAGTTTTCGGTTGGAAATCTATAAAATATGTAGCAATTGAATCTCAATTAGTTCCTTGGAATGAATATTGTGGTGAATACAAACTGAAGGTCAAAAATGAGTAAGTATTTAATAATTGATGGTGAAGGTCATGCATTATTTAATATGGCTGAAGGTAAAAAAACTCCCTTGACTCATCCATATAATTATGATCCATTTGTTATTTGGGAAAATGGAGAAGAAAATAATTCATCTGTTTATTCAGATAGAATGCTTCAATGGGATTGGAATAAATTTAATGAATGTGCTAAAAAAGTTTTTGGAAACGAAGGTCAAATATTTTATGATAGAGATCCAGAAGACATTGAGAAATTTTTAAGACTATATTTTGATGAACCAAATTTGATTTTATGCAGAATCACACAACACTGCAATCAATCAACAGGTTATCCATTATGGAGATTTGATTATAAAAAGGAGAACATTAAATGAATCCAGTTGCAATAGCAGTTATGATATTTTTAACAGTGGCAGCAATAACTGCTTACTTAATATTTACTCCAAAGAGAAATAAATAAAATGGCGCCATCCTCTAACGGGTTAGGAGACCGGCCTTTCAAGCCGACAATACGGGTTCGAGCCCCGTTGGCGCTACAAGTAACTCTCAGGAGGCATACTATCCTGATCGACGGATGAGAGAATATGTAGGGAGTAGGAGAAAATGAGCTCAGCTTTTCCTATTGTAAAAGAATCCTTTAAACTCAGAGTTGCCATTTTGCGGGTATAGCTCAGTTGGTTTAGAGCACCTGTCTTACAAGCAGGAGGCGAATAGTTCACGGTGGTTCGAATCCATCTACCCGTACAACAAATAAAGGAGTAAAAATGGCAATAAAAGAATTTGTGTATCGTGGCTCTGGAAAAAAGAGAAAGAAAACTAGACAAGGAATGTCTCATAACACTAAATTGAAAAAAGGACAAAAAAGATATAAAGGACAAGGTAAGTAAATGGCAGACAAGAAAAATAAAAAGAATAAAAAAAATAAAATTGAACAACCACAAATAAGTCTTAGAAATATATTGGCAATGCAATGTAAAGTTGCAGGATTTGATTTTGAAGAAGATGGTTTTTCTGATGGATCTGGAAGTTGGGTTGAAGTTAAAGGAAATGTAATAATGAAAGATGATGAGCTATTTAGATATGATTTTGTAATTTCTTTTGATGGTGCAGGAGACAATATAACAGCATTTAAAATTTTCAAAACACCATATAAAATAAATGAAGATGAATCTGAACAAATATTTCCTTAGTATTTTATTTTTATCTGCAACTTTATTTGCACAAGATAAGCTAAGTTGCACTTACAATGGAATACAATTATATGGAAAAGTTCAGTTTGTGCAACACAATGCTGATTTAACAATCCAAGTTGTTCAATACAATGAAGATATTGATGTAAAGATAGTTGAATATTTTCCAGACAACTGTTGTGAATGGCAAATTGTAGAACATTTTCCAGATTTAAAAGTTAAGATTGTTGAACATAATGCAGATTTAAAAGTAAAATTTGTTAAATATTTTCCAAAGATAAAATAAATTGTCTCGTAGTGTAACGGTTTAGCACAAAGGTCTTTGAAGCCTTTGGTTGAGGTTCAAATCCTCACGAGACAGCATGAATACAATAATTTACATACTTATTTATTCGGCTATAATGGGTGCGAGTTTAGCTGTATTAAGAGAATATTTTCTTAGAAAAAAGAAAAAAATTGAAACTACTCATAAAGATTTATGTATCAATTGCTTATTTTTTAAGCGTGATACTGCATCTTGGGGATATTGTAAATATAATGCACCCATAGTAGTTTATAGAAATGAAAGATTACATCCAAGCACCGAAACAAAATGGCCTTCTGTAGATATTAATGAATGGTGTGGTCAACATGCTCCTAAAACATTTAATGGATGATGTCCTGCCTTGTAAGCAGGGTAATGTGGCTCGATTCCACATAGGAGCTCAACGTCCAGTGCCTCGAGTAGGCTCGATATCTTTCCTAACGGAAAGAGCTGGATGTTTTAAGCCTGCATAGCTCAGTCGGTAGAGCGCAGTCTTGGTAAGACTGAGGTGATCGGTTCAAAACCGATTGTAGGCTCAAAACAATAGGTTTTTATGTTTCCAAAATATGAAAAAATGTTAATTCAAATGGGTGAAAATTTTAAATTAGCTAGATTAAGAAGGAAACTCACACATCAACAAGTATGTGAAAGAGCTAATATAAAATGGAACACATTAAATCTAATTGAGTCAGGATATGAGCACGTTAAACTAGACGATTATTTTAAAGTTTTAATTGTATTAGGTTTAGCAGAAGATATAACGAAATTAGCAGGTGATGATAGTTTAGGAAGAAAATTACAAGATAATGACAATGCTGACATAGTATTAATGGTTTAATATCTCTGTTTCGTAATCAGAGGATATCAGTTCAAGTCTGATTGTCAGCTCAAAAAAATGGAGTTATGAGTAGAAAAAAATATAATTATGAACAGTTTTATACAAAAAATTATTCAACAATATTTAATGTAAATGCTGGTGTGGCGCAATTGGCAGACGCACTGGTCTTAGGAACCAGTTTCTGAGAGTTCGAGTCTCTCCACCAGTACAATGCTTACAATAAAAGAAATAGTAAAAGATAATATAGCTGAATTTAGTTTTTATAGACAAAATCATCTCTATTATAAAATAAAGATAGAAGGTGATTGGTATGAATTTCCAATTGACATAGAAGATTTAGGGACAGCATCACTCGATAGTCCTATGAGGGCAATATCTTTAATGAGATATATTCGTATGGCAATTGAAAGTAATACATTAATAAAGTTATACTAAAATGCTCGTATAGCCCAATGGCAGAGGCAATACGCTTAAGACGTATACAGGTGTGGGTTCGAATCCCTCTACGAGTACGAAAGAAATATTATGAATACTTATTATAAACAATGTATAGTTCAATATGAAAGCACTGCTAAATCAGCAGTTTGGATTCCTGAACAATTTGCCAAAAAATCAAAAAATATAATTGTTGGCAAAGATAGATTAAAAGGTATAAAAGCTAAAGTGATAAGAGTTTTTGAAAATACTAAATTGACACAAGAACAAATTGATTTAAATAGAAAATCTAAATTTGACAGTATAGTGGAGAACTCATATAAATAATTTAATAATAAAAGCAATATTAGTTTTTGCACTTATTTATGGCGCATTTATATGGAAATTTGGAGTAGGAGAGGCTAGTATAGTTATGGGTGCATTTTTAATTGTGATTGGTGTCGGAGGTGGTTTGATTAGTTTTTTATTTAATAAGAGGGAGTAAAAATGATTGAAATATCAGAATATACATATATAGATTTGCTCAGGAATAATGAAAATGTAATAATCTATTGTTGGGCAGAATGGTGCAAGCCTTGCAAATTATTTGCACCTATTTACAAAGAAACATCATTAGAAAATTCAGGTATTGTATTCTGTAAAATGAATACTGAAGAACAACCAACGCTTCAAAATAAATTTAATATTAAAGCAGTTCCTACTGTATTGTTTTACAAGAAAGGTGAGCTTAGAGATGCATTAGTTGGAGCAACTACAAAAGAAGATTTAAATAACAGAATTAAAAAACTTTATGGTTAAAAAATTTATAAAGAAAGTTATTAGTTTACTTAAATGGTTGTATAAATTTTTGGTTAAATGTGATTGTCATGAGTGTAGTAAATGAGAAAAATAGATATGCACAAAATATGGTTCACGTCGGACACTCACTTTAATCATTTGGGAATAATAAAAAGTTGTAATCGTCCTTTTGTTAATGTCGATGAAATGAATGAAGCCCTTATTTCTAATTGGAACAGTAAAGTTGATGTGTTAGATGATGTATATCACCTTGGAGATGTGATATGGAAAGGTAATCGACAGCAAGTTGAAGAGATTATATATAGATTAAATGGTAAAATTCATATTATTAAAGGCAATCACGATCATTCAAAACAAGTTAAATATTTAGAAGGTTGCAAAAATGTTGCTTGGGTGAAAGATTATTTTGAACTTAAAGTAGATAATACTTTTGATGAAATAGATGATTTAATGAAAACAAATGGGGGTAGTTTTTCTAGCAATATAGGAAAATTATTTATTCTATTTCACTATGCAATGAGAACTTGGAATAAATCTCATTATGGAAGTTATCATTTATATGGACACTCACACGGAAATTTAGAAGATACAAGATTAAAGAATAGTATGGATGTCGGTGTTGATTCACATAATTATTTTCCAATTGAATTAGGTGGGGTGATCGAATGGATGAAGAATTAAATGAAATAGAAAAATCAATATTGATTATATTATATATAGCAGATGTTTGCAACTATCAAGGTGGTGCATTAACTGAAGATGAAATAAAAATTATATTGAATTATACTTTATTTCATCAAATAGATCTCTTTGATATAAAAGAAAAAACTAAAAATGATATTGAAGCCGGAATAGATTTTTTACATAATGCATTAAATAGAAATTAAATGCTGCCGTGGCATAATGGATGTGCAACGCTCTTCTAAGGCGTCTCATACGGGTTCGAATCCTGTCGGCAGTACAATGGAAAAATACAAATTAGATTTCATAAATCATAAAAGAAATCCGGGTCATAGATTTAATGCAATGCAATTAAGTAATGATTTATTTGCAATATTTAATTCTACTTACAATGATTATTTTGACAAAGAAGTATTTGTTAAATTTTGCAAATATGATGCATCATTATATATTAAAAAATTGGTGCCCGGTTTAAGGGAAGTCAAACATATAGAAGTTAAAGTGCAGACATATTTATATGGTCAGACACTGCAGAATAAATTTATTTTAACATACGATGATGATATAACAGGGGATTATCTTTTTAATTTGAATTGGTTTATAAAACCAATAGCAGGAAATTAATGGGTAGGTAGCTAAATGGACAAAAGCACAGGTCTGCAAAACCTGTTTGTGTGGGTTCGAGTCCCACCCTTCCCTCCACATAAGTGTAAATGTCTAAGTGGAGAGAGGGAAAACCACATTAAAAACTTTCGACAGTTTAGGCAGCTGTGATTGCATCCTTGGCAGAGCGGTAATGCACCTGTCTCTTAAACAGCGACATCGTAGGTTCAAATCCTACAGGATGCACCAAAGAAATTTCTTATATATTTATATATTATTCATAAAAAATTAAGGAGATACTTATGTTAGTTATTGAAACAAAACATATTAACACAGATGGTCAGGTATATGAGGGCGATGTAATTAAACTTAATAATGCAGATCATGTGTTTTTTGTTGTAGAAAGAACAATAATGGTTCCCAGCATAACAGAAGAAGATAGCACATTTAAAGAAGAATATGTTATCAGAAAATTAAATGGCAATGATGTAAACAATTTGTCATATGAATCAAATAACGAAACAAAAAGAATATCATTTCCAAGTGCAAATGCACCTATGAAAGTTGATCATTTATTTATAGTTGGAAAAATGCTCAAAACTTATTCTTAAGGTTTACTTTTAATAGAAAATTGTTTATATTAGTTATATGAAAAATAAAAAAATAAACTTTCTACAAGGTGTTGAGTATGAACTTAAATTTATTTACACAGGCAAAGATTATAATTTAAATTTGAGGAATTTTTTAGTACAACCAAATTGTGGTTCTCTTCGTATACATGCACAGACATATATAGATTTTGTGTTTGGTCATGAAGATTTTGATGAGGGTTTTGTAGTAATAAAGGGAAAATTATGATAATAAATGTTGATCAAAATAAATTATTTCCATTATGGACACAGGACTTTGGTGGAGAAAAATTTGTAACATCATATGAAAATCTAACAAATCCAAATTGGTATTATGCAGTAGTTTATGGACAAATAAGGGATGCAAAATATCGAGAAAATGGAATTGGAGATGCTGAGATTACAGTAATTTATGATGACTATCAAGAATCACTACAACATTTAGATAGATTAAATTCTTGGAAATATTATATTTCTGCAGGATTGATAAAATAAACTTGCATCATAGGTGTTTTTGGCTGCACGTGAGTCTTCCAAACTTGAGGGACGAGTTCGAATCTCGTATGGTGCACAACAAAAATTGGTTATAAATGAATTATGCAAAAATAACATTTCCTGATAAGCGCGGAGAACACTTTATAGGAATTTCAAATTTTCAAATTTTTATGTCTCGCCCTGATTTGTTGTCAATTCAACATTTGGACAAAGATAAAACATATCATTTTGATGATATACGAATAAGAAAAATAACTATTCAACATTGGCTTATAATTGAGTTTAGTGGATATTTATATAATATGAAGAAATATGCTTTTGAAAGAATTAATGGTGAAATAAAAATTGATGATGTTAAAGAATTAGCAAATTTAATTAATAAGAAAAGACATGAATGAGCAAGAAAAATTAGATGAAAAAGAATATCAAGAAAAGCTTAAAGAATTAAGAAACACTCGTGAAAAAAAATTAAATAAAGTTGCACAAAAGTTTCAAGATTTTTTTTCAAAACAAGGTTATAATTTAATAGGTTTTTGTAATTTTTTACTTGAAAATACATTTATATTTGAAACAAGACAAGAGGCTGAAAAAGCATATCAAGAATTTGAAAAAGACAAACAAGAAATTTTCGGTTGGTGGTATGGAAAAGTTGATTTTGCAAATGTAAGATTACATTTTGAAAGTAAATATGAAGAAATTGTAGTAAATTGGTTCAATCCGCCAGTATCTCCTCACTCTGATAAGGTGTTGAAAGAGTAACAGGTTGCAAGGTGGTTCGAGTCCACTCTGGCGGACGCATAAAAGGGAAAATTAAATGATAGATATACTTCAATTGGTGTTAGTATTTGTTTCGGGTATTTTTATAATGCTTGCAGCAATCATGAATGCCACAATGGATGTGACTGATCAGAAATTTGGTCAATCTATTTTCTTTAACTTGTTTAAGTTCAAGATGTTTTTTGGAATAGAATGGAATTTGTGGGCAGGTATTGATCAGATGTGGCGCAATAAATATGTTGATAGAGATGTAAGCAAAGGTTTGAGAGAAGATAAGATACTTTTTATTAAAGCCAATTTTGTTCAACTATATGACATCTGGCATTTTTCAAAAATGTGGATGGTGTTTTTCTTTATAATTGCAACAATGGTTGCTTTGTTTGCAATTTGCTTAGGTTTTGATTATACAAATTGGATTAGCTGGGCAACATTAGTAATAGTATTTATTTATTATGCATTATGCTGGAATGTCACATTTAATTTATTTTATAAAAAGGTTTTAATAAAATGATAACTATATTTTTAGCATTATTGACAATATTAGATTTGATATTTTTAATTATTTCAGCAATAAGTAATAATGTAACAAATGTAATAATTTTGGGCAATCTTATGGTGCTTTTGGTATTTGTAAATATAGGATATGATCATTATAGAAACACAGGAGTATGGTTTGGATAGATTAAATGATTATATCAATATGTCAGGTATAGATTTTAGGAAAAAATTTGAAGAAAATGATGAAATATGTGTATTGGCAAATGCACTATTAAAAGAAAGTGCATATTCAGTAACAGATTTAGGTAATGCAAAAGAACAAATAAGAATAAAGTTTATAGAGGAAGCAATAAGATTAATTAAGAATTTAGAAGAACACAATTTAATAATCATACATAAAGATAAAATAAAATGAAATTCAAACAATTGTTACAACTAATCCTGTTTCCAATATCGGTTCTTATGGTATATTCTATAGCAACACGAGTATTTGAAGAACTTGCTCAAGAAATTAAAAATCCAGATTCAGATTTTTGGAATGATGATGATTGTGGGTATTGTTAAATGAAAGACCCAATTAAAGATTTTATATTGTATTTCTTAGGATATATTCCACTGACATTAGGAATAATTGGTTGCATTTATGTTGGCATTTATTGTAGATTTTTTATAGAACCAGATGTATCAGAAGCTCGATTATTTTTAAACCATTGGGACACAATTTTATTATCATTATTTTTAATATTTGTAAGTTGGATGGTTTTAGATAAATGCAGATGAGGTGTTAACGGCTGCACATGACATTGCCAATGTTAAAGAGCGAGTTCGACTCTCGCTATCTGCACAAAACAAAGAGTAATTATGGAAGAAAATCTTGATTTTGAGAAAGAACAGATTAGGTTATTTGTTCAAACAATAAATAATAAAATTAAAGAACTCAAAAGTATAACAAGTGATTGTTGGGTTTGTGGAGAAAAAACAAATTTTTGGATTGCTTTAATTCCAGAAAAAGAACCAGATGATTTGGGTATAGGAATAGCAACTGGTGCAAGTAAAACAAGGGTTGCTTTTGCACCTGTTTGTGAAAAACATGACTTAAAAGCAATTAATACAAAAGCTAAGTTAATAGAAGTTTTAAGAATAAAAGGACAAATATTAAAAAATTAATTTTTATCTTTCGGAAATTTTTAGTATATTTATAATAACAATTTTATTTAATTTAAATGCCCATTGGGCAGAAAGGAGACAATCATGACGCGAATGTGAAACTAAACTAGGAGAACGTCATGAAAAAGTCGCCATTAGAAGCGCTTTTACCAAAGAGACAAAAGAACTCCACTCAAGGAAAAAAATCTCGTAAGCACGGTAGAATGAAAAGAAAACCTGCTTATAAAAGATATCTTGCAGAAAATAGAAGAGCAAAAAATAAAGCTCGTAGAATTGTAAGATATATGAAGAAATTTCCTAATTGGAAGCCTATAAATCTCACACCTGAAATTCAGGCTTTGGTATATCGCTTTATCGGATAAACTTTTTGGAGCCAGGGTGTGGTTTTAGTTGATGAATGAGTTATTAATAAAAACCTCCTTTCAACCCTGGCTCTGAATATGGGGCAATGGTGCAATTGGCAGACACAAAGAGCTCAAACCTCTTTTAACTGCAGGTTCGAGTCCTGCTTGCCCTACTACTAATTGGTTATTACTTTAAGA
>Ga0307379_10009371_pt1 | contig 13079 bp, 13 predicted proteins | sample UN2MG_FD_202237 | JGI IMG/M metagenome (GOLD analysis project Ga0307379, IMG submission 202237) | Soil microbial communities from Risofladan, Vaasa, Finland - UN-2 | ecosystem: Environmental > Terrestrial > Soil > Coastal area > Acid sulfate soil | place: Finland: Risofladan, Vaasa | collected... | reverse complement strand
AGCGCTATTTTTTTACGATATATCGCACTGTACACGCCAGTAAATAACTGAACTGTAGCACATAAACATCCTAACATTGTAATAATAGTATTAAATTCTGCAACACTATAAGTTATTCCAGCCAAATTCTTTCATCTTATTGATTTAAGTAATGTATATTTGAATTGGTGATCCTTTAGATTAAAATTTATTCAAAAGAAACAACAAATTTTTTTTTGTAATTTGATTATTTCATATTAAATGAAGAGCACAATAATTAAGAAATTCCCAACAATTGCTTGTTGTGGTATTGATTGTGGATTATGCCCCACGTATTATACAAACGGACCGTCAAAATGTCCTGGTTGTGGAGGATCAAACTTTTCCAACAAGCACCCTTCTTGCTCAATTTTAACCTGTTGTACAAAAAATAATGGTTTCGAAACGTGTGCAGACTGTAATAAATATCCTTGTGAAAAATTAAAATCTTGGGACAAAGCTGATTCTTTTGTTACGCATAAAGTAAGTCTTCAAAATTTATATGAGATCAAACAAAATGGAATAATAAAATTCATTGAACAACAAAACGCAAGGATTAAAATTCTTGAGATATTACTGAATTCATATAATGAAGGAAGATCTAAAACTTTTTTCTGTTTAGCAACTGCTTTACTCCCTGTTGATGATCTAAACAATTCTGTTAAAAAAATTAAAAATTTAGTCGATGAAAAGGGTATCAGTTCGGAGGATATTAGATCTAAAGCAAAAATTATAAGACAAATGCTCAATAATTATGCTAAAAGTAAGAACATAGAAATAAAATTACGTAAAAACCAGAAATAGAACTTTTAATGAAGTAGATTTGAGAATTAAACTGAAAAAAGATCCGGAGGAGGATGGCTAGGAATGATGCCCTTCTTTCAAGATCATGCTCATCTTTTCATCAACTTCAAAGTTTTTCTCTATCCCAGTTGACCACAAAATAGAATTAATAGAGCTATGGGAATAAAATCTGGTTGACACGGAAGTTTCCTAAAACGGATATTAACCATCCAATCAATACTGAAATAGAGAACAGATACCAAGCTACCTTAGAAATTCTCTGATGCAGAAGTCTTGCTCTTTTTCTTTTTAAAAAATCAGATATTGCTCCTACTACAAGAATTGAGATCGTAATCAATCCAAATATCCCGTGTATCGAATAAAAGACCGCTCCTCGAGTGATTACCGTGGAGTAAATCCAATAAATGAAAGAAATTAGCGAAAAGGAGATAAATAAAAGAGATAGGGTTAAGTGAAAGCGTCTGTTCATAAATTCAGGTAGTTTACTATAGCGCTTAGATTGAGGAATGGACTTATAACCAGAAATGATTGCTAATCCCCCAAAAATAAATGCAATACAAAATAAGTAAGCATGAGTTATCCAGGATGTGAAATTTGTTCTCATTGCATTATCATTCCAACCTCTTGATTCCCAGAACCCTATATAATCATATTCTACCACCTCAATTTTTACAATCCACTTGACCCATTTATATCCATAATGATCCGGGCATACTAAACGTATTGGATAACCATGAGCACGTGGTAATTCCTCTCCATTCATTTTGAATGCTAAAAGAATGTTGTCTGCTGAAGCTTCAATAAGATTTAGTGAATCCGTATAATTATCAGCAGCATAAAATACTAAGTCCTGCGCTGTTACAAGCAATCCAGCTAACTCTAATATATTAATTAAAGGCACTCCTTCCCATTCTGCCGTGCCAAAAGGAGCGTCAACACATTCCAAAGTCGCGATTATCTTTACAGAATCCATTTGTGTTAAGTTTTCATAATTAAATATTAATTCATTATCAACAACGCCAGTAATATTGAGAGTCCATTCGTCTATTTGAATCTCGGGAATTTCTCCAATTTCTAATTCAAAAAAAAGGTCATTGGGCGTGATAATGGTCCGTGAAAAATGATTTAATCCCACCGAAATTAAAGGAATTGTGAGTAGGAAAATTGTACCAACAAAATATAAAATAGATTTCTTCATAATCACGTATTAAGACATAATTTGATTGTTCATTTATAGCAAAAGAAGAAGAGAGTGAATTTAAAGATCCTTGTTATTAATAAAAGGTCATCAATCATCAAGAAAGATCTACTAAGTTTTTCTTCAGCTGGATTGTCTTTTATGTTTCATCTCAAGTTGAATTCCAATTTAATGTTTAAGAAAAATCCCATTATCTTAACGTTTGATTTATTAAGGGTTATTGTTTCTACCTTTTCATACGAAATCAAAGTCAAACTAAATTGATAGAAATGGAAGAATTTAGAGTCAACAAATACATCACTCTGAAATTAGAAAATGATAAAACCTTTATTTATGTAAATAATGAACGATTTAGGCAATGTAATTATTTATTGCTAAACATATCTGTGAGTCAATTAGACGATTATTTTAACGAAGGTTCAATAGATGAAGTTGAGGGAAAATTGGATCACTCCCAACATTATAAAACTCCTGGAGTACAAGAAATTGATCCTAAAACAGAATTTTGGGGGCATTGCTCGAATATCCAAGTTTGGATAGAGCATGATTATGATACAAGATTAATTCATCGTAATCTTTCATTTCCATTATTAAAAAAGCTCTCTGATTTGGGAGACCCCAATGCGATTAAAATGTTCAAAGATGAGATTGCTAAAAGAATTATGACCGGTTATCCTCCAGTTATAACTTACTTATTGAAAGAAGGATATTTAAATTACTTAAATGATGAAGAATTAGAATTCCTTAATCAGGGTGTGATTTCAGAATTCTTAGAAAAAGAAGTAGAAAACTTGGAAAAAATAATAACAGATGAAAATTGGACACACTTTAAAGATAATATTGTAATGCTCAAATATACTAACAATGAGCAGTTTTTAAAGAAATATCAATCATTGGACGTAAAAATTCAGCGAGAGTTTGAAAATAAAGTAATGCAAATACTAAAATATCATGTTGGCACTAAACTTGTGAAGGCGGCTCTAAAGTTCTCTAAAATGCTTGATTATGATATTTCTCGGTATAAAATAAATAAAGTTTATCATAAAGGATCGGAGTTTTTAGTAATTAATAATAGATTAAGTATGAACCATCAAGAAATATCAGATATTGAGGATATTGAGGGACTTAAGGATCTTACTGAATTAAAAGCTCTATATTTATATGGTAATTATATATCTGAAATTAAAGGTTTAGAAAATCTATGCAAATTAACAAGACTTGACCTAAGGAATAATAAAATTGTAGAAATTAAAGGATTAGAGAATTTGGTTAAACTAAAGGACCTAGCTCTCTCTGATAATCAAATTACTGAAATTAAAGGAATAGATACTTTAAAATGTTTAAAAAATTTAGAAATTGCGGAGAACAAATTAACGGATATTCAAGGTCTTGAAGATTTACCTTTCTTAGAATCAATTTTTATAAAAAATAATCCAATACCTCAAGAGATCATTAATAATTTAGGAGGCATCAATTCATTTGGGAAACCACTTAATATGGATAAAGTTATCAAGTATGTAAATATGAAAAAATTAGATGAGATAAAAGATCCTAATGTAGAATCTCTTAAATATAATGGAAGAAAGTACTACGCCTTAGATGGAGAAATAGATTTGAGTAATAAAGGAATTCTATATTTAAGTGAAGTAGAAGGAATTGAAGAACTTAAGAGCATTATAAAACTTAACCTAAGTAATAATCAAATTAAGGATATCTCAAAAATCTCACTCCTCACAAATATAAAAACTCTCATTTTAGATAATAATCAAATTGAGGATACAAGTCTGTTAAAAGGCTTGATTCAACTTGAAACCCTTTTTCTTGGATTCAATAATATTAAAGATGGATCTCCATTAAAGACTCTCAAATCACTTAAGGAACTCGACTTGTGTAATAATTCAATTTCCGATTTTAGTTTTACAAATGAATTAGAAAATCTTAAGATATTATATTTAAACGGTAATCCTATTCCTAATGAAGTTATCGAGGATTTTAAGAAGAAATACAAAATATATGAATATGTTATATTTAAGCATGTTAGATATTATTTGACAAGAGGTTATGGAGATAAATTATCTTTAAGTGGTTCTGGAATTAAAGATTTAGATGAAATCATTGGACTTAAATCTATTACAAATATAGACCATTTAGACTTAAGTAGAAATAGAATTAAAGAGATTAAACATCTAGAAAGCATGTATAAACTCAATTTGTTAAATCTAAGTCAAAACCAGATCTCTGAAATTAAAGGACTAGATAAAATGAAACAATTAAATTGGCTTGACCTAAGTAAAAATAATATTTCATCAATCCAAAATTTAGACCAGCTTGAAAAAATAAGATTCTTAGAACTTAGTGGTAATCATATTTCTAAGATTAAAGGTTTAGAGCCTGTTAGTAGTCTCATTAGTTTAAATCTTTCAGGAAATTTTATTAAAAAAATAGAAAATATTGAAAATCTTAAAAACTTAACAGAATTAACATTATCATCAAATCAAATCTCTAAAATTGAGGGATTAAATGGATTAAGAAGTCTACATAGCCTAGTCTTATCTAATAATCCTATAAGTGATATTGAAGGGTTAGAGAATCTAACTAATCTTAACTTATTGGAGATAAAAAACACTCAAATCTCTATTAAATTAATAGAAAAACTAGGTGGATTTGAAATGCCTAGATATGGGATAAATCGTGGCCGTGTAAAATATCCGCAAAATTTTTTAAATTACTGTATTACGAAAAATATCCCAGAAGAATTAATAATCTCAAATAAATTCATAATTTACAAAGGTGTGAAGTATTTTGTTCGAGATGATGAATTGAACCTCATGAATCTAGGGATAAATTCATTAGATGAAATAGAAGGATTAAAAAAAATCGAGAAATTAGAAAGTCTTTTACTTTCAAATAATAATATTTCAGAAGTTCATGCTAAAGAACTACCAATTATTATTAAAAACCTTGATTTAAGTCATAATTCTATCATCAAAATAGAAAATTTTGAATCTTTAAAAGATATAGATTCTCTTAATTTAACCAAAAATCCAATCCCCAAACTCCATCTGTCGGATATTAAGAAAATTTGCAATTGTGCGGAAACAATTTCATATTTAGGAGAAGAATATTTCATAATTCACGGAAAATTGAATCTAAGTTCAAAGAATATTAATAATATTGAAGAGATAGAGGGTTTGACAGAATTAAAAAGTTTAATTTATCTTGATTTAGGTTTTAATAAAATTAGTAAGATATCTGGGCTCAATTCATTGAGAAATCTCCAAACTCTAAAGTTAACCTATAACATTATTGAAAAAATTGAAGGTCTTGAAAACTTAGTAAATTTAACTTCTTTATCTATTGATGATAATCGGTTAACAAAAATAGAAGGTCTTGAAAAACTCATCAATTTAGTCAAGCTAAACTTGGGGGGAGGTAAAATTGAAAAAATTTCTGGTATGAATGAATTGATAAAATTAGAAAGATTAGACTTGACTGGGAATAAAATTTCTACTATTGAGGGTTTAAATCACCTTATTAATCTAAGAGAACTTAGCTTAGGATATAACAAAATCACTCAAATGGAGGGTTTTGACAATTTAAGAAATCTTACTAATTTAAGGTTATCAAGAAATAATATCAAGGAATTAAAAGGAGTAGGTAAGCTTTTTAAGCTTCAATATCTTGAGCTCTCTGGGAATCCCGTGGAAAAAATTGAAAATCTTGAACATTCAATTAACTTAAGAATCCTAAATATTGGTAGAAGAAATCAAGGCCCTTTCAGGGATATAAAGAACCTTGAAAGTGATGCGCAAAACATAGTGTATGAATGTCAGGAAAGATTAATTAAAACAAATCCACAAGCAATTAAGGATAAAGTAAGATTTAATGATAAAACTTATTATGCTTGGGGAGAACACCTGGATTTAAGTGGATTGGGGATTACAGATATCTCAGAAATTAAAGGGCTACAGAATATTCAACAACTACACTCCCTTGATTTGTCAAAAAATAAAATAATGCAAATCAATCATTTGGAAAGCTTAAGGGAATTAGAAAAACTCAACTTATCTGAGAATAAGATTTCAGAAATAAGAGGCTTAGATGAATTGATTCAATTGGAAAATCTTATTTTAAACGAGAATAATATCACTAAGATCGAATGTTTGGAAACTCTTACTAACCTTCATCATTTAAACCTTTCCGACAATAATATTAGTGAAATACCCGTGATGGAGAATTTAAAAAATTTAAGAAGTCTTAATTTATCTAATAATCAAATTAAAGAAATTAAAAATATTGATTTATTAAAAAGTTTAACAACGCTGATTTTAGCAAATAATAAAATTTCGGAATTAAAAGGCATAAATGGATTAATAGAACTCAGATTTCTAAATGTAGCTAAAAATCATATAAGTAAAATTACTCCCCTTAAAGATTTACCAAATTTATCCTCTATACTAGGATTAGATGCTGACCAATTCACATCAGAAGATGTTGAAATAATAAAGGAATGGGCAGAAGAAGATTATGATATTGAGATTTTTGCAAAGGATGATTATAAAACCATCTTCCAAAAGGAATTCCTTCCTGAAAAGATTTTATCATTAAGAAAAAAATACCCTAAAAGGAGATTCTAAATCTATTCAACTAATTAGCAATAAAAAAAATAGATAAAAAAAATAGATAAAAAAAATAATTAAAAATTCTCTTATTAGATTATTTGAAGTATTTAATCGCTAAGAGAATGTCGCCCTTTGTTATTTTCTTCCTTTTTGCATGTTTGGTTAATCCTAATGCGGTTTTGGTGATTTTTTCTGCAGATTGACTCATCCAATCAACTAATTCATTAACTGCATCTCGAGCTACAATTATTGCACCATTGTGTTTCATTAACCGTCTAATAGGAGACCATGAAATGTATTCTGCCATATTTTTTCTCCACAATTTTAATTTTTAATAATTTTGTTGTTATATAAGCAATGATCAATCATCTATTTAAAGATATTGTTTCTTGAAATAAACTGAAACGAAAGAAGTCAAAAAAGTTTATCGACAAAATTCAAATTTGATTAGTTGGTTGATTTGGTGCAAGTTTAAATCATTTTACCAAACTTAACATTTCTTAAAAATTTGCGGCGTTTAAAATAAAAAATAAAAAATATAAAAAAATTCTCCTATTGGATTATTTGAAGTACTTAATCGCTAAGAGAATGTCGTCCTTTGTTATTTTCTTCCTTTTTGCATGTTTGGTTAGTCCTAATGCGGTTTTGGTGATTTTTTCTGCAGATTGACTCATCCAATCAACTAATTCATCAACTGCATCTCGAGCTACAATTATTGCACCATTGTGTTTCATTAACCGTCTAATAGGGCTCCAAGATATGTATTCTGCCATTTTTTTTTCTCCACAATTTTAATTTTTAATAATTTTGTTGTTATATAAGCAATGATTAAATATATATTTAAAGATTTTGGTAATTTCAGAAAATTTGGGAGAAAAAAAGTGAAAAGAATTTACGACAAAATTCCGATCCATATAACTGATCAATCTGGTGTAAGTTAGTGTTTTTTGACTGAAATCTTAATTCTATTAAGATTTGATTCTGAAGTAATAAAAAGTAGGAAAATTCTATCTTTAAAAGTGAATTTTGAATAAATTTATGGAGATAGAGGTTTTTTAATCAAATTCTGAAGTGGTGAAAATAGAAATTTCGTACCGAGTAAACCAAAAAAATCTTGATTAATACCCTTATTTTTAGCGATTAACTATTTAAATACAATTAAATGGTATATGATATTGGGAATTTCTTAAGGGAAGAATAGAAAATAACTTATAGAGCAATAATATTAAGCATAAATTTAGTTCCATACAATTTGTGAGTTACTACATTTAAGACAAGTTATTGAAACTCCTTTTTCTGGCATGTAGGATAATGGTGTTCCACAATATTTACATTCTAGATCATAAATTTGGTTGATTGATTCAATTATCCCTTTAATGACCATTAATATTCCAAATTGATTTGCAACATTAGAAAGAAGAGATATTAGGAGATGTGGATTTTTACCTACTGCGATCCATTCTACTTTGTTTTGGACTAGTTGTCCAATTATTAATATATCTTTACCTGACACTAAATCAATGCCAAAATACCAAGCTACTCGATTTTCTTTATTGCTTGTGATAAGTTGAAAGTTTTGATCTTGGATGGCTTGACATAAATGCATGAAATAGAAGTCAGGATCAAATTGACCATCTACCCCAACCCCAATACTCTTAATAGCTCTTGTATTCTCGGTTGATTTGGAGAAAGGAGCGATATGGGAGCTTGGTACTATACTTCTTTCTATGGAAAGAGGAGTGAATATGATTAGGATTGGTTTTGAATCCAAGGCTCTAACAAAATCTTTATTATTTACAAAAGTTACATAAGATCTAATTTCTCCTTCAGCCTCAAGATCTAGAGGAGATAAAAATATATTGACTTGATGATGGGATTCTGGAGCGATTTCATTAAATTGAATCCTTACCTGCTTATCCTCATCTTCTCCTCCGCTGAGTGGATCTAATATCATGTTAGGAGGATCACTCCTAATAAGATCTAAAAACTCTGGAAATCTAATTTTAATTTTAACTTCTTTTATTGGCGCTTTGCTTTGATTGGCAATTAATGAGGAATAACGATACATGCTTCCAAATGGTTTTAATTCATGGATTAGTTTAATTTTGTCTTCTTGATCTATTTGCTCAAGAGAGATGACTTCTTTATGCAATCCTTTTGGGGTTGGTTCATCCCGAAATGATACAAGATCACTGATTTTATTATCATCAGTGGGGTTTCTCTTGTCGTTCATATAATTTTTCGCCATTCACGCATATAATCGATTTTTATCGCTATAATATTGATATGAACGTTTTGATTTTTAATTTTTTATTTTATATTATGTTTTTTTATAAATGATCATTGATAATATGTTGTGATGGAAGTGCAAATTTTGAAAGAATTGGATGCAATGTTCGAAAGTGATACAATAAAACCAACTTTCATCCATGCTCATATCTTACTTTCTTTATTAATATTTGAAAATCATCCACAAGGAATTGGTCGATATCGTTTAAAAGAAGAATTGCACATAGGTATGGGAACTGCAAGATCATTAATCACGCGATTGAAGGATAAAGTTGATTTTATTAAAGTCTCGGGAGGAAAAGACCAAAATGATCACCCTAAAAATCGATTAGGGCATGTATTGACAGAAAAGGGAATGAAATATCTTGAAAATGTTAAGAGGAAAATACCCCTATTAAAAAGGGGTGATTTAAATGTATTAAAAGAAATTATTATCGAAACTGAGAGGAATTACCCTTTTATCTGTGTAGTTAAGCAAGGAGATTCTAAAATTAAGTATGGCATGGAACAACGCGATGCTGCAATTAAGGTTAATGGCTCAGGAGCTACTTGTCTTGTCTTTAATGGGAGTCATTTTGTATTTCCGGCATCTAAAAGTGTTAAAAATCAAGATCTAAAAGAGAAAGCAAATAAAATTATAGAGGATTATTTTAAAAATCTAATTCTTTCAGTGAACAACACTTTAGAAAAAGGAGACGTATTTATTATCGGTTTAGGAGATGACCCTAATAAAGCAAGATTAGCTTCTTTAAATGCTGCTTTAACATTAATTCGATGATTTAAAGAGGTAGACGTATGAAGATACAGAACGACATAAAATTATTATTAAATCCTGAAATCTATTCAAATCTGATAAAGTGCGTAGAGAATGCATTCCCAAATGAGGCGTGCGGTTTAATTTTTGGAAATATTTTAGAAGTAAAAAATGAACAACAAGAAGAAGATTATTATTACCATTATATTTGTAGAAAATTTCATTGTATATCTCCTGATAAAAGTTCTTCGGTGTCTTTTTTGATCGAAAATGAGGTACTTTTACATAATATAATCAGGAAAGAAACACAGGAAAGTTTTAATAATAAAGAAATGAGACTGATCAGTATTTTTCATTCTCATCCAAAAGGAACATCTCCTAGTTTTACTGATATGGACCAAATGAAATACCTGGATTATTTCAGTTCAATAGATCATGATTATGGAAATAAAGCATTTAAAAATTTAATTTGGGTTATCATGGATGCTGTTAATCATGATATGGATGGATATATTTATTTAGAAAGGGAATTCCAGCAAGTGAAGCTTTTAAAGAGAAAAATTTAGGATAAATTTTATTGAACTTGCGTAAATCCGTTTTTATCAATCGTACAGATTTGAATTTTATGCCCTGAAGCAGCATCTCTTTCTTTTGAACTTGAAATTGCTGTTTTCACTAAGTCAATTCCTTGGGCTTTTGTAAGATCAACTTTCCAATCTGCTTCCAAAACTCCAAGAGAAAAAGGTGAACCACTTCCAAATGATATGAATTTGTCCTCCTCATAAAAAGTACCGAGTAAATCGATCCCAAATAATTCGCCTTTATTCTCCTTCAAAGAGAATCCCCCGACTATCATCATTGCGAGGTAATATGATCGACCACTAAATAATATATTTCGGGTCACGTTGGCAATATATCTGGGTTCAGGTACATTTTCTTCTTCTACTTGTTTTAGCATGGAAAATGATTTTAATTGATTTACAATATATTGACAATCTGCAACTCCACCTGAAATCGTAGCACACGTGAAATCATTTATTTGGAATAGTTTTTGAGCGGTTTTAGAAGCTACTGTATACCCTGCTGTGGCTTGGCTTTCTGTTCCTACAACGACGGCATCTTTAACTATAATTCCAACGGTGGTTGTACTGGTTTTAATTACATTTTGTATGGTTTCTTTATCAACATTTAGATTCTTTGAAATTTTCTCGATCATTTTTCCAAACAGACCTTTATCATATAAATAGATATCAATTATTAAGATAATAAATTAAGTTCTCTATATTTATTTTTCTTTTAAAAATTATAAATAAATAGCAGTTGCATTAAACAACAAAATTTTAAAGATATCCTCCTTTTTAATAATTTAATATCATATTTTTAAGGTGTTTACATTAGCAAGATCACAGGCCAGAAGCAAGCGCAAATTTACCGGGAAAAAATACAAGACTTTTCATAAAAAAAGGAAAAGAGAGCTCGAAAGACCTTCGATTGAGACTCAAATTGGACAAGAAAAAAAGAAAAAACAGAGAACAATGGGAGGAAATCATAAACTCAAGTTATTCTCAACTTCCTATATTAATGTCACGGATTTAAAATCGAATAAAACCTCAAAAGTCAAGATCTTGAAATTTGAAAGTAATGATTCTTCAAAGGATTTAAATCGGCGCCATATTATTACCAAAGGAGCAATAGTGGATACTGAGGTTGGCAAAGCTAAGGTAACTAGTAGACCAGGGCAACACGGCGTGATGAATGGAATATTAGTTCAATAAATAATCTCATTCTTTCTGAATTTGTCTAAGTTCATGGTTAGAGTTTTATTAATTAATCTAAATCTTTGATCTATAGTAGATCAACCCATCTAAGATGTTTTCAATAGGATAATTTTTTAGCTTTTGGATCGAAAGCCACCATAAGTCATTTTTCCATTCAAATTTATCACTATCTATCATCTTTTTAGAATTAAATCTTGTGGAATCATCCACCACTACTGATAGTAAGAAACTAACTGATATATCGTTCCAACCTGTCAAAATAGCTAATAGTCTGTGATCTTCTCGGAAATTCAGAAGAGCCTCTTCATAAACTTCTCTCATTAACGAGACTTTTGGAGGTTTAGTTAAATCTTCTTTTTCTAGCATTCCTCCTGGTATTGTTAATGCCCCAGGATAATATTCTTGAGCCAAAGCTCTTTCTCCTACTAAAATATAATCTCTTTTTGGAGAAAAAATTAAACATTGAATACCTAACATCCCAATACCTTTATCAAGGGGTATTTTTTTTTGAGCCATATACATGACTGTTGAGAATTTTATCGTTCCGACATTTAATATCAATGTCTCATTCTCAAACTTAAAATCATAGAGATATATTAAAGTTCCATCATAATCATTTGGATATTTCTTGGTATGGGTATCCCAATATTCTTTTCTCTTCGCATCCAAACTTGATTTTAGTTTATACTCTGGATAATTTGTTAAACCCCAAGATATTAAATCAAGGTTAAGAAGACCTTCCCAAATAATTTTAATTTCCTTCATTATCAATTATATTGATATATTTATTTGAATTATGAGAAAAAACAACACAAATAAAAGGATCATTCTTGGATTTTTATATTGCGAATGTTAGCTTTCTTTCCATCGATTATCTCTGTATTTTTGCTCTCACAATGCTTGCATTGAAATAATTGGAGCCCCGTTAAATACGATTCTTCACTAAGAGAAACAGAGGAGGTTTTTCCGCATTCTCTACATTTTATATGTCCAGGAATGATTTCAATGATTAATTCTGCACCTTCAGCTATCGACCCCGTTGTTGCCATTTTAAAAGATTGTTTCAATAATTCTGGAACTATTAAAGTTAGTTCACCAATTTCGAGGTAAACTTCGGTTATTTTATCCGAATTATATTTTAACGCAGTAGCTTCAGCTATTTTAAAGATCTGATAAGCAAATGAGAATTCGTGCATAATTAATAATTATTTCTTTGTTTGGGTTTTTTTTAGATCTTTTGCGATTTCTATCAATACATTTGATTTCTTTTTCCCTTTTGTATCTACTACAATTCTTCCAGGATCATCCCACCACGATCTAGGATACTTATAATTAGTTTCTAATTGAGCATTATATCCTAATTTACGTGCGGATATATGCAAATCTTTTACATTCACACGATCTATTGCATATTTTATTGGTACGCGCCTTCCTTGAGCTCGCGTTCTTTTGGAATCAAAATATTGTGGCCAAAAAATAACAAAAGGTTTTCGAGCACGCATAAATTTTATCCTACATTTCTTAAATTTATTAAGAATAAAAACCCTTGAACTAATTTAAAAATTATTAGAATGAATAATAAGACAATTAAAAATAAATACAATTTAGAATTTCAT
>Ga0307379_10009369_pt1 | contig 13081 bp, 18 predicted proteins | sample UN2MG_FD_202237 | JGI IMG/M metagenome (GOLD analysis project Ga0307379, IMG submission 202237) | Soil microbial communities from Risofladan, Vaasa, Finland - UN-2 | ecosystem: Environmental > Terrestrial > Soil > Coastal area > Acid sulfate soil | place: Finland: Risofladan, Vaasa | collected... | reverse complement strand
CACCGATATTGATGTCATCGGTGCTAGTAATAGTAATATCCCCGGACCCCGACTGAAGCGTAGTGGCCGAAGTAGTATTCGTTGAACCTACCACTACGGTCTGCACACCCCCGCCGTTAGCAACATTCACAGTATGAGCGCCGGTTCCAGTTCCAAGGTCCAACTGCATACCAGCAGAGGACTCGCCAACCTTCACAGTCCCTGTCTGTGCAGCGTCACCAACCGTTATAGTTGTTGCCGCAACGCCGTCAATGGTAATGTTTCCAGTTCCAGCTTTAAGTGCGAGCGAACTGGCGAGGGTTTCATTGCCGATGGTAATATCCTGAGCCACGGCGTTTGTGCCGACGTTAATATCGTCGGTACTGGTGATAGTCACGTCGCCGGTCCCCGACTGAAGTGTGGTCGCAGATGTAGTATTCGTGGAACCTACCACTACGGTCTGAACACCACCGCCGTTAGCTACATTCACAGTATGAGCGCCGGTTCCCGTGCCGAGGTCCAGCTGCATAGACGCCGATGATTCGCCAACCTTCACAGTGCCGGTCTGTGCAGCGTCACCGATTGTGATAGTTGTTGCCGCAACGCCGTCCATCGTGATATTGCCGGTTCCAGCAAACAAGTTCAGTGAACTTGCCCCGGTCTCGTTTCCGATGTCAATATCCTGAGCAACGGCGTTCGTGCCGATGTTGATGTCGTCCGTGCTCGTGATGGACAGATCGCCGGTCCCCGACTTAATCGTAGTTGTGCTAGTGGTGTTGTCAGAACCCAGCGCGACCGTTTTCACGCCCGCGCCGTTGCCGATTGCTATTGACTGAGCGCCGGTGCCGCCAACCGTTACAGTGCCGGTCGAAGATCCGGTTGCGATATTCACGGCATAGTTGGAAGCCACGTTCAGGTCAACAGTCGCGCCGGTAATCGCCAAGCCCAAACTGCCGGTGATTAAACTGCCGGAGTTCAGGCCATAATCCCAACCAGTCCCGACTTTCAGCGCCGTCTCGGTACAGTGAGCGTCACCCGTTATATTGGCAACGTCCATCACCTGCACGGTGTTAGTCGACCCGGTATGATCGGCGTTCGTGAGATTCACGTCAAAGAACGTGAAGTCGTCACTCCCGTCCATAATGCCGAGCGTATCAGTGTAGTCGAACACGTTGAAGCTGCCACCTGCCGGGTTCTTACCGATAAGGTATAGCCTCCCGCTAACGTCGACCTGGAAGTTAGTCGTCCTTCTGGTAGGGCCGATTTTCAGCCCCTTCCCTGTTAGATAACCGGCCTGCCCCCACGCGCTGCCAATCGTTACTATGGCAAGCGCGAGAACAAGGCAGACCGTAAGAACTGTCCGTCTCATGTTATTCGGTTCCCCCTTCATTCCGCTTCTCGCGGATCGCTGCTATCAGTGCCGCCTTAGACACGCCTACCTTCCACCCGATGTCGAGCGTGGCGGCGATGTCCTTGACCTGTGTGAACGAAAACTCCTCAAGTGGCTTTGGTGCGGTCGCCTTGACCTCTGCTACTTCCGCCTCAGCCTCTACAGCTTCCGGTTCAGCCTCAGCTACTTCTGGTTCAGCCTCAACCTCTACAGCTTCAGGTTCAACTGCTTCAGGCTCAACCGGTGCCGCCTCAGCCTCATTCGAGCGCAGGACGGTATGGGCGAATCCTCGATTGTCGGCTATCTTGCGAAGCCAACTCTTACAGCGGTTTCTAGCCCGAAGCCAGACGCCGTAGCCGGTCTGGAAAGTAGAGCCCGGCTCCATTTTCACGCGGCCACCTGGTATCTGGAGGTCTTTCAGCCACATAGCTCGGTCGGAGAAGTTTTCGAGTGTTACGGATTGGATAAGCATATTTGCTTCCTTTCAAAAATGTTGAGGGAGCGAGTTGCCCCACTCCCCCAACATCAGACAAGGCGCTAGATGATCGCCAAGTCGTTCAACCTCCAGTGCCAGTCGCAGCGCTCGGAGACGAGTTCATACCACCACTCGTAACCGGCCTCGACCGTCGTTGCCCTGGTGTATCGAGTCGGTCCCCAAATGGGTCCGAAGTCTCTGCGGAAGTCCGCGTTGCCCTTCGGAGCCCACTTGACCACGCTGGTATCGATGCCTTCGATAACGTAGCGCGGGCAGAACCGGTCAATGGCGAACGGGATAACCTCGCCCTCGATCTCCATGAAGCTCTTAGGCAAGAGGTCTCCCACTACAGCCTGGTTGTTCTTGTCGGTGTTGCTGATGACCACGTTGATGGAGTTGTATGACATGCTGAGTCGTCTCATGCACCGAGCCATCTGCGGATGACAGCGAATAAGACGCGTCTTGCCGCCCTTGTTTACAACTTCCTCCATCGCGTCACCAACAATGGACAAGTCCCAGTTCTCGCTCGGAGTATGGTCGGCATCGGAACTGAAGTCGCCCGCGTGCCATATATCCGAACAGAGCGAAGGATAGCTCGTCCTTGCAAGCCCCTGGAATGTAGCAGTCGTGAACGGAGATACTAGGTCATCGTCATAGGTGCCGGTGTTGTTGTTGGCTATGATGCCAAGCATACCCATCGGCAATTCCTGCGTGGTCAGGGCAGCCCGTGCGCTTGCCAGGAATACCCAGTCGTTGTCTGAGAGCGCATTGGTAGCCGCAGCAAGGTCGCTCGCGCACGTAACAGTCAATGTGCCGCTTGTCGCAGCCCAGGCTGTACTAGAACGCCTGCCCGGAGACACGGCTATAACCTTGAACTGTGTCGTTCCGGCGCTGTCGGCCACAAGTCCGCTATTACCGGCATCCCAGAAAGACACCATCATGTCCTTCCTGATATTGGAGGTGTTCTCGGCCCCGGTGTCCCAGTACTCATTGTCACAGGTTATGATCTGTCCGCCTGTTGGAGTGTTATAAGACCCAATGGACACCACTCTTGCCAGCGCCCCAGTGCCGTTGCCGTGTGCGGCTACGTTCTGCGACACCTTGAACCCGTTGATCATGTCGTCAAGCGTCCTGCGAGCAAGCGGACCCCAAGAGGCGTCACCACCAGTCAGCAGTTTGAATGTCTTTTCAGTCAACCCGCAGGTGGCAAGTATTCGCGGGATTCCGATAGTCTGCCGTACATACTCAGCAGCCTGAGCAGTGGGGAGATTCCCGCCATCGGTAACGCCTTGAGCGTTCCATCCGCTTTTGGTCTGAATGAGAACTTCTACGTTCCCATTGTTGTCAAAACTCGCTCTGTCTACTTGCTTTTGCAGAGCGTCGAGAAGTGGTACATCCGGGATGTTTTCAGGAGTGATAATCCCGGAATACATCTCCTTGGTAAAGGTGTCTAGTAAACTAGACCATGTTGCTTCAGCCAATTATTTTCCCTTCTTTCTCCCGGCCCTATGCCGGTAAGAGGGATACTTGAGTCCTTTTAAGCGCCAAGACCTGCCATCAGCCGCTCAGCGGTTTGGCGAGCCATTTTGTCTCGTTCCGCTGACGTAGTTGGCATTTTGGCTTGAGGTGATCCAGGTGTCCCTCCCGGCTTGACCGGGTTTTCTTTGCGGTATTGTTCGTTCTTCTCGAACTGGACCTTGCCGTAGTGCCCGCGCAATTCGAGCTCATCGGCAAAAGCCCTGGAGACGGCTTCCTGCACCAGTTCAGGGAGTTTGTCGAGAGTGAAAGTATCACTCTCCACGCTCTCCTTGACCAATTCGGTAAGCGTCTCATGCGTGTTGGATGAGAGGTTCTTGTCCAGTAGCGCGGCTTGCCTGTCGGTTACGTCTGGAAAAACAGTCTTCCGTAGTTCCACGACAGCCGCGCCGATGGTCTGATCGATGCCTGCCCTTGCATCGTCCTCCTTCTTCTGGTAGTCAGCATCGGCAGCCTTTGCCTCACGCTCGGTTTCAGTGGCCTCTCTCCGCTCTAGCGCCGCCTCTAGCTTCGAGAGCCTAGAGGTGCTGTCTGCTAGCGCGTTAGTCTGCTCGACATGCGCCTTGGCGTGCTCCTCGGTGACCCACATGCCGTGGACGATATATTCCTTATCGCCATCGTCGTCCTCCCTGGACTTCAAGTCGCCCAGGGTAATGGGTTTGGAGGTGTCGCTGCTGCGGTCAGATTTGGCAGCCTTAGGCTCGTCCGGGGTAGATTTCTCTGACCCCTTCCCAACCTTCAGGTCTGCATTTTCTTTCTGCAAACGCTCTAGAGCGCGCGCCATTCGCGCTATCTGCTTCTTGCTCTCGTCGGGCAGCTTTACGTCGGGCTTCTCTGGCGTTTCGGTAGTCTCCGCTGCCTCAACTTCAGGCTGGGTAGTCTCCGTCGCCGTCTGCCCTTCTGTGGCAGTTACCTCCGGGGCTTCAGTAGTGCTTGTTGCCTCCGGTACTGCCGTGGTCTCTGTGGCATCCATGTGGATTCCCTTTACGCCCGCTTGGTAGCGGGGATGGCCTGTAACGCAGTGCCTTGCGAAGTTTGCTCGTAACGTGAGCCGCCGTTTATCCCGGCCTAAACCGGGAAAGCAAAATGACCGGTAGACGACAAAAAACCCACTCCCCCTTGCGCAAGGAAGTGGGTTCGTTAGTTCGCCAGATAAGGGATGGCCGTCCCCTAACCGGTCATAGTGAAAACTTATGTTGCAAGATTTATGACTTCACATCTCTCCCTGCAAGCAACTCGTTCAGTTTTGCCTTTTGCCACTGGTGCTCTGCATCCCATAGGGCGGCGTGTATCCGTGTCCACTCGTTAGCAGTCATCTCTTTAGCGCAACGCCGGTCTCTATGTCCCGTGCTCGCCTGTCCATTCAGAACGGCTGTCCAACACTGTTCCCATTCGCTATTGTCAAGCGCCCTCGTTTCAAATGCGTGCCGTCCGTCAAACGCGCTATGAGTGCGACACGCGGAAGCGAAGTCTCGAAGCAGTCTATCCCTTGTCTGCACCTGATTGGCTGGAACTGCCCGAAGCGCATACATAGCCGCATAAATACCGTAAGTGTTCGGGTTATCATTGTGCAGAATATCAACAATCAGTATCGGCGCGTCAACATCATCTTGGCGCGGCCATATCTCATAACCAGGCAAACCGCGTTTATATCTGGCGGTCTTGTCGTTATCAAGCAATCGCTGTGTTGTGTAGAGTTCCTTACGCTCCAATCGCCGCCTCCTGCGGTATTTCTTCCGTTCCAGGCTGCCCCTCGCCTTCCGATGTCTCGGTCATGGCCTGTAGCTGGACCATCATAGCCGCTATCCTGGCCTGTTCAGCGATCACAGCGCCCTTCGCCCTGGTAGCGTTAATCTGTCCGACTATCTCCCGCAGTTCCTCGATGGTCATTGGCGCGATTATCTGGTCCACTTCTGTCTGCACGTCCGGTATGCCGGAGTTCAGGAGCGCGGTTATCTTGGCAAGCATGTCCTCCGGCCCCGCATACGGCCCGTAAAGCCCAGCGGCAACAGCCTCCTGCCGTATCTTGAGCTTCACCGTCTCCGTCACAAGCGGAACGGGCTTCGGCCTTACATCCTGCGTGTTCCCAAGGTCGCTTCCGAAGAACGCCGGGGTCTGAACGCTGTAGTTCTCGCCTACCACACGGATCATGCGCGGCATGTCGTAGTGCTTCTGCATGATCATAATCTTGTGTCTGCAAATATCGCTGTCGGTATGGTCAAACCCTGACCTGAAGATAGTCAAGTTCTTCATGTCAGACTCGACAAGCCGCATTATCTCGGTTGCCGTTGTGTTCCTGTCAAGCCCCGCCCCGCTCGTAGGCTCATGGACACCGGCAATCTCGCGCATATCGTTCCATAGCTGCACGATGAGCTTTTCGGCCTCACCCGCGCTCAGTTCGTAGTGCATGAAGTCCCATTTTGCTATGCCCGTAGGCACTCGGATGACCTTCTGGCTGGTCTTGCGGTTATCCTCATCAAGCGCATACTCCTGCGTTACAGTGCCGGGGCCGGAAACGACTATATCGCCTCTAAGCTGCCTGTTTTTTAGCTCAATAAGCTGAGACAGGATGATGTTGATCTGCTTCTGAAGATCGCGCAAGGGGCTTATGAACGGAAGCGGATATACCCTGCCGACTATAGGGAACCACTGCTTGCGTGCCCAAGTAAACTCTCCGTCAGGCAAGTTGCCGTCATAGAGCAGCTTCCCGTTCGACCATATCACGAGTTTGCCTTGATCGTTCCCCTTGGATGGGTCAGGCCGCATGTTCAGTCGCTTCAGTATGGCCGCATGTTCGCGCACCGCCGGTTGAGAGTCCCGATGCTCCACGATATTGACAAGCAGCTTGTCAAGCCTGCCTGTCACATCAGCGCATGACTCCGGCTCAACGTCATGGCCGGGGAAAAGATCGTTTATCTCGTCCACGTCACGCACATCCGACTCGATCAGCCAGGGAATCAGCCCTTGAGAGTCATACCAGGGCGCGACGTGATAGCGAAACGGATTGACCACCTCCGTCGTAACGTCGCCTAAACCGGGAACAATCTCACCGCGCCAATCCCTACCAGCCGCGTCCGGGTCATAATAGGTATGACGCATACAGGAACCGGCCACAAGCGCCCACCCTACCTCAAGAAGCTGCTTCTCGTGCTCCCTGTCCTCCCAGTACCGCCCCTGTATCGCCGTAGTAGCTAGTTCAGCCGCATCCACGTCTGACTTATCGCTAGTTGAGGGTGTAGCTATCTGCACGGCTGGCGATTCGGTGATGGACGACTGTACTTGACGGGCTAGAGGAAGAATACGGTTGGAGACGAGCCAAACCTTGCCTGTCTCCGGTGGGCGCAACGCGCGTCTTGTCAAGCGCAGGTAGTCGTCGCGCACTGCCTCGGCGCACTGCTGGTTCCCGGAGAGATACATGGCGTTATTCATCCAGTCATCCTCAAAGAACCGGCGGGTGCTATCGGCGACATTGTATAGCCGCTGGCACGATTCGACCCGCGCCTTCTGCGCGTCGCTGCCCTCAACATTGTCTTGGAAAAAAGGTATTTTCATAGTGTTTGTCCAAAATGGAACTGCCCGGTAGACGACAAAAAACCCGGACTCCTCTTGCGCAAGGAATCCGGGCTTGGATGTGGTCCGTCAGCGGATAGCTAGTCCGCCAGAACCGGGCAAATATGAAGTTGTGGTCAGGTTAGGGTGCTAGTTACCCTCCGCTCGCTGCCAGAGGACGTAATCCTTGGCATCAACGCCGATTGTGCAACCCCTACAGTCTAACCGAGAAGTGGTAATCTTATTGTTCTCGTCGGCGATAGCAATAAGACGCTTGAAGTCAATCCCGTCTGCATCAGTGTAGGCTAGAATGTCCCCAGCCTTCAGCCTGTTATCGTTCCGGTCTTTGGCGACGGGTTCCGGCTTCTCTGCCTTTTCGTCGGCGGTTTTGCCGTCTGTCGCCACCGGTTCAGCAATCTCTAGCTCTCGCTCCGGTAGCTTCACATAGATCGGCGGAGCATAGCCAGTAATAACTACTGCATCGCCATCCTCAACATTGTCGTGTCGTATCTCCTGTAACACGTGTAGCTGGATTTTACCTTCACTGGAGTCGGCAGGCTTGGCCTCAGCCTTCGCCTTATCCTTAGCGGCGAATAACGCCTCTAGCGTAGGCGAGATAATTCCGACATGCCCTTGCCTCACAGCCTCAGTCGCTTCGGGTATGGCTTCCTTTGCGCGTAAGCCTTCCAGGTCATTCACTCGCTTCTGGAGTTCCTTGACCTGCTCGACGTCATGCTTTAGGCACCACGAAAAAAGGACATTAACCTGATCCTCCAGCTCCTCAATCCTCTTTTCCAGTGAATCGAACTTTGACATTAAACTACCCCTCCTTTGCTTTCCTGTTGCGATTTATACTTCCTATCGTCCTTGATACTGCGGATTAGTTGCAGCAGGTTAAGAATGCACATGGTCCAAATGCAGATACACAGGAACGCATCCCAGAACATTACGCACTCTCCTCCTTCGCCTCTTTCAGATAAGCCTCTCTGTCCTCCGGTATCGGGCAACTCTCCTGCTCTGCCGCGAACTTGCCGAAGTCGGGATCGCTCCCCTGGTATGCTTCACACGGGAACGCCATATCTCTCGCCGCTGCACATTCTGAACACTTTACTTTTGCTTCCATAGCAAACTCCTCCTTAATTGGCGTGTAATTAATATCAATCTCGCTCCATTTCCAGCACCGCTTTTGGCCATATTTCTCTGCCAGTTGGCCTGAATGGAAAACGATAAAGTCGCCTGGGTAAACATGGTCGTAATCCTCAAACATCTCTCCGCTATCTAGCCGATGTGAATGCCGAAGAATCCCTATAATATCATCAATATCCTCTGGATCGTACCGCTCGACTCCTAGATCGTGCGGCCCCTTGTCAAAACCGTTCCACTGCACGGCCTCAATCTCAGCGTACCTGTGTCTATAGCGCATTAATTTCTCCCTCCGAACGGTGTCTCAGTAAAATCAGCGCCCTTGTCGGAACGCCTCTGATAAGTCTTGACGGCCTTGCTCCTGCGCCGCTCCTCCGGTGGTATGTCGAACGTCGGTTCGTGCTTAAACCGCGCTTTACGGCTGTCCGGGGACTCCTTGCGGCGGAACGTCTTACCCATGAGCCGCACTCCGTACCGGCTCTGTGTAGTGGATAGTGCCGCACTTGGGACACTGGCCGATTATCACGCGGTTGGCTATGTCGGCGGAACGTAACCCAAACGGCTTATCGCAACACCGGGCAACAGAGCTTATCGGCTCGAAGCTACCATGCGCCTTATACCGGCTGTCCAGCGGCCTCTCCAGCCCAAACTGCACCGCATACTGCACCGCCCAATCTGGTACTATCTGGAGTCTAAGGTCGATTTCTATCCTCCCAATATCGAATCAGCATCCGCCTGAGCCTGCACTAATGCGCGAGGGTCGAGCTCCTGTTCAGCCGCCGCATAGCCGCCGAAGGAACTCTCTAGACCGTGCTCGTCATCCTCATGCGCCTGCCCCTGCTGCGAAGGCGTGTCGTTTGTTAAAAGCTCCTGGTGTACGGCATAGTCGTGTAAAGTGCCCGCCTGAAGTCTGTTATAGACCTGAAACCGCTCTCTAGCCCCGTATATGAGCACGGCGGCCAGTATCGCCAGAGTCACGAGCAGAAGGATCAGGAGTATCAGGCAAGCTGCTATGAGAAGGGTTGGAGTGTCAAGCAAACTCATACTACTGCCTCCCAATCCAGCACATTAACCGGCTCGTCAGCAATCCACATGGTTACAGACTCTCCTGCCTCTGCGAAATGCCTCAAGGCATCAATCAGGTTATGTGGACCAACCATCAACTTGTCTGGGTCCATCGGCGTCCACTCGGTATAACCGTCTCCAAGATCGACGCTCAGATCTCCCGTGAAGCGACTGTCAGCTATTGCGACCGTAACAGGTCCGCTGAAGTCAGCATCGTAAATCTCGCCTACAGCGTCGCGGCCAGCAATCAGGATAGCGCCTGAGGGATCGTCGCTGCACCTGCACTCGTCGCCTAACTCGACCTTGCCTTCAAACTTGAGAATCATGTCCGAGTCCTCCCGATCCTGCACATAATCACTACAAGCCACGTCGAAAGCGCGGCTGCCAAGAGTATCCGCGTGAAGTCGGTCATCAGCCTCTCCTTAACGCTTCCAGCAGCAACCTTGCACGACGGACCGGACAGCTATTGACGTGCTTAACGTCCCTATCGTCGTCCTCATGCACAAACTTGCCCTGCTCGTCTAACTCAGCGGAACAGTAACAGCAATAAACATTGCCGTCTCCAAACCTACGCAAGTAGTCGAGCTTCTCGGGGTCCGAAAGCTCCCTCAGCAATTCCAGAGCCGACGGCGGGTGCGCTAAGATCAAGCAGTTATGTAAGCCCTGCACTAAAGCACTCGCCTTGTCTATCAGTTCCGGTAGCTTCATAATCTCCCCGCTGCCTCCCGTCTGAAATACCCCTCAATCGCGCGACGTTGACCAAGAACCGGCGTCTCGGTCATAACGGCTACAATATGAGCCGCGTCGCTGTCCAGATAATCCTGAGCCAGTTGGTAACGCTCGGACAATGGCTTGTTCTTGCGTGTCAAATCGCGTGTAACGAACAACTCCATTTGGTCAGACAAGGCCAGCCAGCCAACCTCATTGACCAGGTTGCCTACAGGAAGCGCAACCGGTGAAACCCGCCTGCCGCAGCAAGTACCGCTCGCCTCGGTGTAGAGATTGCCGCATAACTGACAATAACCGTTAGCCCCTAGCTCGACTAGCTCTGTAACACTGTGCTCGTCTGAAGGAATGTGGGACTTGTGGCCCATTAAACTCTCTGCCCTATCTTCCTTCCGAACAGCCGCCTCTGTTGCCGGGGAATCTTGACGCCTCTAGACTGCTGCACCCTGCTCGCTATATCGCCAAGCTCCATAAGCAAAGCCGGGAAGTGCTTGTAAACCTCGGTCCGGTTGACAGTCTGCCAGTGAAAGAACCGCCGCCTCGACTGAATGAGCGCCCGGAAGCCTTGGCGCGACTCAGTTATGACTATCCGCGTCCGACCGAATCGCTGCCGCTTAGGTCGTGCAAGTGCAAGCCTCAGCCTATGCCTCAGCGGTATGTCGCGCGGTATCCGGCGGAAGCGACTGATAATGCCTGCGCCGGGTAGTCTGTTAGCAAAGCTACTCATAGTACCGCCATACGCCCTTGATCTGTGTCAGTACCTTGATTTCGTTCAGGCTGAACGCCACAATGCCGTCCGTTGAGTCATACCCCTCCACTTTTGCCATTTTGGACACGGCCTCTTCGCGGGTATCCGCCGAGACCATTCCGACATTGTTGAGTTCTGCCATTCCATTCTTGGGATCAACAATAACAAGATATATCCTCAATAATATTCATCCTCACTCTGCTTAGGCGTGTACCGGTCCAGCCAACGCCTCAAGCCCTCGTCTGTGCGGTCGTCGACTGCTATAGGGACCGGGCGAGGCGGAGGCTGCGGCCTGCTCATAAGGCCATACCTGATTTGTTCCGGCATGTGCGTCAATTCGTGCGGTTCGTCTGATACGTCCTCCGGGTTTCGCTCATCCTTCGTGACACTGGCAAGCGTCCGTATAGCGTTCCGGCAGGTATCGAAAATCTGGAAGTCGGCTGTGCGCTTGAATCCACCACCGTCGTCGGTCGGAATCTCGTAAACGTGCAGGTATTCCCGCAGGTGCCTCCAGCCTTGTATTCGCCGGTTATCAGCCTTCTGGACATTGCCAAGACCTGCGTTGATCATTGTCTCGACCTCCGGGATACCTGTGTCACGGTTGCGATTCCAGAGATCGGGAGAGCAGACGGTATAACCTATGACTTCGCCTGCCAATGTCGCCTTGATTATCGTCTTGGCTGCCTGCGTGAGTGTCAGACCCGGCTCATATACTTCGCGGTAGAGGTAAACCTTTGCCTCATGGTCAATCGCGTACCAACCTGCGGCCAACATGTCGAAGCCGTAGTCGAATGATATGAACCGCCGCCAGTCGTCCGGTATTCTGAACGGCTCAACTACGTGTATATCGCGCCTGAACTCCTCGTAATAGACGCCTCCGGGCAATCCATACTCGCCCAGGCCAACCACCTTGAAGCGTTCAGGGTTGCTAAACTCAAGGTCGGCAATCTTACGCCTGTCTGCTTCATCCAGCCACTCGTTACAAAGGTAAGTCGTGGTAAGCGTGTAAGCGTCGGGATTGTCAACGTCGAAGAATCTCGGCTTGGTCCAGTGCGAATCAATCCAGGGATTGAAGGTCAGCGTGAGTTGCTTCCAGAGTCCTTCCGGCATTTCACCGCGTATCGTCTCATCTAAGGTGTCGAAGTCCTGCTCGTTCGCAATCTCATACGCCTCTTCAAGCCAGACCCAGCAGAGAACTCCGACCGCAACCGTGATCGACGTGAGCTTTAGCGGATCATCAAATCCCCGAAACAAAATCTTCTGGCCGGTCGGCTTATACTCGCACTCCAGCGGACTCAGGCGGAAGTCCCACAGGTGATAGACGCCTAACCGCTGCGCCGACCACTTCAACTCCGCGAAAGTCGAATCCTTGTGAGTGTTGTACGTGTTTCGCACAACAAGGGCGTTCGCCTGCGGATACTTCATCAGATTGTAAATGTACCAAAGAGCCGTAGTTCGAGACTTCTTCGAGCCTCGACCGCCCTTGACTACCCTATAACGGTGTTGCGACCGCCAGAAGGAGCCATACCCCTTGCCGATAACGTCCGGCAGGTGTATATGCTTACTCTCCTTCATCCTTCAGGTTCTCTTCGCCGCCGAAAACGATTGCGACCGAGCCGTCGTGCTTCACCTTGTCAGTGAACATTTGCTTGTGCTTGCCTAACAACTCTAAGGCTCGATTGGCCCCGGTGGAGTCGAACATCCAGACATGATTACCGTTCTCGTCAACGGCTTGGACCATTTTCTTCTCTTCCCGGTCCCAAACCATGACGGGCTTTCGCTGCATACAACGCTCCGCAACTTCGACCAATCCAGTGAGCACATAATCGGCAGTAATCTCCGTGCGTTTCTCCTGCTCTGCGATTCCTTCGGCTATCACGCGGGAGACGTTAACGTCAGCCAACAAGCGACTTCCAGCAGCTTTGGCCACATTATCATCTTTGACCGCATACCCTGCCCTCTGGTAAGCAGCAGACGCATTAAGGTCAATCAAGTACTCTTCAACGAATCTCGCCCGTTTTGGTGTTAGTTCGCCCTTGTCTGCCATTATCTTGCCTCTAAATCGCCTCAGAATCGTTATCCTGAGCGGTTTGGGTCGGTTGCCGTGTGATTACACCTTGGAATAAACCCTATCGAGCCGCTCGATTGCGTCAGCCAGATTTGCCTCTACAGTTTCCAAGACGTTAAGGATATTACCATTCACGCACTCGTTCGCCTTTGCATGCGGCGAAGGGCCGATCAGTACCGCCTGTAGTTGTAATGTCCGCTCAACTAAAAGGCTAGACCGATCCATCAAGCGCTCAGCAACATTTCCTATAGTTGCTTCCGGTGCTTGCGGCATACCTGGATTCGGTTCACCCATCCATTTAATCGGTACGTGTGTTTTCGTCTCGTTCAAGGGTTGCATTTCCGGTGTTCCGTCTGACATTATCTCCTCCCGTGATTGGAAATCGTCTCGTCTTGCCGTCGT
>Ga0307379_10009366_pt1 | contig 13083 bp, 14 predicted proteins | sample UN2MG_FD_202237 | JGI IMG/M metagenome (GOLD analysis project Ga0307379, IMG submission 202237) | Soil microbial communities from Risofladan, Vaasa, Finland - UN-2 | ecosystem: Environmental > Terrestrial > Soil > Coastal area > Acid sulfate soil | place: Finland: Risofladan, Vaasa | collected... | reverse complement strand
TCATTGATTTAATATAAGGAGTAATGAACCTAAAAATACATAATTGAAAAGTATTCCGATAGCAAAGGGTCGAAGCAAGCTTTTCCATTTTAAAATTTGCCGGGTCGGAATTTGGGCAATAGAGATGGTCATTACCAATGCCAGAGCGGGAATGGTTAATGATTTGGTCCATTGGGCTAGTTGGGGGCAGGTGAAACCCAGAACTAAAGCCAGTGGTAAGATAAAATTCCGATGACCAAGAAATTTAAACATCTTGATTTCCTAAATAAAGATTTGATCCCATTTTCTTTGCTTTCCTAGCTTTGGACATCTAAAAATATATTCCGGAGCCCTACATCGCCCGTTTTGTTAGCAAGTTCACTATAATATTTTTCACTGTCTTTTTCCATCTTCATGGCATATTTATAAATATTCATTTGAATTCCTCCTATTATATATATGTGTCAGGGAAAGGTTCTTTGTCACACTTTAACTCTCGATACTATACCTCAATTAAACCCTAAAATTTCAGCTATTTCCCTGATGGACAAATAAAATTTTTTTTATTTAATATCAAATCATCCATAATAACCTGCCAAAGGACCGTCCCCTGGTAGGTTTATAGGTTTATGTTAGGTATACTACATAATTTTTACAAATCCTTCTTTTTGCCAAAAATAAAGATCTGCTCACTTGGATTCTGCAGTCCCTGGTCTCATCAATTCAATCTCAAAAAGTTTTGGCCAAAATTTTCCAGTCACAAACAACCGATCATTCTTTATATCATAGGCAATACCATTAAGAACATCAACTGTCTCACTATCGTCTTCCGGACTTAAAATGCCTTTCAGATCTATCCAGCCAACTACCTGACCGGTCAGAGGATTAATCCTGGCGATACGTTCGGTTAACCATATATTGGCATAGATTTCCCCTTGAATATATTCTAATTCATTGATTCTGGTCACGGGAATATTGTTTGCAGAAACTTTAATCTGACCAATTTCCTCAAAAGTTTCAGGGCTTAAGAAATGTAATGTTGAGGTACCATCACTCATGATTAAATGCTTTCCATCATGTGTAATACCCCAACCTTCATCCGGATAATTAAACTCTTGTGTAATTTAAAACTGTATTTATCATAGACAAAACCGATATGAGATTGCCAGGTCAACTGGATAATCTTATTCCCATAGATGGTCACCCCTTCACCAAAAAATTGAGTTGGTAGTTCACAAATTTGTAAGATTTCTCCAGTTTATAATTTCACTCTACGTAAGGTGGAATGTCCATGAAGACCTGTTCCTTCATATAAAACACCATCTTCAAATACCAATCCTTCTGTAAAAGCACTTTGGTCATGAGGATAAGTATTGACAACCTTATAGGTATAAACTGGAATAACATTAAAATTGGTGGAAGCCTCTAGATTCGAGTAATGATAAATAGAAAAAACTCCAGTTAATGCCAAGAGCCCGATAACCAATATTTTGTAAAATCGATTCATAATAATTTCCTTTTCAGCCTATCGCCAATAGATAACGGAGATAATGGAGTTCAGATCCTCACATTTAAAGTAGGGACATGTGTCTATTTATTCTAATCCACTTTTGATTTACCTTACCTTGATCTAACCAATCCTCCCAGAGCGCCACCGACTAATCCTAATAAACCGAAATAAAGTGTAGATATAAAAATTCCTCCTCCTAATATTGCCCCAAACATTCCACCTAATGCTCCTCCGAGTAATCCACCAGAAACAGTACCAACCAAACCACCTAAGCTGGGAAGGATAAATAATGCCAATATTCCTCCAAAACTTCCGCTTAAAAAACCGGCTAATGCTCCCTTCCCTGTTTCTCTAACAATCAATCCGGCGATAAAACCTGCAAGAAGCGGACCGAACAAAGGAATAAAACCTAAAAATGCCATGGCTATAATTCCCACTAATACTCCCCAAAACATATTGACCTCCCTTTAAAATAAAATAAGCTTTTTGCGGGCTTGACGAATCAAGCTCCTACATTAGGAAAAAATAAATGATAAGAAAATTAGTCACTCCTACTTTAATCCTTCTCCCTAAGGGGAGAGGAAATAAAAGGAATTGAACCCCTACATTTATTATTTATTTTATTTGTTATCTTCAAAACTACTTCATTATTATCATATTCATCTAAATCTATCCATTCAACATTTTTTATTTTATTTCCAAACCAGGTTATTTGCCTTTTGGCATAATGCCTGGTCTCTATCTTTATTAGATCAATAGCCTCTTCTTTAGTGCATACACCATTAATATGCTTGTGTATCTGTTTGTAGCCTAAACCCTGCATTGAAATCAAATCTTCTTTATAACCCATCTCTCTTAACATCTTAACTTCTTCTATGAATCCGTCTTTAATCATCTTATCAACTCTTAAATTAATTCTTTTATATATATTCTCTTTATCTCTTTTGAATCCTATAATATAATATTTAAATGGTGCATTCTTAGTGGAAGCTTTTTTCTGCAAATAGGAAATAGTTTTACCGGTAGATTTATAAACTTCCAAAGCCCTGATTATTCTTCTTAAATCATTGATTTCTATTTTTAAAGCAGAAATCGGATCTATTCTGGATAATTTTTCATGTAAATATTTTTTTCCGTGTAACTTTGCCTCTTCTTCCAAGCTTTCTCTATACTCAATATCCTTAGCAGGTCCGGTAAAAAGCGGGTTAATTATTGAGGAAATATATAGTCCGGACCCACCTGCTAATATCGGTATTTTACCTCTTTTAAAAACATCTAATATTGCATTAGCAGCTAACTTGCTGTATTGTGTGACGTCAAAATTATCTGATGGGTCAACAATATCTATCATATGATGTTTTATGTCATTTAAGATGTTTTTATTCGGTTTAGCAGTGCCAATATCCATATATCTATATATTTGCATAGAATCAGCAGAGACTATTTCTATTTCAGCTGTTTTTTGAGCTAATTTAATCGAAATATCTGTTTTGCCTACTCCGGTAGGACCTAATAAAATAAGTAAATTATTGTCCTTATTATTAATCATTCGATTAGTTCTCCATATAAAGTCCAAGCACTTGACTTTATAATTTTAACTTTAACTAATTCTCCCAGTAAGTCTTGTTTGCTGGTGAAAACTGCGGTTTTATTGGTATTTGTTCGGCCAGATAATTGATTTTCAATATTTTTCTTAGACTTTTTATCCACCAGCACCTCAAATATATTTCCTTCAAGTTTTTTATTAATTTTAGCTGATATTCCTTTTTGCAAATCGATAAGTTTCCACAACCTTTCTTTTTTTATCTGCAAAGGAATCTGGTCAGGCAATAATGAAGCAACAGCATTTTCTCTATTTGAGTAAATAAAAGTATACGCTTCGTCAAATTCTATTTCCTTAAAAGCATCCAGAGTATCCATGAAGTCTTCTTCGGTTTCCCCGGGAAATCCAACCATTGCATCTGTTGTAATTGCGATATTTTCTATATTATTCCGAATATCATTAATAATATTCTTATAATAGTCGATATCGTATTTTCTATTCATAATTTTGAGTATTTCGCTTGAACCGGATTGAATAGGTAGATGGATATGATTACAGATTTTATTGCATTTTTCTATTGTTTCTATTAGGTCAAAAGAAAAGTCTTTAGGATGGGAAGTAGTGAATCTTATTCTTTCTATGCCATTAATGTTATTCAATAATTCTAATAATTTAGAAAAAGTAACAGAATGAGTAAGATCATTACCATAAGAGTTTACATTTTGACCCAATAAATATATTTCTTTATATTTATTTTTAGCTAAATCTTCCACTTCTGATAATATTTCCGAAACTCCCCTGCTCTGCTCAGGTCCTCTCGTATAGGGAACAACACAATAAGAACAATAATTATTACAACCTCTCATTATTTGAATCCAGGCAGAGATTTTACTTTCTCTTTTAACCGGAAGGTGATTCAAACTAAATTCAGGAGTATTATCGCAAGAGATATATTTTTTATTACCGTATTTTACAACATTGATAATATTTTCTAAATTATTAACTTGAGAGGGGTTAAATATAAAGTCAATATGAGGCGCTCTTTCAAATATATTTTCTTTTTCTTTTTGAGCCATACATCCACATATACCCAAAATTATATCCGGATTATCTTCTTTAATATCTTTTATCTTCCCAATTAAGCTATATATCTTTTGTTCGACTTTGGCTCTAACACAGCAAGTATTTAATAAAATCAAGTTCGATTTAAATATATCTTCTGTGAGCGAATAACCAAATTTTACTAATTGACCGGCAATATATTCTGAATCATTGACGTTCATCTGGCATCCGAAGGTTTGAATGAATGCTTTTGATTTATATGTCATTATCTATCTTCCTTGAATAAATATTGGGAGTTTAAATTATAAAAAATAAATTGCAGATTTTGTTTGTTCTCTCTGCAATTATAAAATTTTAAAAAATATTTTATTGTCTTTTACTCCTGGATTCCCGCTTTCGCGGGAATGACAAAGAGCGCGGGAATGACAGGAGAAGAGAAAGGGAATGACAGAAAAAGAGAATAACAGAGATTGTATTACGTTGCATCGTGCCTAATAAAGACGGGGCGGATAAATCCGCCCCCTGCATTAGAAAATATACATTATCCAAAGATAGTTTAGTATTTTTGTATTTCTTTTTCTCGGCTATATATTCGATACTAATATAATTAATCCTCATTACTGGGATTGCTTCGGTAGCTTCGCTTCCTCGCAATGACATTTCTGTTTTTTCTTTCTGTTTTCTATTTTCTGTCTTCTGATTTTTATTCTCTTAACGAGATATGATTCACGAGATACGAGATACGAATTTTACTATACGCTAAACGCTGCACGCTCTACGCTAATTTAACACTAACGATTAATTGATTTATTTTGCGTATTCAACTGAGCGAGTTTCTCTAATAACTATCACTTTAATTTGACCGGGATAATCTATATTCTTTTCAACTTTTTTTGAAATATCCCTGGCTATCTTCTTTGCGGTATACTCATCTATCTCTTCCGGATTTACGATTATTCTTATTTCTCTACCTGCCTGTATTGCATATGCTTTTTCAACTCCTTCAAAGGAATTTGCAATTTCTTCTAATTTTTCTAATCTCTTTATATAAGTTTCCAGCATTTCACGTCGGGCTCCGGGACGAGAAGCAGATATTGCATCAGCTGATTGGACTAAAACAGCTTCAATAGTTTTGGGTTCTACATCACAATGATGAGCAGCTATGGCGTTAATTACCTCAAGAGATTCACCATTTTTCCTGGCAATTTCAGAGCCAATTAAAGCATGGGGCCCTTCTATTTCATGGTCAACAGCTTTTCCGATATCATGAATTAGACCAGCTCTTTTGGCCAACTGAGAGTTTACTCCTATTTCTGAGGCCATAATTTCAGAAAGATATGCAACTTCTATTGAATGCTGCAGAACATTTTGTCCATAACTTGTGCGATATTTCAATCTTCCTAATAGATTAATTAGTTTTGGATTTATATTTTTTACATTTGTATCAAATACTACCTTTTCTCCTTCTTCTTGGATCTTATTATTTACTATTATTTTTGTTTTTTCTATTATTTCTTCAATTCGTGCTGGTTGTATACGACCATCAATAATCAACTTCTCTAAAGACATTCGAGCGATTTCTCTTCTTATAGGATCAAACCCCGAAATAATAACTGCTTCCGGGGTATCATCTACAATTAAATCAACTCCGGTTAACATTTCAAATGTCCTGATATTCCTACCTTCTCTTCCGATTATTCTTCCTTTCATGTCTTCACTAGGTAAAGGCACAAAAGATGTGGTTGTTTCTACTGTATGGTCAGCAGAATATCTTTGAATCGCTAGTGATATTATTTGTCTGGATTTTTTATCTGCTTCTACCTTTGCTTGTTCTTCAATCTCTTTTATCATCTTACCGGTTTCATGAGTAAGTTCTTTTTCTAAATTATTTAGAAGTTCTTTTTTCGCTTCCTCCACACTCATATTTGAAATCTTTATTAATTCATTTTTCTGCTCTTGGTATAAATTATTGACTTTCTGGATACCGTTTTCGACTTCTTTTTCTTTGTTACTTAACGATCTTTCTCTTTTTTCAAGTGACTCTATTTTTTGAACTAAGCTATTGCTTCTGTTTATTAAGCTGTCCTCAAGTCTTTGCATTTCACTCCGTTTTTGTTTAATTTCTTTTTCAGCATCCCTCATAATATTGTAAGCCTCTTCTTTTGCCTGCAGTGATGCTTCTTTTTTGAGGGAATTAGCTTCTCTCTCAGCATTTTCTATAATATTCTTAGAATCAATTTTAGCTGATGATATTTTTGCTTTGGCAATATACTTAGTGAACAAATAATCTATTGCTATACCAATAAGGATGCTTAAAATAATAATATAGTAAATTTTAATATTGTTTCACCTCCTAATATTCAATTTACAAGGTACATAAGATATCTTTAATTTACATTACATTTTAACATAAATAAGTATGTATTTACCTAAAATTTGAAACCGTAATAATCAAATAAAAGATTACAAGAATTTGAAAAAATTACTTAAAATATTTTAACCTGTATATTTTAAAAAGTCAAATAACCAAATACAGTATCGAGTATATAGTATCGAGTATCGAGTGAAGAAAGGGATTGCCGCGTCGCTTCACTCCTCGCAATGACAGAGCAGAATTTAAAGTTATTTAGAAAATATTCTACCAATTATCTACAAAACTCTAAATGGTTATTTATAAACCTATTCATTGTTTAGTTCATCGTAAATTCTTTTTGAAATACCCCGTGAAAAGCCCCTTCTTAATAAATAATTATATATTTTCATGGGATCTACCCTAATCTCTTTTATTCTGGATGATTCAACTTTTTTTTCTACAAGATTTCGGGCTACGGTAAATTCATCTATTTCGTCATATGTTTGGTCTATAACCTTTTGGATAGTTTCCTGTTTAATTCCCTTTATTTTTAATTCTTGATTTAGCTTGTATCTTCCGATGGGTTTATTTTGCAATCGAGACTGTGCCCACATACTGGCGAAAAGCTCATCGTTAATATACTCATTATTCTCCAGCCAGAAAATAAGATTAGCGATAATTTTTTCAGGATATCCTTTGTTATTTAGTTTTCTTGATATTTCACATTTACTATAAATTCTGCGGGATAAGAGTCTTAAAAGGTATTCTTTACCTCTTTCTATTTTATCTTCTGAAATTATTTTTTCTATTTCTTGTTCAGATAATTTTTTGCCTACGTAAATATCTAATAACTTAATTACGTTTTCATTTATCTTGTATTTAGTGCTATTATCTGTATAAATAACTACTTGACTAACATCTTTTTTATCATAATTTATTGAAATAATTTTATTTATTTTTTGGAACCTCTTTGCCTATTCTTTTACTAAGCCCAGCAGCTGTTAATATATTATTTTCTATTTCTTTTGCAATTTCAGGGTGTTCTTGCAGATATGTTTTACAGTTTTCACGTCCCTGGCCAAATTTTATATCATTATAAGATATCCAAACTCCTGATTTTTGTAATATATTATATTTAATGCCAAGATCAATAATATCCCCTTCTATGGATATTCCTTTACCAAAAATTATATCGAACATTGTTTCTTTAAAGGGAGGTGCTAATTTATTTTTTACTACCTTCACTTTAGCGGTAATTCCGATATCATCTTCGTCTTTTTTAATAGTGGCCTTTCTTCTGATATCCATTCTAATGGTAGAATAAAACTTGAGTGCTCTGCCGCCAGGGGTAGTTTCAGGATTACCAAAAAAGATGCCAATCTTTTCTCTAATTTGATTTACAAATACAGTTGTAGTTCTTGATTTGCTGATAATTGCTGTGAGTTTTCTTAAAGCTTGAGACATTAATCTTGCTTGTAATCCCATATAGGAATCTCCCATATTACCTTCTATTTCCGCTTTAGGTACCAGAGCGGCAACTGAATCTATTACAATAACATCAACCGCGTTGCTTCTAACTAAAGATTCAGCTATTTCTAAAGCCTGTTCGCCAGTATCAGGCTGGGATATTATTAATTCATCTATATTAACACCAATATTTTTGGCATATTTTGGGTCTAAAGCGTGTTCAGCATCAATAAAAGCAGCGAAACCGTTATTTTTCTGAGCCTCAGCTATAATGTGTAAAGCAAGGGTAGTCTTCCCGGAAGATTCAGGACCAAAAATTTCAATTACTCTTCCTCGCGGAACTCCGCCTATTCCAAGAGCAATATCCAAGCTCAATGAACCAGTGGAAATAGTGTCACTCTCAGAAACTTTGGGACGATCCCCTAATTTCATTATGGAGCCTTTTCCGAATCTTTGTTCAATATTCTGCATAGCCACATTTAATGCTTTTTCTCTTTCTGAAATATTTTCTTGCGTTTTGTCAGTCATTTTTTATTTTACTCCTTTGCATTTCTTTTTTTCGAATAGATATTTTAGTAATATTTATAATTTTCTATTGTTTTAATAAAGCGAATTTAGCTGCTATTTTGTATATGGGACCACCTGGAGTCAGTTCGCTTTCCATCAGGTCAATACTGCTAATCTCTTGAGATAAATTGTGTATTTTAATTCTTTTTAATATTTGAATGAAATTGGCCTTATCTTTAATAAATTTTACCCGACCAATGGTTATGTGACTGGAAAAGCCTTTTTCTTCTTTAAGAAAACCCCCTTTGAAGAAATTTATTTCTATGGAATTATATAAATCTTCTAATCTATTTACTCCCTCTTTAATACCTATCCAAACTATTCGGGGCATTGTGTATGTTGGAAATACTCCAATATATGAAGATAGTTGTATTAGAAAAGGTTTGTGTTGACTGGTAATTTCTTTTAATTCTGATTTTATTAAGTCTATTTTTTCCTGCGATAGATAGCCTAAAAATTTTATGGTGATGTGCAAATTATCTTTATCAACCCATTTTATTTTAGATTCAGGAATATTTATATTATTCATAAGAGAAGATAAGTATTCTTTTGTATCCGAACTTAAATTAACCGCAATAAAAGTTCTTATTTTCTCCAAATTCTATAGTTAACTCCCGCATGTATTGTTTATATCTAAATTTTCTCTTAGCTGTAATTTATATTTCTGTCTTACTGAATTTAGAAAGTTTACATACTCATTGGTCTTATAATTGGGATAGGTGTACTCATCACCTGGAACAAATGATTTATTTATGAATCTAAGAGTAATCTCAGCATATATACCTTGACCAAGGTATATTCTCGAAGGTCCGTCTTTGGTGCTGGCTAAAATGTATTTAGTTAGGGTAATATATCCCGGATCAAGATTTATTTTTCGTTTAAGACCGGATATATTTTTTTTGATATTATTTCTAGAAAAATTACTCTCCAAATCATTGGTAATTCTTTTAATTTCTGCAAGTTCGTCTTGTCTGATTAGAGTGGAAAAAGAAAATAAATTTTGTATTAATTTTTTGCCAAACTCTTTTTCATAATAATCTGTAAAATTAAAAGGTTGGGCATTGCTTTCCATATCAATTTTACCAAACTTATCGATTAAAATATCCTTACATTGGCCAAATAGATATCCATCTGAGGTAAACATACTCATTATAAGTTTGGCTGGTTTTGGAAAAGAGATTTTCCCCACTAGCTTAATATCCCTAACTGTTCTTTTTTGTGTTAAATTTCCATTCCCTGCTTAGCAGTTACTCACTTAGCAGGAATACCAAAAAATATTAAATATTTTGTGTAGGACTAAAATTATATATTAAAAGAAAATCATTAATCTGTCCTTTATTAATATCAACTATTTCATTATTATAATAGGTTTCAATTTTAATCGGGTATTCAGTTACAATTTTTAAAGCTTGATCAGTTTCCCAAAAGTATTCCTCTCCCTTGAATAATATTCCTTCAAAAATTATTTTATCTTCGGAAAGAATTTTTAACCAAGCTTTGTCACTTGCTATCAATTTTAGAAAAGGTAATTTTTTAGTTAAAACACTTTCTTGTGTTGAATACTCCGTGATAATAGCTTCTGCTTCCGACTCAATTTTTTTAGTTAAGACACTTATATCGTTCGCTTTTTCTTCTATATTTATGCCAGTTTCGTTTCCGATTTCAGGGGAAGGAACTGGAAAACCCTGAGCTTCTTTAAGAGAACGGCTTAATAATAATAATCCAATAAAGATTATTAAAAGAAAGCCCGATAAATAAATATACTTGGTGGGAAATAAAAATCCTTTTTTCTCAAATATAGATCTGTCTTTTGTTTTAAGATAGATCTTTTCTTCTTTAGTTTTTTCTAAACCAACCTTCCGCTTTTCTAAATTATTATAAGTTTGAATTATTTGATTAATATTCTCTTCATCTATACCTAAATATCTACTATAATTTCTCAAATATCCTATAAGGTAAGTTTTGCCAGGAATTACATCCATATTACCTTCTTCAAGGCCTTGCAAATATTTTTTACGTATCTTTAAATCCTTCTCTACTTCGATTAAAGAAACTCCCCTTGCTTCTCTTCTCTCTTTTAAGAAATTTCCAATATCTTTCATTTGATTAAATTCTTCTCCTTTTTTGGAAATTGTATTATTTTTTATATTATATACCTAAAACATTTTATGGTCGAGTTATTCTTAATATTTTTTACTCTTTACCCTATTTCTTTTTCGTAAGCAACTCCACTTGCTGCCGGAGGAACAGCTCTACCCACTGCGCTGACAAGAACAAAAATCGCCAATAAGTAAGGAACCATATTGATAAATTGCACCGGAACAGCCAACACTCCCTGCAATCTCATGGCTAAAGCTTCTCCAACTCCAAAAAGCAGTGCAGCTCCTGCTGTGCCAAGAGGAGTCCATTTACCAAATATCATGGCTGCCAAAGCAATAAATCCTCTACCTCCGCTCATTTCTTTGACAAAAAAATGGGCTTGCTCCAAAGACAAAAAAGAACCGGCTAATCCGGCAAGCGCCCCGGAGGTAATTACTGCTATATATCGCATTTTAACAATATTTACTCCCATAGTATCAGCGGCCTGAGGGTATTCTCCCACCGATCTTAATCTTAACCCAAAAGGTGTTTTAAATAAAATTAAGTGTGCCAATATAAAAATTATAATAGTTAAGTATACCAAGGGAGAATAATGAGCAAATATTACAATAAGATTTCTTACAAATGCTGAGCCTTCTCCTATACTTGGAAGAGGTAATCCCCAAATTGGTAAATTAGCTTTAACCATAATTTGGGTTTCATTAAATAAAAGCCAACTAAAAAATACAGTAATCCCGCTGGCAAATAAATTAATAGCTACACCACTTACTATCTGATTTGCTTTAAAAGTAATACAGGTGATGGCATGGATTAACCCCAGAAAAATACCAACCAAAATAGCTGACAAAACTCCCACCCAGGGATTTTGAGCAAAATTAGTCACTGCGACTGCTGTAAAAGCACCGGTTAACATCATGCCCTCTAATCCAATATTTATTACTCCTGACCTTTCCGAAAATACTCCTCCCAAGCCAGCCAAGGCTAAAGGGATTGCAACTCTGATAGATGAAGCTACAAACTGGGCGTTAAAAATATCACCAAACATTATACCAATTTCCTCCTTTGGCGGATTAATCTCTTAACTACTTCATCGCTAATTACTACAAAGATTACTATAACAGCTTGTAACACCATAATAAGCTCCCGAGGTATTCTTCCTTTCGTGTAAATATTAACTATAGCTCCTCCATAATTTAAAATACCGAATAAAATAGCAGCTAAAACTACTCCTAAAGGATGATTTTTACCTAAAAGCGCCACCGCAATTCCGTTAAATCCTAATCCGGTGAAAATTTCTTGTCTCCAGCGATATTTATAGCCCATTACCTCATTGGTCCCTACTAAACCGGCAAAGGCACCACTTATCACCATGGTTAATACAATATTTTTAGCTACACTGATTCCTCCATATTCTGCAGCTAAAGAGTTATAGCCAACTGCTCTTATTTCATAACCTAAATTTGTTTTCCATAAAATATAGTAAGCTAATATGGCTACTCCTATGGCAATAAAAAAAGATACGTTTACTTGATTATGAGCAGGAAAATCTATATTAATCGAATTTAGAATAGTATAAAGACGAGGAAGACGAGCTGCTTGGGCAATTTCTTTGGTATGGGGAATCATTTGTTTTACCCCGGCTGCTATCATCGCTTCAGTAGCAGGAGCTTTATATACTAAAGCAAGATAAAATGATAAAGAAGCAGCTATCCAGTTCATCATAATGGTAATAATAACCTCGTGCACTCCTATTTTAGCTTTTAATATTCCTGGAACAGCTGCCCATAAAGCCCCTCCAGCAGCAGCTGCGAGGATACATAGAGGAATAAGTATAAAAGCTGGAAGAGTAGTAAAAGTAAAACCTACCCATGCTGCGAGAAAAGCTCCTATATACATTTGACCCTCTCCGCCTATGTTGAATAAACCACAGCGGAAAGCAAAAGCAACTGCTAATCCGGTAAATATTAAGGGAGTTGCTCTGAACAGTACATTACCCCAGCCATCTCTGTTTCCAATAGCATAACTAAATAATGTTTTATAAACAAAAACTGGGTTTTCACCAATCATTATAATAACAATCGCTCCCACTAAGAGCGCACAAATTACAGCAATTAAAGGAGTTATTTTTTCTAAAAGAATATAATAGTCAAATTTTTTAATACTTTTCAAATTTATCTTCCTCCACAAACTACTTGACCTTTGATAATTTTTTATTTGCAGTAGAGCCAGTCATTAATAAACCTATTTCGTTTTCGTCTGTTTTCTTCGGATCTAAAACATCCACTATTTCACCTTCATATATTACAGCAATGCGATCGGATAAAGATAAAATCTCTTCTAAATCAGCCGAAATTAGTAAGATTGCTTTCCCTTTATCTCTTTCATTTAATATTTGTTGGTGTACAAACTCAATAGAGCCTACATCTAATCCCCGAGTTGGTTGAGCGGCGATTAAAAGCTTTGGTTCTCCGTATAATTCACGGGCGACAATAACCTTCTGTT
>Ga0307379_10009364_pt1 | contig 13085 bp, 18 predicted proteins | sample UN2MG_FD_202237 | JGI IMG/M metagenome (GOLD analysis project Ga0307379, IMG submission 202237) | Soil microbial communities from Risofladan, Vaasa, Finland - UN-2 | ecosystem: Environmental > Terrestrial > Soil > Coastal area > Acid sulfate soil | place: Finland: Risofladan, Vaasa | collected... | reverse complement strand
GCTTACACGATAGAGATAAATGCTTATCGTCCGACATTCCTAAATAACAATACTTATGGTTCTGGAACAGCCAATTTCAGGCTGGGAGACGGAACGACAGGTGACGGAACTATAAATGTTGGGGACTCACACATTGACCCCGATTATACAAGCGTAGTGGGAGAGGATTTTACAAGCTCCGCATTAGCCGATTTGGGTTTTCCGCAAACTATGCCTAATTTATAAAAAAGCGGTTGAAATTATGCTATGGATATTAAAACAAAAATTGGTTATGGTCTTGGGGATATTGGGTTTGCTCCTGAAACGGCAGTAGGCACTACAACTCAAACAATTACTGTCAAGGCAAGAGTTCAATTCCTTGGGATAATGCAGGTTGTCCAGGCTAAAGCTAGAACGAAGCAATTAGCAGTTCCTAAGACCATTCAGGCAAAAGCTAAAATTCTAGTCGGGCAAATAGCTTCTTTAACCGCCAAAGCAACCATTTGGCTTTATGGTGAGTGGTCGGATACTTGGACAGTCAATGTAACATCAGGAGTTCAAACCCAGAGCGTAACGGGGCAAGCCAAAGCCAGACTTCTTACCACGGCAACTAAGACTCTCCAGTCGAAAGCGGATATTAAGAAAGAAGTAGTCAAAACGCTAACCGTCAAGTCAAGGATTGAACATTTGCTTTCCAAGACCATTCAGGCTAAGGCAAGAACCAAGAAAGAGCAACCACAGACGCTTCAGGCCAAAGCTCTAATCAGTATTGGGGGGAATACCAAGTCTGTTCAGGCTAAGGGAGACATTAAAGTTAAGGACATTCTTCAGACCATCCAAGCCAAGTCAAGGATAGTTAATACTCTCACGAAGTCAATTCAGGCGAAAGCTAACCTAGCTTTTACCAGAACCAGAACTACAACTGCAAAAGCAAGAGTAAAGATAGAAGATTTGACCAAAACCCTTACCGCTAAAGCTAGACTGTTTTCAACTGCAACAAAGACTTCTCAAGCTAAAGCCAGGGTTAGACAGTCTGCTCTCGAAAATACCATTACTGCCAAGTCAAGGATAGAAAAGACTTTTGATAAGACTGTTCAAGCTTTAGGAAGTATTAGGGGACTAGGGATAATTAGGACTATTCAGGCTAAAGCTTACATTGGTGGGTTGGCATTAACCGAGACTATCCAAGCTAAAGCAAGACTAGCTCATTTATTGACACAGACTACCATTGCTAGAGTAAGGATTAAAAAGACAGTCGGGTTTGAAGAAACTACTACCGCTATTTTTGGTTTGGCTGTTAAGGGTTGGAAGGTTTTTGGCAGCGAGGCTTGGTCGCCAACCAAACTTTGGGTCAAAGCAAAGGTTGTTTCCCGCTTTCAAGCCACTCTTGAGTCCCAAGCCAGAGTTAAAGCAACATCTTTACAGACAATAGCGGCTCGTAGTAGGTTATTTTCAGAGCAGACTAAGACAATTCAGGCTAAAGCTAGCTTGGTTGAGCTTAGGGACAGAACAATCCAAGCTAAGGCGAGAATGAAGAGAATTGTCGGTTTTCTTCTTTCTGCTAAAGTCCATATTGTTAAGTTTGCTGAAGGAGCAATTGTCTCAGCGGCAGAAACAATTGAGGGGATTGTTAATACAAAAGGAGCAAACGAGGGATTGGCTTTTGCGAGAGTAATTGATACGGGGATAGTTGGAACTAGAAGGCGAGAAGGAATAGTAACGGCAAGAGATTTTAGGCAAGGGATACGAAGGGCCGACCGACTTAACAAATAATTAGGTTATTACCCATTAAAGACTGTGTGAATATACGCAGTCTTTTTTATTGGAAAGGAGAAAATGGCAATCGAGAATGATTGGACAACAGGAATAACAGATGGTGTAACTCTTGATGATAAAACATTTCAGGAGGATAAAGTCAGAAATGCTATTACTGGCTGGGTTTTTGGTGAAGACCATCACGCTAATGCTTCGGGAACTAAAGTAACCTCAGCAGGATGTGCTAGTGCGGAAGTAGCCCTTTTAGGGGCTTCACAAACATTCGTGGGAGCTAAAACTTTTGCTGGTGCTGTGGTTACAAGTGCCCAAGTTTATACCCCTGCTTCGGGAGCAACCGCTACTCTTGACCTTTCTAAAGGAAATGACCATGTAGTGACGATGCCTTCGGCGGGAAACATTACTTTGGCTTTGACAGGTGTTACCGCAGGACAGAAGTTTTTGGTTTCTCTTGATTATAATACTTCGGCAACAACTGCCGCCTGGTTTTCTACTATTCGGTGGACTGGTGGTTCAGCCCCTACTCAAACAATGACTTCTGGCAAAAGAGACCAATTCGGTTTTAAGGCTCAAACGACAGGAACATTCGATGGGTATATTTGTGGGCAAAATATTTAAGGAGAAAATATGGCAGATATAGATAGATGTACTGGTGGAACAGCAAGTGCAGACTCATTTAATGATATATCTCAAATAGCCGATAAAGCATTTGACGCTGATAATGCTACATTCTGGGCTTCGACCCTTACTAATTATCCTCATTGGATAAAATATGATTTTGGTGCAGGAATTACTTGGGCAATAAATAAAGTCACAATAAAGGCATCAACGGACTATGACGAGTATGCTCCGAATGCTTTTACAATCCAAGGTTCAAACAATGATACTAACTGGGACACACTTTATACTGCTTCTGGTTTATCGAATTGGACACCGCAGGAAACGAGAACATTTGCTTTCGGAAATTCTGTGGCTTATCGGTATATTAGAACATATGCTACAGATTGTGAGGCTGGGACTGTAAATAAATACTGCCTAATAAATAAAATAGAAATGATAGTTGAACCTAAAGGTGGAGCAAGTTTTTTACTTAACTTTTTATAAAAATGTCGAATTACTTAGAATTTTCTAACCCAACTACGGCTTATACTTATATCTGGCTTTATTCGGATACGGCTTCAACGGGGAATTTCACCTCGTCAATTTCTGCCGTGCCTGTAACGACAGGAACAGACCAGAATACCACTGTTTACACACACATTGCTGGCACTTCTGCTAATTGGTATAAAATCAAACACGGCACTTCAACTTCTGCTACAACTGATTGGGTTGGTGATGCCCTTCAAGGCGGGACTTCCCGACTCTACAATGTTGTCAGAAGAAGACTAAATGATACTGATTCTACCTCTTATGAGTTTTCTGATGATTTGATTTGGGACTGTATTACCGAAGCGATTTTAGACCACGCCGATGTCATCAAAAACGAACATATTTACAAAGACATAACCACTACTGCCGATACTTACGAATACACTTTGCCAGAATATTGCGAGAGCGTTTTTAAGATTAAAGTCTTTTCGGGAACTGATTATTGCGGAGAGGTTACTAACTTTATCCAGGTAGGCAGAACCTTATCCTTAAAACGTTCTTTGGGGGCAAGCTATACCCTCTGGATTTACTACCAGAAAAAGTCAAGGAACGAATCGGATATTGATGAAAAGTATGACGGACTTCTAGTTTCAGCCATTCTCTTGAAGGCTCTCCAAGAACAAATTCAAAAGCGAGCCAGATTCGCTCAATGGGGAACTGAGGCAAAGACAGATGATACTTCTGTTTCTGAGTTAATTGGAATGAAAAACTCCGCTCAAGTGGATTATGAGCGTCAATACCGAAGGTTTTACTTTGGCGGTAGGTCTTTTGCTAGTGCAAGGTAAGAAAAATGATAGAGTCTAATTTCGTCTTTGAGGGTTTAACCTTAAATGACGCTACGCTTCCAACAAACTGTTATCTAATCACCAGAATTGAGGACTCTTTTGAAACAGAGTCGGCAGTTGAGTCGAAGATTGAACTGCCAGGCGTGGAGTCCCAGCCTGTTAAAATCAAGCAAAGATACATTGTTTTTACAGGAATTGCCAGAGCACCTTCCAGGGCTTCATTAAACGCTAAAAGGGAAGAATTAAGAGAAGTTTTTAATCCCTACCTTTTGGAGAAAGATTACCCTGATGATAATGGCTTTCGGCCAATGACCTATACCCTTTCCACTACGGCTGCCACTTCGGCAAGGCAAATAGATGTCAAACCCTACAAGTTACCAGCAATGAGTGAGTCAAGAAGAGAAGGTTATAACTTTGGTTTTAAGATTTATCTGTTTGCTGAAGACCCAAGGGAATATGCCCAAACTGCTTCAAGTGGCACAACAGGAACTTATGCTAATGCGGGCAACTTTCCCACTTGGCCGACTTTCGATGTGGTTTTACCTTCAGGGACGACTTCGGCCTCTTTCGGCATTTCTGGTTCTTCAGCAATGACCATTACTGGTTTGCCCTCTACTGGAACAACTGCTTGGATTGATATGGAGAAAAGAAAGATTACTACAGGCTCTGCTTCGGGCAATGCTTATGGCACAAAAACCAGCGGCTCGGCCTTTTTCTCTCTTGAGTCAGGAGATACGAGTATCACTGGAAGCTTACCAACTATCACTGGGCATTGGCGTTCAGCGTGGCTTTGAAAATGACAGATTATAAATTCATTTTATGCGACCAAAGCGATAACGAGATTGGCGAAGTAGAACAAGCCAAAAATCGGGTTTGGAGTCGGGTTTTATCCGATTGGGGTGAGGCTTCTTTCTGGCTGAAATATGACGACCCCAAAATTCCTTTAATTACAGTTCGTTCCACAAGATTAAAAATTACCAGAAATGGGACAACGCCTTGGTATGGAGAGATTGACTACCGCCAGCCTAATGAGGAAGGAATTACCTATATTGCCTCGACCTTAGAGGAACTTTTGCGTTATTACCTAGTGGCTCCAGATAATGAAGCTTCTGGTTCGGCGAGAAAATTTACCGACAAAGCACCAGGGACAGAGATAGTCCAGGTTTTATATGAAGAAGCGACAGGTAGGGCGGGCAGTAAGCTTTCTGGGGTAGCAATAGGCACGATTGAAAACCCGACAGGGGAAACTTCAGCTACTACTTTTACTTTTGATTACCAAGATGCTTATACAGCGACCCAGACAATGGCGATGATTGGCTCTTGCGATTGGGAAATTATCCCCTCGGCAATGACTTTTAACTTCTATCGAAGAAAAGGGAGCAATATAACTGATTTTGAGCTTTATCTTGATGATCAGCAGCCTTCTAATCTAGTTAATTTCTTAGGCAAAGAGGATGGAAGGAACATTGCCAATAAAGTCTATGGCTTTGCGGCGGGAGTAGGGGTCAATTACTTAAAAGAAGTTCAGACGAATGATAGTTCAACGGGAACTTATGGCCTCTTGGAAAGAGGAGTGTATTTTAAAGATGTTGACACTTCAGGAGCTTTATCGGGCAAAGTAGCCGACTATCTTAAGACTTCCAGAGACCCAAGCAAGGATTTCTCGGGCAAACTTTCGACTTCGGTTGAACCCTTTGATGGTTGGTCTCTTGGCGACAACATCAAAATCAACATTTCTTGGGGTTCGGTAAATTACTCGGAATGGCGAAGAATTGTCGGAGTAATGGTAAATATCGCTGAAAATGGCGAAGAGTCAACTAATTTATATCTTGATACGACAAAGGAGGACTAATGGATATTTTACACCCTACTGATGCCAACAGAAAATTAGAGGAGCTTGAAAGAAGGCTCGCCATTCTTGAGTCTCATCCCCAAGGTTACGCCCAATCGGGAGGGCAGTTTGTTACTGATGAGAATGGCAGACTTAAAAGAATTCAAGTTACCGACCCCTCGGGTTATGTGAGGGTAGTTGCGGGAAACTTAACATGAGTTATGGGATAAAAGTATCCAAACCGGGTTATGATGCGACTACCGCTTCAAGCAAGAACTTGGTTTATTCTTCCGACTTTAAGACTCCGAAGATTTACACTTTAGGGGATTTCTCCATAACTACGGACGCTAATGGCAACGCTACTTCGGGGGTTGCCCACGGCCTCGAATACGCTCCAGGCTTCTATGTTTTTCGCAAGGGAACAACTAAGGCAAATGTGATGGATGGCTCTACCCACGCCAACGCTTTTACCCCCAACAACGAAACCTTTGATGTTTGGTGGGATTACAGCCAAAAGTTAGGATGCCATACCGATACCTCGGCGATTTACTTTAAAGCTACTTCTGCTGCTGGGAGTGCAGGCTATGATTTTCGTTACTATGTTCTTCTCGACCCATCAGAAGAAACTGCCGCCTCGGGAGAAGCTGGTGCTACTTATGGTCTTAGAACGACTCAGGCTGGTTTTGACGCTTTGACGGGCAAGGTTTATCAATCGGGGATTGATTCTAAATACAACACCTTCAGTTATCACGATGGATTAGTCGGGTCTTACAACCTTACTCTGCCCACCGCTTGGGCTAGTCAGTTCTCCGACCCAGATGTCGAAGAGGGAACCTATGTTGATATTATTCATAACTTGAGCTACCCGCCTTTCTATCTGGCTTGTGTGGAGATAAACAACCAGGGGAGTTTAGAGTTGCACGAAATTCCAGCAGCCTGGTTTTACACTGATGTTTCTACAGACTTCTTCTGGGCGGTCAATAGTTGGTGTGATGATACAAGGGTAAGATTGTCTTTCTGGAGAAGGTGTAAATACTACGGCTATCAGTTTCCTAATGGCTTTAGTGAGCAAACAGTTACCGTCAAATGGATTATTTGTGAGGAGCCTCTAAATGGCTAATGAAATAGAAGGTTATTTTTCAGACTGTTTTACCGAATACGGGGAATTTGATGAGTCTTACTACTATATTCAAATCGGGTTGGATGATGGGAACAACTGTAACGGCGCAATTCGGTTTGCAGGCATCCCGATAAACCAAGGGGTTTCTGTCTACTCGGCAATATTGAACTTTTACATAGATACCAGGGGAAGTGGGTCTGGCGATATGAAGATTAAAACCTATGGAATAGACGAAGATAACACTGCTCCATTTACAAGTTATCCTATGGGGCGACCCAAAACAGATGCTTTTACCTCACAAAATGTTTCTGTCCCCCCCGCTGGAGAGAGGTTCGGTATCAATGTTAAAGACCAGGTGAATGAAATACTTGCCCGCGGTGGTTGGCAAAATGGAAATGCGATAGGATTTTTAATTTATAACGATGGCTCGCCTAACAATGTCTGGGCAAAGGATTGGGCTCTCACCTATTTATCAATTGTTGTTTCTCCGCCCAACTTGACTCCCGGGCCTTATTCTACCTCGGCCTCTGCCGCACCCCCGACTGGAGATTGGGGCATTAGAGTTTCAACCGAGGGGAACGATGCTCTCACGGGGGCAACTTCAGGAATGATATTTACTTCAGACCGTAAGATTTTAAGGTCTTTCCAAGAAGGGTCGGTAGAGACAACAGCCTACACACTGCTTAGCGGTTCTCATAATCAAGGCTATACCCCGTTTTTCATGGGCTTTAACAAAACCGATGATAAATGCTACCGTCTCCCAAGAACTCTTTATGAATTTGAAACTCAGGCACAGGGATATATTTTCACCACTTCAAGCAACATTTACCTTTTTTCGGATACAACCGGCAGTATCTACTACTACATTTTTGTAGATGATGCCACTTAGTCTTTACAGATTTATGCCTTTGGCTTTATAGATGGAACCGTATACCAAGAAAGAAAGGAAATTATTTAAAGCCCTCGCAAGAAGATACGGCAGGGGGAATGCTCGCCACATTTACGATGAAATGGCCGAATCGGGCAAGTATCCAAACAATTTTGGTTATAGAACTAGAAGGTTCATAGAGAAAGAGAGGTGAAAAATGCCACTTGGTAAAGGAATTAGATACCGTTGGGTCAAGCGGGGCGGAAAGATGATTCGCCTTGCTTTTCGGGGCAATAAGGTAGTCGAAGTCAAGAAAAAAGGTGGGAAAGCCCACCGAGTTAAGGGGAGAAAGAAATAATGCCAGTAGTGCCTAAATCACCAATTAAAAAGGAATGGATACCAATTTCGGTGATTGAACCCCTGAAAAACCCAATAAATGTAGCCCTAGTGGTGATTGTCGCAATAACCGCACTCATCGCTTTGGTGCGAGGGGACATACCTCCTGTTTTTGCTTTTATCTCTGGGCTTCTTTTTGGTCTTTGGGTAAATTTAGAAAGAAGACCGCCAGAAGAAAAGAAAATGCGTTATGAAAAAGAGATTAAAGTTGAAAACCCAGAAGGAAAATAAATGCCAGATAACTTAATTCAACTCTTATGAACAGGAACAATTTTAAATCAGAGGTTTCAGAATTCAAAGGCTCAACCGGTGCCAAACTAGACATTATCTTTGCCGAATTAACGGAAATAAAAAGAGATGTAAAAGGACTTAAAGAGTGGAAAGCCTATGTTTTAGGGATTTCAGCGGCAGTCGCTTTCATTGTTAGTTTAGCTAGAGATTGGTTTTTTAAAAGATGAACGAACTACCCAATTTCTCTCAAAAAGACCCTCGGTGGAAGCTAAAAAGGGTAGGAACAGGAACTTTAACCTTCGGGAGCGTGGGATGTGTCATATGTGCGGTAGCCGACCTTCTAAACTACTACGGTTATCAAGTTACCCCCGACCAGTTAAATGACGCTTTAGTCGCCAATAACGGGTTCGCTGACCAGAACCTTCTTAAATGGGAAGTAGTAACCAAAATCTACCCCAATGTGAAGTGGGAGAAAAGAGTAGATGAAAGAAATAGATACGATTTAGTAGATGAATACTTAAGTCAGAAAAAACCCGTTATAGGGTGTATTGATTACGACCCCAAAACTCTAGTTTTAGACCAGCACTTTATCGTCTTCAAAGAAAAGGACTCCGCCGGGAATTATTTAATCCACGACCCGATGTGCAACCCTGGTGATGGGGCTTATTACTTACACGCTAAATATGACCCAAATAAATTATGGGGCCTGAGATTATATTCTGGGCCAATAGAACAACCTAAAACTGATGTTGTCGAAAATCAAACAACAATAGTTCAGTATGAAAGATTTTTATCTGATTTAAGAGAAGTTCTTAGATGCGATTCGGACAACTTTGCTGCCATTATCGGGAAGGCGGAATCTCTTAGAGTTTCTGCCAACTCCCATAAAGATTTTGTGGAAAGCGTAGCCGAGAGTATAGGATGCCCATCAGATGAGGATAAAGCCGTTCTAGAGGCATTACAGACTGCCATAACTACTATTTCTACCGACATCCTCACTCTTAAGAACAAAAAGCTGATGGAGTTTGATAAAAAAGATTTACTCTGGGGTTTTATTACTAAGTTAATTTATAGAAAATGACCGCAAAACCTAAATCAAAAAGAAGACCAATGCACTTAAGATGGCCCGTGATGTTAGCGAGGGCCAAAGCTAAGGTTCAAAAGAAGATAGCAAGTTCAATTAAGAGGAGGTGAGATAAATGGCTAAAGGCAAAGCATTAATCAAGTCTAAAACATTCTGGTTCAACTCACTCTTTGCGGTAGTCGCACTAACAGGCTTGTTTGGTTATGGAGAGTTTCAACCTGACGCAAGATTAGTTGAAGTTTTAGGGGCGGTGGTTACTTTCGGAAACATTCTCTTAAGGTTATACACAAATAAGCCGATTACTAAAGTCAAATGAGAGAAAGATATACGGCCTACGATAAATTCAAAGACATCTCTTACGAGACGGATAGGGAAATGAAAGCCAAGAAGCCTAAACCTGAAGTAATCTATCAGGCCAAACCTAAAGTTCCTAAAGATGGGAAGAAATAAAAAGGCGGTCAGAAATATGACCGCCTGATTATTAGGCAGTAGCTCGCATAACCTCTATGGCATATTCTAAGAGGTCTGGTCTTCCCCTGAGAAGCGACTGTCGCAGTGCCTTTTCGAGAAAGTCTTTTCTCTCTCCTCCTCCTTCGACTACAAGTTCTTCAACCTCAGGAGAGGCCAAGAATGTCCTAACGAACTTCTGTATCACCTTTTGTTCTTTTTGTGTCATTGGTTTTCACCCCCTTCCTTATGGGCTAGTTTATAATCGAGTGCATTTCACCAAGACTTCTTTGATTTTCCGTTTGGCTATCTTCTCTTTGCGGTATTGACTAATAGCCCGTCTTGTCGCCACCGCAAAGTTGGAAGCCTCGATACGATAATCTTGTCCAATCGGATAGGGAGCATAGACTTTGACCGACACAAGGTAAGCATTCATTTTGTTCACCCCCTTTCAAAGTGCTAGTTTGGCCTTAATATAGCCTTAATCTATTATAAGCCCAGTTTCTTTTAGTAATGTCTACGCACCAAAAAGAGGGAAAGGAAACCTAACCCATTGTGGATAAGTGTCTGTCAAGGACTTTTTAGGGGAAATGGGGGATTGAAGCCATTACTATAAGCTAGTTGAACTAAAACTGCTCGGAGTTCTCTGCTTTTTTAGACCCAAAACCTAAAGGTATCAGACTGTATCAAGAAATCGCTGGATTTAAGATGGTATAATAGACAAAAGGTTGGAGGGTTCTGGCTTGCGGAAGCGGTCGGGTATCACTCTTTCGAGGGTGGGGTCAATGAAGCCCCCTAACCTTTATGACGGGGTGTGGCGAAAGAGAAAAGCAACGAAGCTATATTTAAGCTAATGGCCTGCTCCCATAAAGTGCTCACGGATAGAGAGGCGAAAGCTGAAGGGTCTGGAGTGTTGTTACATATAGATAAGTGTGGCGTTAAATCCCAACTCGTGTGGGTTGAAATGGCCCACCACCCCGACAAGGAGTTATTATGAAAAAGCCAAAGGAGTATCGTTGTCAAAAATGTGGCAACGAAGTTGTCATCCAACCAGTAGGGATTGAGTATCCCAAAAGGGTTGAATGCGACAAGTGTGGCAAGATGGCAATGGAGCCAAAAGAGTAATATAACGGGCTGAGGCGGGAAAAAAGCCGCTAATGGGGGAGCAACTCAAAGGTTTCCGTTCCACTGTCCCTAACCGAAAGGTTTAGATTGCTCTGAGCTGGGGATTAAATGAAAAGGCGGAGTAAAAAGCAAATCCGTGAAGGTGATAAGTCCTTCCAGCCCGATTTGGAGAGAATGGTCGAGAGATACGGCCGAAACCTGTTTTGGCGGTAGGCTTTGCTACTAGATGTCAAGACTTCATCAGTCGGTCGGGGGTAGCCACCAGTGCAAGTCTGGCTCTCTCCACCAATTCGGATAATATCGCTAATAGTCCGAATCGTTCTTGAAACTTGTGGACTCAGGGAGACAACGGAATCGAAAGGTTCTGTTAAAAGAGGGCTAAAAATAAGGGATAAGGCTTATGGTTAGCGGTAGCCCCCTGAACAATAACCCCGCCACACGCAACCCATTCTCGTAAGGAGTGGGTTGTTTGTTTCTTGACTTCTTTCTAAGGGAAGTGATAGAGTAAGGATATACAACTTGGTGGCCCACCAAGTAGCCTCGTCAGAAATGGTGGGGCTGTTTGTTTATTTTATCCTCACCTTCAACTCTAAACTATTTTCTGTTTCTACTACCTCATAAGAAAAACGTGTGTCCTGGGTCAGCTTAAAGCCTTCTATGACCTTTTTGAGAGCTTGAAGTATATCTTGGGGGTTCGAGGCTCTTCTTATTAAAGGATGCTTCTTAATCGCTTCCTGAATGTCTTTGGTAGTTAAGTGGGCATAGATAGCGGTTGTCTCCAATCTTTTGTGTCCGACTATTTTCTGAACTTTAAATAAATTAACATCCTCTTCCAAAAGTCTGGTAATTAAAGAGTGTCTTAATGAGTAAGGGGTGAGGTTTTTCCGATGGATGCTGAGACGCTTAATCCTGGTATGAAAGTTGTAATTCCAATCAACATCATCAGCCGTTGGGAAGAGTTTATCCGTCTTGTCCGCCAAGAACTCCTTTAGCAATTGTGTAATGTTGGGAGGGATGGGGACATACCTGAAATCGTTAGTTTTAGTTTCATCTACCACAAACACATCTCTCCCCCAATCAACATCTTCCACTGTTAGCGAGGCGACTTCCCCAGGTCTCATTCCCGTAAAGGCCATAATGGAGAAAAAGACCGTCCAGATAGCGTGTCGTTTAGGATTGGTGAAAAGAGTTACCATTGACTTCTTCCACCTTGAGGGTCGGGTATAGCTCGGTGGGGGAATGTTCAGAAATGCTTCTATCTCCTCATCGCTCATTGTCGCTTTAACACTCGGTTCTCTGGGGAGTGTCTTATAGTTCTGCAGCTTTTCGTCCATATAGGCGAATTTTGCGTATTGTCTAATAGTGTTGATTAGTATATTTATATAGGAGTTTTTATACCCTTTGTCTTTCATCTGAAGAACAAAATCGTCTATTGCCTGAACCGTGAATTCTCTTACAACTCTTTGTAGAAATCGGATAATAGTGAGGTGTCCCTTTAGGGTGGAGGGTTTAAGGTTCCTTCTTATAAGGTAGAGGCGGAAACCATCTAAGTCCTGCATAGGGGGGCAGGAAATTTAGCCTTAAACTACTATATTGACAAGTAATTTGGAATGTAGTATAGTCTTTCATAGCTTTAGAACTTCCTAACAATACCGACGCATTTACCTTGAATTCGGACGCTATTAGTAAAGATAGGCGACATTTTGGAATTGGCTGGCTCCAGGCGAATCCGGGTCGCTTCGCGGAAGTAACGCTTGAGAGTGGCTAAGCCGTTTTCCAGCAAAGCGACGACAATATCCCCGTTTTTGGCTTCGTTTTGCTCTTCGATGACGACAAAATCACCATCTAAAATCCCGTCTTCAATCATTGATTCACCTTTTACTTGTAAAACAAAGGCTCGTTTTTTGCCGGAAAGCATACCGGGAGCAACGTGGGTGGTAGCGTTGGGGTCAGTATGGGGTTCAATTGGCGTACCGGCGGCAATGAAACCCAAAATCGGCAACTCAATGCCTTTGATAATTTCTCCCAGTTTTTTGTCAACCACTTCAATCCCTCTGACCGCCCCTTCAAATCTTTTAATCACTCCCTTTTTAACCATCGAATTAAGGTGCTCGTGAACAGTCGCCAGGGAGGAAACACCAATGGCTTCAGCAATCTGCTGCAAAGTGGGAGAATAGCCGTTTTTTTGAATGTATTGGCTAATAAAATCGAGAATCTGTTTTTGGCGCTTGTAGAGAATAACTGGCATAAGAATAATTAGTAATTAGTAATTAGGATATGCCAAAGAAAACCCGAAT
>Ga0307379_10009363_pt1 | contig 13086 bp, 15 predicted proteins | sample UN2MG_FD_202237 | JGI IMG/M metagenome (GOLD analysis project Ga0307379, IMG submission 202237) | Soil microbial communities from Risofladan, Vaasa, Finland - UN-2 | ecosystem: Environmental > Terrestrial > Soil > Coastal area > Acid sulfate soil | place: Finland: Risofladan, Vaasa | collected... | reverse complement strand
GACGAGGGAGAATGCTCGCCATACGCGGAACTGGAACGCATTCGCAGAGTCCTGCCGTCGTTACCCCTAAAGGAAGAACAACGCCAGGAAGCGACCCTGCGCCTGCAGGGACTGGAGAACCTGATCAATCACACACGCGATAGGAACGGCCACCCCTGCGCGGTGAGTATCACTCACCGCAGCGCGCAAGGGACGCTTCTTCTCTTCCCACAATACGTAGGGACGATCTATTCTTTGATCGCCACGATCAGAGATCGTAGTAGAGCGTGAACTCGAGGTTGCGGCGCAGGCGTGCATCGATATTGCGAATCTGATCATCTCTATGAGGAATAAGGGGACACGATACTCAATTCGCACACGTCCCCCCTGATTCTGTATTATACCCCCGGATCCCCTAATAAGAGGAGGTAGGAGAGTGGATACACTGGTTGCAGTTCGATGGCCTATCGCTGTGGTAGCGATAGTGATGTTTCTTGCTTTGGTATTCAGAAAGCCACTGGCAGATTGGATTCGTCGATGGCAGAGACTGCGGACACGAATCGGCAAACTGAAGACCGAGATTGAATCACCTTCAGGGCAATCAACTGAGGTGTCGCAAGATATCACGTGGAACAGCAACGAAGTGTCGCATATCTACTGGCTTGGGCACGATTTGATGTATCTTCTTGCAATTCTTAACCTTGCTGGAAGTCCCGACGAGGTCAGACATGGGTTTAGGCAAAGTATCTCAAACCTTCGAAAACTCGGGCTTCCACCAACGTATGAAGCGAAGCTTCAAGCCTTGAGCCAGACGTACAACCAGAAGAATAGTGATCAGATCGGGGAGCAGGTTGCTCAGTTTCGAATGGAGATCGGAAACCTAATCGAGAAACTCAAGCACTGAAGGCGACGATAGCGAGGACCTGCAGGCATTGGTACGTCATCCGCGGGGGGGGCAGATCTTGTCTTTTGATGTCAAGAAGCGAGATCCCGGATGTCCTGTCCAGGACCGGGGATTGAGGTTAAGGAGTTCTTGGCCAGAGAGACCAGCCTGCTAAGATTCGCCACAGGTTGGATGTGGCAAGGTGGGTGGGGGTAGACATGACCAGAATCATGCGGGAAGGGTTTGAGAGAGGACTCAGGTTAGTTTCTGCTTCTGGTGGGTGGATCGCTTTGATTGGCACGCTGATCGCTTTCATCGGGACGGTGTTCATGACGTCAGTCAGCTTCCGTCCTCTATACTTCATCCCGGAGATGCTTTCTCGAATCGATAAGCGTGAAGCAGCCTGGGCGACGCTCACGGATTTCGATGATCCCGGTATCATTTTCGAGGTTAAGAATCAGATTCCAAAGGATGAAAGGGGTTTCACGGAGCTGCTTCGTATGATAATTGCCCGAAACAAGATGGTCTTACCACATGAGGTCACTGGAATGCAGATCTCGCCAAATAGCTATTACAGCAATGGGGAGTCATGGACCGGAACCTATGACGTAGAGCTACAATTCCGGGGCCAATCCGAACCGTTCATTGTGGCAGAAATGAGCGATGTAGATGGATGGATTCGTGATGAGCGCTTGAATTGGGGAATAGTGTTCGGGTTTCCCGTACTCATGTGGGGCTTCGTAATCTCCCTCATTGCCCAGTTCATTACCCTACGCACGAAGGGCAAAGACTGACCTTCTGCCAGCGAACAAAGCTCATTTCCATTTGACTTTCAGGATAGGATGGGGAATCGGGGGACATAATACGCAATTCGTACACGTACCCACCCGAATCCTTGTATGTCCCCAGAATTCGTCCCTGGTCTCAGGTCCTACCGCAGAGAATGTGGCAATGCAAGACCCGACCCCAAGCAGCACACTTCCTCGAGTGTCAATGTCGTAGAGACAACTAAGCCATCCACGGCTTTTCTCACATGAAGCGGGCTCCGTGTCACACCCCGATGTTGGGATCCTCTTTAGCCACTCGTTCGGGGCAAACCCCGGCATCTGGAGCATTGAGTAATATGGGCGAATCAGCTGGTGTAGGCAGAATGACGCACCCCTCGGGGAGAGGTGAACCCTCGGCGGCTGCTATAAGTGCCTTTTGCGCTCTCCGAGCTCGTCTTTCAGTCTCTTGCGCTTGCTCAATATCCTCCGGGATCCACACATCGGGCGTATCGGCACGGGCGAATATCGCCATTGATTGCGCAGAAAGCCGCCAGCGGTGTCGTCCGATCTCCGTGAGGATTCGCCGCCCCTCGATCACGAGTGCGACCAGTTGTTTGGACGTCAATGCTTCCTGTCGCTCCTGAGCAGCCATCACCACCTCAACGGGCGTATCTGCAGGTGGAAATAGCATTTCGATCATCGATACAGCGGCCTTCAACAGGCGTAACTCCAATGACTGCAACGCAGCGTTGCGTTCCCGCTCATTGTTCCTCTTATATAGCATTTGTTCTACCTCCCCAACAAATAGGCCGAACCTATTTGTGCTTTTCAGGTTCAGCCTCTTGAGGCAGTCGAACTCAATCTCACCACGGGCGCGTTCATGTCTCGATCCGCGACCCTAAAAGTCAGTCTACTCGCTCAGACGCCATGAGTCAAACCGATGTGTCTTCTCCGTCAAGACCACTCCTGGAGCTGATCTACTGAACTCTGTCTCCAAACTGTTGTAGAGAGCTAGCCCTTACGGAAGCAACTCTTAGTTTACTACGAGTGCGCGCGTTCAAAGCACTCCCTGCCCCTGGTGACGCTCGTTGCGTCTTGGGAAAACGGGATCTGCCGAGCCGGGGTCCCTCGTCTCTAGAGGCTCACCCGCCATGCTGTAGGAGGGACGAGGTGGGGTCGCTCCACACTCTGCTTGATCAGTTCAGGTGCATCTCAATTGACCTGTTCTTGCATCACGCTAGGTTTCGGTAGCACACTGATTGCTATGGAAATAGTCCTCTTGGTCTTTGTGGTAGCGGGCGCGTTGGCAGTACTCTATCTGTTCGGAGGGTTGTCTGCTTCGGTTAAGACGGCCACCACCACACGACGAGCTGCGTTCAAGGTGCGGTACGGATTAAATGTACGACAACCCATCTCGGAGTTTGAAGAGAAGATACGAGTTGGCATGTCTCGTGAGCGAAACGAGGTATGGGTAGCAGCATTTTGCAGTGAGAGCGAAGTTCTCAAGGTGACAGCGAACGTGGGCAGTCGATACAAGTCACGCGCCTCTGACAATGTAAGCAATTGGCCAAAGGAAGCCCACCGAGTTGGCGCTTCCCAGATTCGCCAGTATCACAGTCACCCACCAGGGCTCGGCTGCTCGTTGTTCTCTCAGATGGATCGAGAGTTGTATAGCAGCCTGAAGCCGTTCTTGACGCAAAACGGGCTTCAGTTCCAGGCATACCTGGTGTATCCTGCACTTCTCGGCTTCGACTACCGCATCAAGCCGTTCTTTGGAGAACGAGATCCTCACTGAGATAGAGGTGATACTCTCTCCCAAGGGAGGCGACACGGGCGTCCATTCATGCTCCGATGAGATATCAAGGAGGTTGCGATGACATATGTCGTGGTTGTGCTGGTCGCGCAAGCTGTTATTTCTGGGGGTCTTAGTTCTTATCTGGCAAAGCAGAAGGGCTATAGTACCGCAGGGTGGTTCTTCGTTGGTCTTCTCTTCGGTGTATTGGGGTTAATTGCGTGTGCTGGCCTGCCTGTGGTGAACGAGTCAACGGATGTCTATAGTCGCGACGAGTCCCTCGTCAAGCGATGCCCCAGCTGTGCCGAACTTGTGAGAATCGAAGCAAGCGTGTGTCGATTCTGTCAGCATGAGTTCAATGATCGTACCAAGGTCATACAAGAGTTAGAGAACTCGTTAGCAGAGGAGGAAGAGGACGCGCCGTTTGCCGTGGAACTGAAAGAGATCCTTAAGTACCTTGGCGTCAGGCACGAGGAGCGACAGGAGAGCACTGAGAACGCGGAGCGGAAATAGAATCCCTTCAATAAGAGAGATGACCAAGGGTCGTGAGGCACTTCCCTCTCTGATGTGCCGCAGCTAAAGCTCAGCGACTTGGGATGCCGCCGGACAGTCTGGAGCAGCAATCCCGACAAGGTCTCGGCCATACAGTGGTTCAGACCTTCATTCTTAGGATTTCTACTGGTTTCTCGACCGCCTGGCGGGCTGCGAAGACGGCGGACTCCACTTGCGTCTTGTCGCGCTGCATCATGCCAACACGGCAAGCCCAAGCAGCGCCAACGCTGCTCGAACCTGCGCCACAACGATGTCGCGATTCATCCTGATCTCCTCTTGGATCTAGGTTTTGGTCACCGGAGCAGGTGTGGATTAAGACAGTTTGAAGCCTCAAGTCTTCCAAAGCGTTCGGATGGGCACAGCGTAGAGTCCATCACCGGACCCGGCGCTTATCTCTCCGTCGTATAGCACGATGCCTGTGGTAAAGCGTTTCCCCGATGCCTGCCTCAACTCTCGTAGGTCACATCGGCCAATTGCAGGTTTGCGTGTCGGCTATTTGAAAGGTTGCGCATCGACATCTGGCGATTATCTCGATAGATACGTCGCGGGTATAATCGCGGTATGGATAACATCGATAACGACGAGCTGCGGGAGAAGCTCAGCAAACTGGGAGAAGGAGACACGGGGAAAGAGACTCTGTCTCTCCGTGCCCCTCTTTCTTCTAACGATGAAAGCTTCTACGAATGTAGCTTTCGCGCCGCGATGAACGACAGCCCGGCTTTGGTGAGCGCGACTGCCGTACGGTTCACTGCGTCGTGCTTATCGAGGTAGTTCAGCTCCAGGTAGGGCATCAGCCCCTGCTTCTCGATCTGCTCCTTGGGCAGGAAGTACTCCAGAATGTCGGATGGGTGCTCGCGCTTCTCATCGATCTGTGGGCCGGCCCCTTCGTGTTTAGCCGAGATGTTCGCCACATGCGGCGCAAGCCGTACTAGTTCATCGGTCCGGTCATACGGCTGGATGACGATCGACTTGTACGTCTCGGTGATGTGGTGCTCGAAGCGAACGACATCCTCAAACCCGAGCGCTCTGCGCATCGGCGCGGTCGCCTCGATTGTCTCATTGTTCACCGAGTTCGACCAGTTGAATCCGATGAGCGACGTCGTTCCATCCGGCCGGGAGAAGAGCTTCGCGCCGATCAGCGTCCACAAGGCTGCATAGGGATTGTCGTTTCCCATGTATACGGAGATCTTGAACTCGATATCCACGCCCAGCTTATGCAGGAGATACGCGAGGAGGACCGTCCCCGGGTTAATGTTTAGCACCTGTTTTATCCCGTATGTCGTGTAGTAATGGAGATACTCATCGAGCCACTGCACGGCGTGATCGTTCGGCTGACCAATGCCGCCGAAGTAGCCGGTGATCGTCTCCGGACCGCCGAGGTGGATGTTCGATCCGTCCGTCCCCTTGGTGTCAAGCGTTTCCACGTAGCTTGCCCCGATGATCTGCATCGCCGCGGCGATGGCGAGGATATCCCCGTTATCCGCAACCTGTTCTTTCATGTTGCGCACGCGGATGTAGCGACCGGGCATCAGCTCGCCGTTTTCTATCGCCTGCTTTGCCTCGGCGATCAACCACGGGAAGAACTGCAGCGCACTGATCTCCAGCGTCACCGCGTTCTTCTCAACGAAGGTCATACCCTTCGCGCGATCACCCAGCACCTTCCGCCGAAAGGCATTGATGGAGATGAACGAGCCTTTGTCGCGCTGATCAGCGAGCCACTCCACATCGGAGAGATACGGAGATCCGCTCTCGCGTAGCCGATCGAGGAGCGAGTCCAGATCTCGCGCAGCGCGCGCCTTGGCGTTTATCTCCTCGGGCGTTCCGTAGCGCTCTACCACCGCGAGGAAGCGATTTATTACCTCGTTTCCCGGATCGAGGAGAAAGTCATTGATCGCCCGTAGTTGTTCCTCGTCTATCCGCAGTCGGTCACGCAGATCGCTCATCATTCCTCCTTGATACGAATCACTCGTAGTCCTTGATCATAGTCTCGAACTTCTCCGCCTCTCCAGCGAGCATGTGATAGCAGTACTCGTCGGTGGGGAAAGCCTCTTCCTTAACGTCCTTGACGTAGGAGCGCATCGCATCTGTGACCACCTGCGCCACGTTGGCGTACTTCTTGACGAACTTAGGGGTGAACGCCTGGAACTGACCGATCAGGTCGGAGACGATGAGGAGCTGCCCATCGCAGTATTGGCCGGCGCCGATGCTCAAGACGGGGATCCGAAGCTTCTTGGTGATGAACCCCGCTACCTCGGGGGGAACGGCCTCTAGCAACAGGAGCTGTGCCCCCGCATCCTCGATTGCCAAAGCGTCCTTGATCACCATGCTCGCGGATTCCACCGTCCGTCCCTGCGCCTTGTGGCCACCGAGCTGACCGGAGCTCTGCGGGGTGAGGCCGATGTGCCCGCAGACGACGATCCCCGCATCGAGGATCGCTTTGATCCGGGGAATGACGCGCAGCCCGCCTTCGAGCTTCACCGCGTCGACTCCCGCCTCCTTGAGGAACCTGCCGGCGTTGCGGACCGCATCCTCGTTGCTCGTTTGGTAGCTCAGGAACGGCATGTCACCGAGGACGAACGCGGTCGGCGCCGCTCGCCGCACCGCCTCACTGTGCACGATACACTGATCCATCGTCACCGGGATCGTCCCCTCGTAGCCGTAGACACACATCCCGAGCGAGTCGCCGACGAGGAGCATCTCCAGCCCCGCTTCCTCGGCAAACTGGGCCGTCGGATAGTCATACGCCGTCAGCCACGTGATCTTCTCTCCTCGTTCCTTCATCGCCCGCAGGTCGAGGATCGACACCTTCTTGCGCGTATTCACCATGCCAAGCATCTCCTTTGTTTGTTGTCTTGCCTCACGTGTAATATTCTAACTGCAAGCCGATCAGGCGAGCAAATCGATTCCGACTTCTCTCAATATCAGCACCAGGCGGCAGAGGGGAAGGCCCATGACGTTGAAGTAGTCACCATCTATTCCGGTGATGAACGCCGCTGCCTGTCCTTGAATCGCGTACCCGCCTGCTTTGTCCACGTATTCGTTCGTGTCGAGGTAGTGGTCTATCTCCCGCTCGGTCAGATCCCGAAACCATACCCTTGTCTTCTCACACCGAACGTGCACGCTCTCATCATCAGTGCGAAGGACACACAGGCCGGTGAGCACATCGTGTGCTCTTCCACTCAACAGTGTCACCATCTGCCTTCCCTGCTCGCGCGAGTGGGGCTTGCCGAGGATACGCCCATCGACGACGACGATCGTGTCCGCACCGATGATCACCCCTTGATGATCTATCGCCACGGCGCGCGCCTTCGCCTCAGCCAAGGTAAGTACTTGTTCCTCAGGTGTGCCGTCGCAATGCTCGCTTATCTCGCTTGCTACGACTATGAAATCGGAGGAGATCCGTGAGAGAATCTCCGAGCGTCTCGGAGACGCGGATGCAAGGATTAGCTGCATGGAATCAATAGAGGGATGGTTAGCCTGCGCGCCGCCGCTCACTGTGCGTCAAACGCTGCGCTGTTCGTCCCGTAGAAGACCGCAAAGGGCTGGGCAAGATCAATCCCCTTCGGAAGGCGAATCACGCCTGCAAGGAGCTGCCCCGCCGGAACTTCCACGCTTCGCAGGAAACCGGGCGTTAGCTCGACAAAGGATGCATCGCTGAAGAAGACGTAGTTTGTGCCGTTCTGCTGCACGAAGAAGCTCCACGGAGTGAACGGGCTACCCGTAGGCGACAAAGCCCACACCATCATCGCACCCGTCCCGATTAGCGGTTCAATGGAGGTTAGAAGATCATCGCTGAACGAGCCGCTGCGTACATCCTCTGAGAGAAGAACGAACAGGAGGCGTAGTTCTGAGGTACGCATTGTGATGTCGAGCGTCCGCACAAGAGCAGGTGGAAGTGAGAAGAGCGAGGCCATACCCTCAGCGGTGAATTCGCCTGTCGTCAACGCGTCCTGCAGGTCCGTCACCTGAGGAGGGATGGGGACAACGACCGACGACTGCGCTGGAGAAGAGGCCGTCCCGCTGGTTGTAGAGGGAGCAGATGTTGCGTAGCTATGAACAGAGAACGTCGCCGATTGCCCCCCGTAGCTGATTGTGAACGGACGCATGATATCGATGTGTCCGTCCATGAGGAGCAATCCCTCGCTTCCAGAGCCGTATGCTTCTCCGCCAGGATTCATGACAAACCTTCCAGAGAGAAATCCCTCGGAGATTTCCACCCAGTCATTCGCGGTGGGAACAAAATCAGGTGCGCCATCTTGGCTCACCTTGAACACTGCCGGATTGAACGGGAAGCTAGGCATGACTTCCTCAACTGCAGGATTTACGTACAAAACATTCCCGCCAACGTACGGACTCAACGTGGCCAGAAGTTGCTCGGAGACTCTACTATTAAAAGCTCTCTCGGTGACAGCAACGACGAACACGCTAAGCTGCGTGCCGTTTACTTCGATGTTTAGTGTAGAGAAAAGATCTTGGTCGAGGCCTGTCTTCGATGCAACCTGCTCAGGCGTGCCAGCAAGCACCATAATCTGCAGAAGCAGAACCATCAATAACATCACAGAACCTCGACCGAAAAGGTTCTTTCGCATTATGTCCTTTGAATTCGCAACAGCAACCACACGCGAGCGCTGCCTAGCAGCCGCCACCGCACCAGAAGCCGGCGAACGCAAAGATCGCAAATGTCCAGAAGAAAGAGAGCAAGATCCAAGCGCCAATACACATGGTGCACCTCCTTTTGTAAATTTACTATAGCATACGGCTCGGCAAAAGGCAATACCTAGGGCTGAACCATGCAGCGAAGACTCGTCTAGCCGCCAGATGTGTTTGCCAATCGGAACCCACGCTGTACAATCGCGTGGTCAAGCGATCGCCAATGAAGAAGGGGGAAATGTATGTGTGGGATATTTGGCATTGTGAAGGAGCATGAAGGTCCGTTGGGAGAGACACTGGTTGGAGCGGCGCGGCGACTTGCGTATCGCGGATACGATTCCGTCGGCTGTGCAACGATCGATGCGAGCGGAAAGATCGACCTGCGCAAGGACGTAGGAAAGATCGATGAGGTGAATGAACGCCTCAACTTCAACGAGATGCGCGGCCAGCGCGGGATCGTCCAGTTGCGTTGGGCAACCTTCGGGAGCCCCTCGCAGGAGAACGCTCAGCCCCACCTGGACTCCGACGGTGACCTCGTTGGTGTTCATAACGGCAACATCGTCAATCACGTCTCACTGCGCGACCGATTCCTCGCCGAAGGGATGACCGTCCGCAGCGCCAACGACGGCGAGAGCATCGTCCACGCAGTGGAGCACTATGTCGATCGCGGGGAGACGATGGTCGATGCAATCCGCGCCGCCGCCCAGGACCTGCAAGGTGACTATGCGCTAATCATAGCCTCAAACGATGTAACTGGCAGTGACGGCGCGCTGCACGCGGTCAAGAGTGGCTCTGGCCTCGTCGTTGGAATTGCCGATGGCGCGACTTGCGTGTCATCGGACCTCCCCTCGATCCTCCCGATTACGAACAAGATCATTCGCCTGCAGGACGGGGAGATGGTCAGCCTTTGGCCCGACCGCATCGAGTTGCGGCGCTTGAGCGACGGGGAGATCATCGAGCGGGAGCCGGAGGTGTTCACCGAGGGGATGGAAGCCGCGGAAAAGGGCGGGTACGCCCACTTCATGGAAAAGGAGATCCACGAGCAGCCGAAGGCCGCCGCCGAGCTGATTCACTGGCTCTCCGCATCTCCGTTTGTCCCGCAGTTTCTCGACGCGCTTTCTTCGGCACGCCACTTGTATTTTGTCGGCTGCGGTACGAGCTACCACGCATGCATGATCGGGGCGGCCTACTTCAATCGCATCGCTAATATTCCGGCCAGTCCCGTCCTCGCGCCGCAGTTTACCGAGACGCTCGCCCCCATCCTCACTTCAGACGATGCTGTCGTCTTCGTCAGCCAGAGCGGGGAGACGAAGGACGTCCTAAACGCACTCAAGGTGGTCCGCCCAACGGGAGCCAAGATCCTTGGCGTGCTGAACGTCATCGGCTCGGCGTTGATGCACCTGAGCGATCATTACCTTCCCCTCGCTTGCGGCTACGAGATCAGCGTCCCAGCGACGAAGACGTTCCTAAACCAAGTCGTCCTCTTCCTCTACCTGGCGGATAAGCTGCGCGTGCACGGGGCGAAGATCGACTGGGATGAGATCCCGGAGATTATCGAACGGACACTAGTTTCGACCAAAGAGGTCGCACGAGAGGCGGCGAACATCCTCAACCCCTACGACGAGATGTACTACCTAGGCTATGGTCTGACCCTGGGAGTGGCGATGGAAGGGGCGCTCAAACTAAAGGAGATCACCTACGCCCACTGCGAGGGGATGCTCAGCTCAGAGTTCAAGCACGGGCCGCTCTCGGCGGTACACGACGGTTATCCGATCCTCTTCGTGACCGCGCCCGATGACGCCGCGATGATGGTCAATCACATCAACGAGGTTGCCTGCCGCGGAGGACGCCCAATCGCCATCGCCTGCGAGGACGGCCTGCTGCGCAAGCACGTGCGCGAGTACATTCCCCTTCCCGACGTCGGCCAGGAAATCGCGACCCTTGTCGCCGTCCTTCCGTTGCAGCTCATCAGCTACCACATGAGCATCGAGCGGGGGATCGACCCCGATTTCCCGCGCAACCTGAGCAAGACGCTCACCGTCGACTGATCCTGCGATGGATACGACAAAACAGGCATTGTCCGATATCTTGCACGCGCTCGAAGGGCGAGACTACGTCGTCCTCGACACGGAGACGACGGGGCTCGATTCCCCGGAGATTGTCAGTATGGCCGTCGTTGATAGCCACGGGGAGACGCTGCTCAACGAACTCATACGCCCGGCCAGACCGATCGAACCAGGAGCAAGCCAGATCACCGGGATCACGAACGATGCGGTCAGAGACAGGCCGGAGTTTCCCGCGATCTACGAACGTCTGAAAGAGGCGATCAGCGGCAGGCTCGTCATTATCTACAACGCCGCTTACGATCTGAAGGTTCTGAGTAACACCTGCCGGCGCTACAACCTTGAGATGCCTCAATTGGAGCACTGGTGCACGATGGAGTGGTTCGCCAAAGTCTACGGGCGGTGGGACAGCTATCGCGGCAACTACACATGGCAGAAGCTGTCCACCGCCGCATCTTACTTCGCGGTCGAACAATACGATGCCCATAATGCCTTGGGTGACTGCATCACCACCCTCCGTATAGTTCAAGCAGGCCTTAAGAGGGCACGGGAACTGGGCCCCCACATGGACCTCCTGTTGTGAAAAGAGGATTCCAGGCTTCCCGGGTAGACGTTAAGCACGTGGGCAAGGCTGTAATAGCTCAACCAATAAGGAAACAGTATATGCGCCTACCGACTGCCCCAGCCATCTCAGAGGACGCTCTCATGCAGGATTTCCAAGAGAAGCGGCCTTCCTTGACAGCCTGGCTACCTGGTGCTAGGATTGAGGTGCTTCATTGGAGGCACGAGATGGTATTGACTTCTAGCTTGGAGGTGAGATCGTCTAGCAGTATCCTGTTTAGTTGCTTCATGCTGATTGTGGTCGTTTAGTAGCGCCGGTCTGGTGTTACTAAACTGGCAAACCGAAAGCCGAAAGGCTTGCGGTTTTTTTGTTTGCGGGGTGATTTAGGATGCTTGTCGTCGAGAATCTGTCGAAGTCGTTTGGTGGTCTGCGAGCAGTGGATGGATGTTCGTTTGCTGTCCGCAGCGGAACTATCACTGGCCTGATCGGGCCTAACGGTGCAGGCAAGACAACCGTCTTTAATCTGCTCACCGGTTTTGTTCATCCGAATGCAGGTAAGGTCCTCCTCCAGGATGAAGAGATCACCGGGCTTCCTCCGTACCGCATCTTCCAGAAGGGGATCGCACGCACCTTCCAGATTCCCCGCGAGTTCAAGGAGATGACAGTGCTGGAGAACCTGATGCTTGCTCCCCTCGCGCAATCGGGAGAGCGGATATGGGACCCGTTCTTCCGGCCGTGGCGAGTGCGACGACAAGAAAACTCCATCAGCAAGAGGGCAGGTGAGGTCCTAGAGTTTCTCGGGCTGCAAGCTCTTCGCGACGAACTTGCCGGCAACCTGTCCGGCGGGCAGAAGAAGCTGCTGGAGCTAGCAAAGACGATGATGGTCAAGCCCAAATTGGTCATGCTCGATGAACCAGGAGCCGGTGTGAATCGCACCCTGTTGAAGAAGCTTGCCGAGTCTATTGAACGCCTGCGGGACGAGGAGGGAGCGACCTTTCTCCTCATCGAACACGACATGGACTTCGTCATGCGCCTGTGCAATCCGGTGATCGTGATGAGTGAGGGGAAGAAGCTTGCGGAAGGCAAGCCCGATGAAGTGCAGCGTAACGAACAGGTCCTTGAGGCCTATCTGGGAGGGCAATATGTCGCTGTTGACGGTTGAGCAGGTCACAAGCGGCTACGGGGATATGGAGGTCCTCCACGATGTATCAATCGTGGTTAATGTACAGGAAATCGTGACGATCATAGGCCCGAACGGCGCGGGGAAGTCGACGTTGATGAAGACGATTTTCGGCCTGCTCAAGCCAACAACGGGCGCAATCCAATTCGCAGAACATGGAATTGACGGCCTTTCTCCCGATCGCATCGTGCGCCTTGGGATGGCGTATGTGCCGCAGGTGGAAAACGTCTTCCCATCGCTGACGGTGCGTGAGAACTTGGAGATGGGCGCGTTCATCCGCAACGATGACTTCAGCGATCGAATAAGTGAGATGTTCGCCTTGTTCCCCGTTCTTGAAAGGCGCGGCAAGCAACAAGTGGGGAAGATGAGTGGAGGAGAGCGACAGATGGTGGCGATGGCGCGGGCGCTGATGCTTAATCCACAGCTCATCCTTCTTGATGAGCCGTCAGCAGCGCTCGCCCCCAATCTTGCACAGGTGATCTTCGAACGGATCGTCGCTGTGAATGAGACGGGCGTAGCGATCCTCATCGTGGAGCAGAATGCCAAGGGATCACTAGGTCTCTCCGATCGCGGGTACGTTCTCGCTGGTGGGTGCAATCGCTTCACCGACACTGGAGAAAACCTATTAGCAAACGAGGAAATCGGCCAGCTATACCTG
>Ga0307379_10009359_pt1 | contig 13087 bp, 13 predicted proteins | sample UN2MG_FD_202237 | JGI IMG/M metagenome (GOLD analysis project Ga0307379, IMG submission 202237) | Soil microbial communities from Risofladan, Vaasa, Finland - UN-2 | ecosystem: Environmental > Terrestrial > Soil > Coastal area > Acid sulfate soil | place: Finland: Risofladan, Vaasa | collected... | reverse complement strand
CTAAAGGCAGTTTTTGCGTTGGCCAGAATTTTGAACTGCGCACCCTCGTTCAAAATGTTGAAAAACACATATTCCCAACGATCGGCGTAATCGCGTCTATTGCGTCGGACTTGGCCCAATTGTTTTGGGTTTTCGTATGTTTTCGGGTATGTTGATTTTGCAACAACATTGTCATAATTATGTTCAAACCATTCCCTAATTTTGCTCATTGCATCCGAGTGTCTGCAAACTGATAAAATACTCTGTAATTGAAGGTAGATTTGAAGGTTTGTAGTAATAATGCGAAATTTTATATATTAATTTTTTGGACGAGAAACGTTCTTTTTCCACTCTCAAGAGAAGGTGGACGTTTACGAGAAGAATCTCAGCGAGTATTGACAAGGTGGTATCTTCTTCGCATTCTATTCTGACAACACATGCGCATAGAAACGGTCTTTTCTGTACAAACACTGCACAGCAGACGTTTTTTGTGTGGACTCTCAAAACAACGGCTACAAAAGTACAAGTTGCATTTCGTGCAAAGAATGAGAAGCGCTGGTTTTTTGTCGTGTGAGAGTCCAGGACAGCTTGAACACTCACAGTCTTGTTCGGTAATGTCGATCTGTTTTGTTCTTGTAGGAGATTTATCTCTGATGGACATGATACTCTGCCAATGCATTCGACCTTCATTGTAGTATTTTTCGGCAAGTGCATCTGACTCTAAAAATATCAGCCGCTGTTTCTCAGTATTCCGCAGTAAATTGAAATCTGTTATTCTTGTCTTGATTCGGCGATGCGGCCACTGCCGGGCCGGGCAGAAGTTCGCCTGATGGCCGACAGACTCGATCAATTCGTTGAGAACGTCGGTTTTGAAATAACAAATGCCACAATTGCGTTCTGGGTATTCATCATCAAGATCAAAGGAATTGTCATCGCATGGAGGTGGTCGATTGAGCTGGAAAACTACATAGTCCGTGTTTTCGCATAACGACAACGAATAGCGCCAGCAGAGACGATGCCTGTATTCACCAACCGTACCGTAGCTAGACGCACAAGCATGGCTTACTGAAAAATCGGCTGGAAAATCGGCAAAATAATCGGCAAAATATATTATGCCAAATGGTAGCCGATAGAGATCATTGGGGTACAATTCACTTTCGTCAATCTCTTCATCTGCCTCTTCACGCGCTCGAATCACACAATTCCAACACCCAGCGAATTGAACCCGAGTTAAGAGCCTGCTATGGTCATACCAATGCCAAAGCCGGCGACGCCGCGGGTGTAGATGTTCCAAGTAGTCTATATCACACTCTATATCGTATATTATAGTTTCAAACTTCACTTTTACAAATGTAATGTAATCGCGTAGAATGCGTTCGACTTTTCTATCCGACCTGCGACTATAGAACATGTCATGGTAAAACTGCGGGATATCATCGTGCAAAGGTAGGGGTCTGTTTTGTACGGAAAGTATTCCGAGAATGTTGGTAAATAATTTCTTTGAAGCAGGGCTCAGATCCAATAATTCGATTTTTCGACCACACACATCTATCCACTCCTCTTTGGTGTATGTGCACTTGCGGCACATTATTTTTCTAAAAAAATGCAGCCCTTGTTTTGTATAAAGTTAGCCTGATTCGTATAATATGAAGAAATTACACTAAATACATATTGCGAGTACTTTGGTTCCAGAATCGTCATATTACAATCGCAATACTAACCAAAAACTACAATGTTTCACACTGTTGCACTGTTCATTTCTGCTTTGATTCTACATTTTGTATCCAGTATTCCAATCGAGTTTTTCGAAATCGCTGAACAAACGAGCAAAGTGTGTAATACAAAAGGCCTACTCCACAGAAACTGCCAAGATTTGCTCTCAGAGTCCTACGATGCTGTGTGCAACAGCTACGGAGAAAACCTAGGAATTATTTGCAGCAGTTATGAGACTTACGAGTCCTATGTCATTGATATCAACTCCAACATCAATGAGTACTGCCTCCGGAATCTTCTAAGGGCCAAGCGCAGTTGCAAAGAGTTGCGAGATGTTTCGCTTGAGTACACTGCGGAGTTGAATTACATTTGCAAAGAAAAGACAATTTCGGTTTTCCACGCCTGCGGCGATGCTGGATTTTCTCCAGTGTCAGACAATTACATGTTATATTTGGAATGGGTATTGGAATAGGTACTGCTTCCACGAGTTTTAATTAAATAGATTATCGTTTCGTTCTTTGAGTCGTTGCGCTTCAATGTGATTTTGAGTCGCCCGAATACTCTGACAGTAGAGAAAGCCAGTATTTCGACTGTATCTTTTCTCGAGTCTCCAATTTCCACTGTGAAATTCTCCACAATAAATGCTTTCGATCTTGTGGAGCTAGTTGCCATTCGTAGGGATGATTGATAAGTAGCAATGCCTTTTCATCAGCCCCAGATTTCAGGAAGAACCGAAGAGTACGGACAGTTTGAATTGGCAAACCGCTTTTCTGAGCCAGTTGAATGCCTTCACAACTTGCTTTCTGCTCAATATTTTGCAAATCGCATTGTCTAAATGTGTAATTGAATTGGCGCTCTTGTAGGAATTTCGCAATGCCCTTTCGGTTGAAAATAAATATCAAAGCCAAATATTTTCTTTGTAAGGTATAGTGCATGCGTGGGCCATTGTCTTGAGGAATTCTAAGTCCTTGTTCAATATACAATTTAAAGAGTTCCACATCATCTTGAGATATCAACAAGCGCAAAATCCATGCCCTATGAACACTCGGAGATTTAGCACACGATGTACAACAAGATTTCTCGACACTGAGATTGTTTCTGAAATTGTGTTCAAGCATCACTTTTACGTATTTGTATTCTTGTTGAGTGATTTGTTCGTCCGAATAGTACCGATAGATAGTAAATTCTCGACCAAAAGACTCGTAGTTTGAGTTGTCAAAGAGCAACTTAAAAATGCCAAATTTTTGTTTTGATTTTAGAAATCGATGAAATGGTTCTACCAAAATTGCGGAAGATGGATTGTAATACATATTCATCATGAATTTCAAAAAATCTAAACAGTTTCTGGTCAAGTGTTGGAAAAATTCGACATTGTCGTGGATAGCTTGCGTCCTGCAATAGGTCATGATTTCGAGGATTTCTAATTCCACAAAAAAGTCCAGAATATCTTTTTTCCGTTTCTCACTGTTGAAATGGTAGACTTGCGCCCAGTTCAAAACACTGTAAGCCTCAACCGGTATCGTGGAGATGCAATGAGAGACGGTATACTGTGATTTTAAAAGAAATACCAAGAATCCCTGATTTACAAAACGCAAAGAGACGAAGTGCGCAAATCCCCCATTGACAGTGTATTTGATAATGTTGTCAAAAAGATTTTTATCTATTTCTGCAAAGAAACCAGCCATGATGTTTTTTAACAAATGTCAATCCACTACAGCTGATACTGGCGCAATAGCGAGAAGTTATATATTTGTCAAACTGTGCTCGCCAAGCATTCGTCACCCTCTCATTATAGATAAAGAATTCGCCCAGAGAATAGCAAACAAGCCTGTGGAAAATACCATTCTGCGTGTCTGGAGACACGATAACTCGCATCCAACGGCCAAAGCATGATCTCGGGTATTCAAGTACAAAACAACGACAATCTAAGCAGTTTTGCGAAACGCATCGAACTTGCGGCCGTGCTCTACATCGCCCAACAGGATACTGCCTACATACTGTCGACTTACGGTCCACTAATCTCCAGTGTAGTGGTGGTTCTTTTCATCGCTTTTCTTCGGTACAGCGAGAAAAAAGTCAATGGAATGTATCTGTTCGGTCTCAGCAGTGCCAAGAAATTCCTTCAACGAACGCTGGTTGTATTCCAATCGGGCGCTGCCGTTTTTCTATTCAAAGTCAGCGGCGAACTGCTGCCAGGCTCGATGAATGAAGCGTTTGAGTTAATGGCCATACTGCAGGCGCTTACGAATCTCGTCGCCATTATCGGGACTGTCACGCTCATCGAGTCCTTCTTCTCGGATGAAGTCGCCGCGGATAATTGAGCTGCGCAGTATATTTTTATACATGTTGGAACAATTGTAAGCCTAATTAGTAAAGCCATATTAGCATATTATAATTTGCTCTTTCGGGACACAATGGGAATACGTAACCGTGACGGCAGTCCCAAGAGAAAATCGAAGGAAAAGCCCAACAAGACCTACAACTACGGCTGCACAAAAGAGGCAAAACAAACCGTTCTCACTCCGGATAATTTATTTAAGTTTCTAAACGACGAATTCGATTTTCTGTTCGATCCCTGTCCATACCCTGCACCGAAATGGGACGGGCTCAAGAAAAATTGGACCAAGTGCAACTACGTAAATCCGCCGTACAACAAGATTCAGGGGTGGCTGGAGAAGGGCATTGAAGAGTGCAAGAAGGGCAACACTTCAGTCTACTTGATACCCGCCCGGACAGACAGAAAGTATTGGCGGGAACTGATCTATCCCCTAGCGGATGAGATACGCTTCATTACGAGCCCTGTGACGTTCACTCGACAGACCGGGGAAGTCTACCCACACCCCTCACCCTTTGCACTGGCAATCGTAATTTACACACCCAAAAAGAAACAGTGCACCTCGCCCTACTTTCAACTCTCCGGTCCTCTGGAACACTTTTCATTTCAGAAATTTGAACCTTTTAAGGACGAATTACAGCAAGTTCTTCCGCAAATGATGTTGTGTGTCAACATTGCAAATTCGAAGAAATTGAACAAAAAGTACCTCAACAAATGGCGTTCCGAAAAGTATTATCTCCGCTGCGCTCTGTTCTCAGAGTACAAATGCTCGCGGTGTCCAGAATCTCTACGCTCTGTAATTCTACCGCTGTGCTTGCAACTACTGCAGGCATTCAGAATTGCCGGTATCGCTCTGCCGACCGAGGAGAAAACTGTCAACCTCGACAAACCAATCTCTGCGGTCGATATCCTGCTCTATCACGCCTCTTTCCTGGAGAATGAGAAAACACGAAAATTGATAGAGAAAAACGATTGTTTTACCTCGATCGTGGGGCAGGATAAAAGCTTCGCTCTGCTAAACTCCATGGTGTTGAAGGAGGCTGCGGGATTTTTATCATGCTTCAGAAAAACATACAACTTGAGATTAAAGAAGCGCCTGCGACAGTCACATGCACTAAAAAACGACGACAAAAAGGTGACTATGCATGCTGCATATATGTAATAAAATAGACAGTTTGATTTAGCCATTTAGCATATTGTATAACAGAACACCGGTGGTCAAATTATAAGTCGCGCAAATGCGCAAACATATTTCTCGTTCCAAGCGTCCAGTGCCCAGCAAATATGTATTTTTTCGTGAAGACGGAAGGTTAAAACGTTTGGAAATTGGGAAATTGCTCTACGAGCGCTATTGCGTTAAAATTTACGATCTCGACGATTACATACTGCGTACAGTGACACCAGTCGATATGGAAGAATACAATTTGCGACAGCTTATCGAAACCGACCTGGTACCATGTCCCAATATCCAGAGAGCAAAGTCTATGTGGCACGAAAAGTCGATTTCGTATTGCCTAGAGGTGAAACAGTACGCGATGGTGAATACGGGTCTTTTCCGAGGATATGGTAAATACATTTCAATCGCGGGCGAAGGATCAATTTTGAGTGCCGCGTTTCAAATGCTTGTACCGTTGAAATATCTCGCCAGTCATACAATACAGCACTGCGATGTGAAATTGAACAACTATGTCAATGATTGTACAGAAACACGAGAGTTCGGCTACTACACATACCTCGGCACAATTTACCGCATCCCCTACATGGTAGAAAGTATTATCGTCAAACCGCTGCTGATCGATTTTGGCATGGCGCGGGAAGGAACTAGATTCAACATCCAGGATTGCTTCGTGACAACGGTAGACACACGGCCACCGGAATATTTCTTTTACGATGGTACAGAGAAATACTATACAGAAAAAACCGAGGTATTTTGCTGGGCAATGTCGATTTTCCAGCTACTGGTACGCGCGTCCAATGGCATGCAAGATCTATTGAAACCTAACGTAGCTTTCGGTTTTACTGTCTTCGTGTACCTGGATCGCATTCGCAATACCGATCCCGATGAATACTATTTCTATAGCCATGACAATGATGAGCTTATTGTCAAACATATTTGGGCGATGCTTTTGATTATCGGGGAACCAATACCGCAGAGCTACAGAAACACGGCGATGGGGAAGATATGCCATCAGCACTGGGAACACATAGTGAACGACCCGTCCTACAATCCCCTCTGTACAGACGGGAAATTCAATCACTGGATAGGCTCAGACACTGTTAACATGTTGAAGAAATCGCTAACATGGGACCCTGAAACGCGACCGAGTATTGGCACTCTGTTGTCGGATCCTGCGTTTTACAAATTCCACTGTGATGACACTGCAGAAGAACCGTATATAATAAACTAGAACGCTGGAAACTTTAGAATAGAGAAATATCTTTTTTTGTAGAATATTTGAGCATACCAGTCTGCGTTGGAGCGAGTAATACATCATTCTCAAAAACCCATTGAACTTACAAACTGCCAAAAAAAATGAGCCTAAGTTTGAAACCTAGCTGTGCCTGCGGAAATCCTGCAGGAAGCGTTTGCACGGGCTGCAAACACATCTACTATTGTGACAGATGTCTCGCAGAAGACGAGTCTTTCCACAAGATCGAGTGTAGAGCGCAACTGTGCGAAACCTCTGAGCGCTTCCAAAAGCAAATCTCGCAAAACAACGGGTGGTCGCGATTCTTCAAAGAGCACGCTGCGCTTTTCTCCGATTGGGTGGGTGCGGTACAGGAATCGGGAAATCTTTCGGACACTGTCGCCACCGAAAAAGAACAGCTGCTCAGAGATTTTGTTGAAAACGAATCTCCCACTGACAACGAGAATATGAATCACGCTGTTCGGGTTTTCAACGAAAATTTGGTCACCTACACTCGAAAAGGGTTTAACTACGATGCGTCAAAGTCCACGCAGCTCAACTTCCTGCAGAGAGGGTTGAGAAACTCGTTTCCCTCCACCTTCTTGACAGACCACACGCGGCATTACAACCCTGAAATACAGTACACTGACTACGAAAATGCGTACGACGATCACATTGGTGTCCTGCTGTCGATCAGCCAATCCACAGAGAACACTTTCGCTGAATCTCGAAAGCGAAGCGAGCAAACTGCATGTGCTATTGGACAAGTCCTCTTTGGCAGAAGCTACAACAACGTCAGAACAATCAACCACTAGGAAATTCGATAATCCAAACACAGCGCCAATTGCATAATAATTCACGGAAAATTGTTTTCTATTTGCCAAAAAATAAATTTACATTGGAATGTATTTAATAATTATTATTTGTCTGCAAAATCATCTCCCATTCGGGCATTGGTGTCAAAATTGGGTATAGTAGAACCACTTCTTCCTCGCGTTCTTGTCGGAAATGAAAAAATTTCGTTTTGACGGTTCCACGTACTCCGAGCCGGGGAAATATATACTTTTCAAAGCCAGTTGGTAGAACTTGGTCTCTCTCTGCACTGATTGGTGCGTGTTGTTCTTGACTTTAGCATTCCAAGCGTGATTTTCGCAATCGTACGTGAATGTTCTTTGGCGAGTGCCAATTTCGTGCTTGAAAAACGCCACTATACTCGCATTGCGGAAATTCAAACGCTCAACATGGTATGAACGCAGCTTCTTCCCGTTGCTCATCAGTAGAACCTGTGCATTCTCGTACAGTATGTTGTTTTGAATCTTCAGAGTATGCAGCGAATCTTTCGCGAGCAGGGATTCCAAATTGCCCTGACTTTCGCGTTTCAGTAGCTCGTCGAGATAGTAAAAACAGAACATTTGAATTGACAAAGCGTTTTTGCGGAAAGAGCTATCCTCTATGCCAAAAGCGTTCGACACTATCGTCGCTGCAACGTGCAACTGTCTCATGTTCATGCGGCATATCGCCCTAGCGCAAAGGATATGTTGCAGAGAGACGGTTGAAACGAAGAGATATAGTTTTCGCAGAACTCGGGCGGGAAAACGATCCATGGTTTTCAAGTAGTGTGTCAAACTCGGGTTCTCGTGTTTGCGATAGTCTGGAGAGATGCTCGGCAGTGCTATACTATCTTTGACATTCGCGCTGCGATTTCTGCCAGTAAATGTAGTGTACAGTCCCTGCCAGACGCACGGCTCAATATGCATTGGTACATATCGCTCGTACACAAGGTCCCTGATGATGCTATTTGTTCGGGCCAGGTTGAGGACTTCAGAACCAGTGCAGTGGCTGAATATTTTCTTTACTAAATAACAATGGTCGAACGGAGAACTCGCAATGTGCATTAACGATGCCTGCGGACAGTGACTTATGAAATCGCACGGCCTGGCGTCTTCGAATCGAGTAATTATAATATGCGGGAAACGGGTGAGATAATATGGCCTAATTTGAAACGGAAATCGAGTGTCTGTGGTATCATATTATCAGCAGAGCGTCGAAATCGCCTTGTACAAACGGTCAAATTGGAAGATTTTGGCTTTGGAATTATGTATGGACGAAAACATTATATACGCATAGAATCTGGAGCTGAAATCATAGTTAACTGTCCTACGCAGACTCAGTGCCACCAGTTGCGGATTTTCATCCCCTTTTCGGCGTATAAATAACTTACAGTCAACCCTCTAGCAGCAAAATCTGCCCAGAACAGTTGAAAACAATACTCAATGAGTCTTCCACCAGTAGCCGATTTGACTTCCGGTCTCGTAAGGGGAAGACCCCCTGCCCCCTTCACAGCTGACAGTCTCGGAAGCAGTCTCCAGCGCAGCGTTACCACGGTCGGATCACAGCCGTCTCTTGGAGACCCTCTTTCTAGTGTTCGACCGAACAGAAACTTCCAGCCCAGCAACCGCTTGGCTGTGGCTAGTGTAAAGTCTACCCCCTGGGAAGAGGCGGATTACGAATCCACCCTTCCGACAACAACCATGGTCTTGAGAATGCGGACAAGTGCAGAGGAGAGTCTGGTTTTGAGCGTTGGACAGTGCAACGAACTTATCAGAATGTGGCAGGCCAGCGCGATGAGCGAGTATTGGGAGCATAAGAAGAACGGAAGCGTTGCCAGTTCTCCTGTAGCGCAGCACGTGGAAAACTATCTGGAGCAGGGAGAGGCGTATTTCTCACAGGAAAGTGTGCAACAGCAGATAATCAAAACCGCTGGCAATCTCCGACATCTGGCAGCCTTCTCGATCACCCTACTACGCCATTACTTCAACTTTCTGGGCATGCTTGCGCACGGCGATGTGAAAGAGAAGCGAACCAAGTCATTGGCTGTGGGAATCAAGGGTTTGGCACAGGCGCCCGGCATTGCAAACGTCTGGGGAAAGGTTCGTCATGCGGACAGTCTTTATTTTGTTCTCAAGAAAACCGACGGCAATGTTCTTTTCAAAAAAGGAGACACTTACAAGCATTTTCAATTTGTGCCCTACTTTGGAAACCACTCCCCCGCTGGAAAAGATCTCTACTACGAGGACGAAGCTGGGTTTGCGCACGATGGCCATGTGTTCTATATTGGCCGAGTAGTCTTCCTGCCCAAACAAGCAAACAGTCACCAGCAACGCGAAAGCATGATGTGTCTGTCTGGCGACAGTCGCTCGGCCTACACGAAAACCCAAGACAATCGATCCCACATTGGTATTGAGTTGGGAATACCAGTGCACCAGCTCGAAACCTACGGTGGTTAGATAGTCCAACTCAAAAAAATCCTTATCAGCAGTGAAACTTACTCATGTATCGGTAATAATGCAATTAAAAAAAAACTCACTCATCACTTGTGTAAAAATTTAATGTTACTTGGCAATGGCGCTCAATCGGCCGTTCTTCTCACGATGCTGAACGATTTCATTGGCGTGTCTGTGTTTTCGTGTGTCGACAAAATATTCTCCGCGTCTATTTTGAGAAGATTTATCAGACAGACTGGAACTCGATACGTTCGGTTGTCTTGAGTCCATCGCGGGTTCCTGTCCGGCTTGCCGCCTTTCTGCACTGGGGTGTGATCGCAGTGCACGCATCCTACGTGGTAGGCGACCTCGTTTCTAACATCCGCTCCGCAACAGGCCGGACGTGTTCTCATGGGGCCAATGCACGGGTGGTATTTGCAGCGCAACTGGGCGAGATTTTCAGATCGCTTGTAGGTTTGTCGGCAGTATTTGCAAACATCCGTTTCACTCAAATACTCCAATTCCGCCTCCAGCAACTCTTCTATCAACAAGCGTTTATCGACCGGGTTCAAAGTAGGGTAATTCTCCGCTTTTCGGTATTTGTCGTTCTCGCTCTCCTGAATTTTTCCGCGCCACAGGTCTTTCGACCGGTAGCTGATTGCAGTGTCCTCTTTCAGGAAATTGTCAAACAAAGACATTGGATTTCCGCTGGTTCTATTCCCGTGCCGCGATGCTGGAATTTCAACTGTGCAAAGACGGTTTCGCTCTCTCGGATTACTAAAATATGGCATAGAGATGTTTTTTTATAGTCGCATATTGTTCTAGTGGTCCATCACATCAAAAAATCGTATTGGCAACAAAATAGTGCAGAATGCAAGCGGGTCAGGAAACGGAAGCGGATACAGAGTTGATGGATATAATGAACGAATTCGAAAGTCTTAGCATCAGTCTATCGGAAATCAGCGACCAAGATTTCGAAGAAAAAATCATCACCAGCAACGAGACGCTGACTCCCAAAAATTTTAGCGACATTCCAGAGGAGATTCTCCCCGAACTCCTGCCCTATATCTATCCTCATTTCAAATCGGAAGCGAAAATGATCGCTAGATACGAAAACATAGAGAAACTTTCCCTTATTGGCTTCCACCACAGAATGGAGCGTTTTCAACAGAATTGGGTGAAAGGCAAAAAGATACAAAAAGTGTCTTATTTCAAATTACAGGATAGTGGAAAGGGGATCAAGCGCGTGAACACTGAAACGGCACCGGTGTTGAGAAACGTTCACGGAATGTGTGTGCGAGACACGTTTGCAGTATCGATCGTAGAAACTGGGCAGGACGAAAATCGTATCGCCCTATGCAACGTTATGCAGATCGACAAGTACGATGGGTGGTTCCTGTCTGAAATCCACGTCTCCAAGAAATGTACAATGTTTATCGATGTGTTCGAGAGACTTTGGATACTGGAGGACGACGCGCTATTGTCCGTGTATCAAGTAACCTACAGCAAAACCGTTTTTGAGTGTTTGCTTGTAAAGGGTGTAGATTTTCGCGAAATCGTACCCTCCTGGAACCGGTTTCTCTGCATGCAGATCAACGGGGACATTTCTCATGTTGTTTTCGCATGCCAGGCCGCTGGAGTGATCGTCTTTGACAATCAAATCGACTTTGTGATTGCCCTAGAGCACAAACAAGTCAGTGCAGTCAGCATGAGCGACAATGTGCTGATGATTGGCAATTTAGACGGTTCTGTCGACTATTTCGGCCTTACTCAGCATGAAAACGGGCCAGTAGAGGCGTATCATGCAAGAAATGAAAAACTGATGCACGACTATGTCACAGAGAAGAATAGGAAAATCAAAATGGTACCTCAGCCGATTCAAATCGTAGAAAGAATCGGTACTGTTACAAATATTTCGTCTCCACACAATTGGATAATGCACGATCGTGATGAGAACCACAAAGTGCGCCTGGTGCAGAACGAAACTGGTACTATAGCCGGGTTTTCCACCTTTGGCATTCTCTATGCAGCGTACAACAGCGAGTACCACTTGGCGATTTCCGAGCTGTGCAGCGCCATGCCACACTACTCGCTAGCGCCGAGTTTTTTCATGAAATTAAACAGTCGAATGGAAGAGCAGAAAAAGAAAGCATTCGTGGGCAAACAGACGCTGTTCCTGGGACATCGGTTCTTAAATCAGATTTTGCCAGACGGAACCTTATTTACAATAAATGTGAAGTAGTTTCTTTATTTCTCTCTGTTCGCCACGCTACAGAGTAATGAGTTTCCTGTTGGTGGCAAATTCGTAGGCCAATTTCAAATGCTCCTTGGTAACAGTGGTTCCATCTCCGTACTCTACCAGCAAAATTATGTTCTCAATCAATTTGTTCAATTCCTCTTTGTAGATGTACTGCCGATGCTCCGGCATGTCGCTGAATTTGAGTTTGCGTTCTATGTTTTTGGGCATTGATGAAGATTGGAAAGCTGAACACTGGTCTTGCTATGTTGGTATTGTGCAAAAAATGAAAAGTTGGATTGCATCGCCGATGAACGATAAAGATTTATTACAATTTAATATGTTAAAATTATATCTACACAGCAAGGGAAGAAATTCATTTTCGTTTTGGACTTTTCTCTCGACGGTCTCTGCGATCTTTTTTCTTTTCTCCTTTTTTCGATGGCTTTTTGGCCGAAGCCTGCTTTTTGGAATCTTTGTCCGATTCGGTCGATGCCTTTTCCGTCTTTTCAGCCTCTGTGGAGTTATCATTTTCGCCTTTGTTTGCATCACCATCTGGCCTAACTTCTTCTTCCATTAAGCAGTATTTTTCCCTCAACTTTTGCTTTTCAGCGTCTTCTTTCATTTCCTCCTCCTCGTCCTCTAGGGTTTTTGCGTAGGCAGAGGATATGCCAAAATTATGAAGAGCCAGATTTCTATAAGTCTCTCGACTGATTATGTTTTCATCGTACAGTTTTTTCGCATCCTCCAGCTGGAGCATGGGATTGTTTTTGAACCGCACCGACACCGTCATACCCTCACGGAGCTCGGTCAAAGCCGAGCCATCGAGTATTTTCGCGTCAAACTTTTTCGATTCGCCATTTTTCAGTCTATCTTTGGCACTGGCAACCATCTCTTGGCTGATGCCAATGAATATTTTGTCGAACATTTTGTAGTAGAGATCGCTGAACATGATAACGATGTGTTTCTCCAGCTGCTTTTGCCAGTACTTCACAGTCGTATTGATGCGCGCCTGCGCCTGTTGGTAATCCGCTGCATAGCGCGAGGCGGTGTCGTAGATTGAGTTTAGAGGGACGCCCATAGTTCCGGCGATACGATTTGTGATTTCTTTGACATCTTCGTGATATCTCGCGTTGAACAGCGGTCGGACTGT
>Ga0307379_10009357_pt1 | contig 13087 bp, 10 predicted proteins | sample UN2MG_FD_202237 | JGI IMG/M metagenome (GOLD analysis project Ga0307379, IMG submission 202237) | Soil microbial communities from Risofladan, Vaasa, Finland - UN-2 | ecosystem: Environmental > Terrestrial > Soil > Coastal area > Acid sulfate soil | place: Finland: Risofladan, Vaasa | collected... | reverse complement strand
TAATTACTCCCCATTCTGAAAGTGTCGGGACATTTACAGCAAAAGTCATAGCTCCAAACTCATAAGCGCCCGCATCGCAGTTATTAGGAGGTCTGACAAGACCTCTCTGGTCTTCAAGTACAGGGTCCATTTATAAACGTGCAGTCGGTTACAATATCAATCGCCGCGCTCGGAGGGATTAAAGCCTGAGTTTCTGTAGGACCACCGTTATTCTGAAGCGGACCCAGATTTAAGTCTCCAGAGGTAACAGCGACAAATCCCGGACATGTGCCGTCTGTGCTAACATTTACGCCCAAAGCAGTCAACATCCCCCCCCATTTAGGATGCAATTTATCTGCTTACAATGAATATCGATTTATCTGAACAACTTTCGGAAAAGACTTTAACCACCCTGGCCCTACACAGGGTTAAAGCTGTCAGACTGCTCGATGAGAAATTTGATTATCCTTATGAACTTGATCTTAAAAATGAATTCAAATCCAATTCATTTAACTTCGCCGACGAAGTGCATAACATCAGGTTAAAATTTCCTGCCCGTACCAGGGAATATATACTTGAAAGAGAGTGGTACCCCAACCAAACCAGTAAGGTTCAAAAAGACGGAAGTCCAATACTTGAATTTGAAAGCGACCTGAATTTAATCGTACAGGGTTGGATTAGAGGATTCGGTCCAGATGTTGAAGTTTTGGAACCTCTGGTGCTTAGAAAGAAAATAATTGAAGATCTTAAAACAAATCTAAATCAATATTGATTTAGCAGATTTAAATCTTTCCGTCAAGCATATCATCTTCAAAAGCTATGATCCCTTTAAGATTTTTTGAGTACTCGCTTGTATCTGGGAAATCGAGTTCTCGAATCTTTTTATAAACTATCTTAACAATCTCACTAATCCTGATGGCATCTTCTCCTGTTATATTAAGAGGCAATTCAATTAGCTCTCCGTTCTTTGGTTCTACAAATTCTAATATGCCTCTGTTTACCTGATATTTGTCGCTAAAGTCTTTAGAATTTTCTACAAGTATTTTGTAAAAAATAAGCTGCCTTTGATAATTATGTAGAAGTGTTTTCTCATAAGGACTACTACCCTTCCAATCTGTTTTTGCTTTTCCTGTTTTATAATCATGTACTGATATTTCTGAATCACCTATAGGGACCATCTTATCAATCTTCCCTGTTAAATGAGCATTCCCTATGATTACACCCTGATTCCTAAAGTTGAACTCAGATAAATGCGATTTGTGGAAGGTGTTAATTTTCTTATCATAGAATATAGAAAGAGCATCGGTCCCCTTCTTGGAATAGAAATCATATTCCTTTTTACTAAGTCTTTCGTACTCCAGTTCTTTATGGAACCACTCTAATACATCTTCCAGTGTTGGAAGAGATTCGGTTTTCTTTACATGCTTATAAATCAATTCCAATGTTTGGTGTATTGCAGATCCGAAACAGCCTGCTAAATTCTTGGACTGAGGGAATCTGAGTAGATTTTGTTCAAAGAACAGCTGAGGGCCCCCTCTCTCTACATTCAAGAAGTTGTTTAAATGTGTCACACTTAGTTGATAGTGTTCAATAATCTTCTCAAATATTGCTCTCTCATCATGCACAATAGGAAGCTTGTTAAAAGACTCCCAAGAAGCTTCTAATACTTGCTGAGTTTGAGACAGTTCATCGTCGACATTGGGCTTCTTAAAAGTGAGATTTTCAATTAATTGATTTTGTGGCTTGCTTTCATCAACAGGCGGGATAAGAAATTGAAGTAAAGAAGATTCTTTTCCAGTGGTTCCAAATTCGTGACTTGTAAGATATAAATCATTCTTAGCCCTTGTAAGGGCAACATAAAACAACCTCAATTGATCATCTTCTGTATCCCCAGCGGGTGCAATCGGCAAATTCATTGGTAGGGGAAGGTTCGATCCACTCCTACCTTTAGTCCAAACTTGCTCCTGGCAATTAATAACGAATACAGTATCAAACTCTTGCCCTTTTGCTTTGTGAACAGTCATTAAACTGACCGAGTTATGAGCATTAACATAAGGACTACTATCAATCACAGGTAGGTTGTTCTTTTCATGAAGTTCTAGAAATACCAGGAGATCATCTATATTTAAAACATGATCTTTTTTATGATCCCTTATTGCCTGCACAAATGCACGTAAACTAGAGAGAAACTTTAAGTAGTTAATGCTATTGTGTTTCAATTGTTCTTTGCCAAAATAATACTGCTTAAATGTACTTATAAATCTCTTGTCATCATCCTCAGAAACAATCTCTTCCCCCTCATCTTGTTCACTTTCAGGAACTAAATCACCAGAAGCTCCCATCATTTCATCTAAGACCCGCTCAAGTGTTTCGTGTGAAGACAATGTTCCTAGATAAATTAAGAAATCAGCAATTTGTCTTATATATTCATCTTCATGTTGCTGCATAACATCGAGCCACGGCGTTCTCTCCTTCCCCGATCTTTCAGCAGTTTTTGCAATCTCCCATATTATATTTCTCTTTACTCCCCAAAATGGATAACTGATAATTTCAGGTAGTAACTCATCCGCTTCGGCCATAGCTTTTCGACACAATGAGCTAACAAATTTGCATATATGTATTAGTTGATGAACATGTGGTTCTTCCAGAACATTATTGTTCCTGTCGTAATTAATCGGCAACGCAAACTCATTGAATAATTGAGCAATTTCTTCAAGATTTTTGTGCTTTCTGGTGATGACAGCAATGTCATTGGGACTTTTTCCGCTTTCAATCAGTTCCTTTACTTTGGATGCAACCCAATAATACTCATGCAGGATAGTGGGCAATAACTTGCAGTAAATAGCTCCTCCACTGCCATTATCTCCTGCTGATACAATTTCTTTATCTATATGAGAATACTTATTCTCTAGACGCTCTTTGCCTTGGAGAATCACATACCTAGCTATGTCTAAAATTTCCTGAGTGGATCTATAATTAGAAGTAATTGTTACTATTTTTGTTCCAGGGTATGTATCAGTGAAGTTAAGAATATTAGACAGCTCCGCTCCCTGAAATTTATATATCGCTTGATCATCATCTCCAACTGCCATAATATTTGGGATACGATCTGACTCATCGTAGATTGTGATCTGATTTATTAGTTTCATCTGCGCATCGTTGGTGTCTTGAAACTCATCAACAAGAATATATTCGTATCTATCCTGCAGTTCATACTTCAATGAGTTGTTTTCTTCTATTCCACTTATCGCATTTAAGATCATGTCATCAAAATCGTAATATCTTCTTTCATACATCAACATTTGATATTTCTCGTATACATCGGCTAAGGAGAAGAGCTTCTCTAAATACTTAGTATCCTTAAGTTCCTGATTTCCAGAGTCATCTTTCGTGGTTTTATCCCTTTTCCATTCGGAGAGAGGTGTATTTTTACCCAACATAGAAACATTTTCCATTGCTTCTTCTAATGAACTTTTAAGTATTTCGGGTATTGATTGAAGATTTAAAGATATCGCATAACCAAGATCAACCGGCTTTAGGTTTTCAATAAAACATTCAATTGAACCAATTAGCTTATTACTAATTCTTTGTGAAAAAATTGAGTGAATCGATGGGTTTAAGGATTCTAGAGATTTTTTATTTATAGCAAGGATGTTTCTAAATTCATCAGGTGTAATACCAGCTTTTTTTAATTCGCCAATAACGGACTTAATATCTTTTAAGTAAACATATCCACCCTCAGGATGTAGGTTGCCCAAATCATTATCATATGGTAGCTCAGTAAGAATTTCCTCTAATATCTCTATCTGAGAAACATCATCGACAGGGTTAAATGTCATCCCTTTGTAAAAATATTCAGGGTAGGTGCTGATAATATCAACACCAAAACTATGAAATGTATTTATTGCTACTTTGTAAGCATCGCGTCCTATAAGTTTAGTAAGTCTTTCCCGCATATTATATGCAGCAGATGTAGTGAAGGTCAGACAAAGTATGTTTTTAGGAGCTGTATCCGTTTTTCTGAGAATATTGGCTACTCTAAGACTAAGTATTTCAGTTTTGCCAGTTCCGGGCCCAGCTACTACTAATAGAGGGCCATAGATAGAATCAACGGCATCTTTTTGTTCTGGATTAAGATTTGAATAGCGTTCTTCAAAAGTTGTCATTATATATCACCTCTATTCGTGTTTAGATTCTCTGTTTAAACAATAACGTTCAAGACACCAAACTAACATTTTTTTACTACTTTTTCATTTTGCACATTGAAATGGTCAAATACTGTCCATCTAACTTATTAGTCTTTTTGACCTGACCCCCTATAATAGGTACACAAGTTAGGCATAAAAAGCCTATAAGCAGTGGATCATGAGAATGGCAAGTAGGCAATTCATTCTTAAAATTCCAACTTAATTTGTTCTTGACAAAAGGGGAGCAGTACAAATGAATAACACAAAACTATTAGCATTTGGCTTAACCTTTACTATCCTGTGGGCACTCCTCTGGGTTGTGGTTAACCTAGCTTTTGCTGATGACTCTAAAAACAACTATGAGATATGCTCATCCTGAGGATACATTAAAAGAAGCTGTAGAGGCACTTGCGACTTATAATCCAGATTCATTTACTGACATATCCACTGACTTGGCTGAATTGGAGAATTGAGAGAGTGTTGTAAGTCCCTGTAATCATTGGTGGAGCCGATCGGGATCGAACCGACGACCTCATGAATGCCATTCATGCGCTCTCCCAGCTGAGCTACGGCCCCACGGATGCGTATTAATTTAAGTCCGGTTGTATTCAATGTCAAATAAAATAATGTATAATTCCTAATTCAAAACCTTCTGATAATACCTTGTGAAATAAGGAGATTTATATGAGTGTAGTTAACATAGGTCTGATTGGAGCCGGAACTGTAGGCTGCGGCGTGATAAAAATACTTAATCAAAATAAAGAGATTATTAAAAACAGAACCGGATTAGCACTTAACCTAAAGAAGATTGCCGACAATGACCCGGGCAGAAAAAGGCCCGTTAAGCTCCCTAAAAACAAGCTAACGTCTGATGCCTGGGATGTAATAAATGACGACTCTATAGATATAGTAATTGAACTTGTCGGGGGAACCACAATAGCCAAAGACTTCGTTCTGGGGGCTATTAAAAATGGTAAGCACGTTATTACAGCAAATAAAGCTTTACTAGCTCATCACGGGAAAACCATTTTTGGCGAAGCGGCTAAAAAGGGCGTAGAAGTTGGTTTTGAAGCAAGCGTTGGTGGTGGTATCCCGATTATAAAATCCACTCAGGAAAGCTACGCTGCAAATAACATCCTCTCGATTCACGGTATCATGAACGGAACTTCTAACTACATTCTTTCAACTATGACAGAGCATGGATACGAGTTTGAGGATGCGCTAAAAGAAGCACAAGAAAAGGGATATGCTGAAGCAGATCCGTCATTTGACATTGATGGAGTAGATGCTGCGCACAAACTATCTATTCTCATCATGCTGTCTTTTGGGACATTTTTAGATTTCGACAAGATTCATGTAGAGGGTATTAGAAATATAACTTCTCTAGATATCACATATGCCGACGAACTCGGATATCAAATTAAGCTCCTCTCTATCGCCAAATCAAGAGAGCAAGGCCTAGAAGCGGGTGTGTATCCCACTCTTGTTAAGAAAGGCACTCAGTTAGCTGATGTTTCAGGTGCCTTTAATGCAATATATGTTGTAGGTGACGCAGTTGGACCAACAATGTTATATGGAATGGGCGCGGGAATGATGCCTACAGCAAGCGCAGTAGTCGGTGATGTTATCCATGTGGCCAAACATTTGAGCTTAGGAAACACTCATCCAGCCGTGCCTCATCCATACAAGAGCAAAGGAAATTCATCGCTAATCAAAACTAGTGAAATATCAACTAAATATTATTTACGTTTTCAGGCAGCCGATATACCAGGAATATTAGGAAATATCACAAGCTGTTTGGGCAAAAACAACATAAGTATTGAATCAGTGATTCAGAAAAGCAGACACCTAGGCGGAGGCGATGTGCCGATTGTAATAATGACACACGAAGCTAAGGAAAAAAACCTTGTATCGGCCCTTAAAGAAATCAGCAAATTCAAAGCTATTACCGGCAAAACCAACTTTATCAGAATAGAAGAGCTTTAGGTAGTCCTTAATGACAAACACTGCAAGCTTGAAAAAAAAGGTTGATTATAAAGATATATTTGATTTGTTCCCTGAAAGTATAATCATCCTTGATAAGAGCTTCTGTGTTTTGGATATGAACGGCAATGCCGAAACTACTTTTAAGATTTCCAGAAAACAAACAATAGGAAAGAGCTCTAATCTATTTATGCCTATTGAAATTGAGGAGCTTGCAAGAAGATCTCTAGAAGAAGAAAGGACTATATTTGGAGATGAGATCAACCCTATGTTAAGAGGTGGAGATAAAATTTCTATTCAAGCAGTAGCATCTCCTTTATTTACAAACACAGGCAAGATAGACGGCGTCATTATACAGATAAAAGATATGGCAAGCGCTAAATTTCTAAGCAGCAAGAGTACACAGGAATTATCTGCCTCAAGATTTGAAACTCTTATGCTTGGACTTGCACATGAACTCAAAAACCCACTTAGCGGCATTAGAGGAGCCGCCCAATTACTGGCGGGGGAGACTGAGAATATAGAAATGATTAAATGCGCACAAATAATAACAAAGGAAGCAGACAGACTAACTTCTTTACTAGATTCACTAAAACAACTAGAACCCTTTGCCGAAGAGGTTTTCGAACCACTAGACATACATGACATTCTCATGGAAATCATATATCTTGAGTCATTGTCGGGTTCACAGAATAATGTTCAATATTCGCAGAACTTTGATATTACACTTCCTCCGATTCAAGGTGACAGAAACTCTCTGAAGCAAGTCTTTTTAAATCTGATCAAAAACGCCTCTCAGGCAATAGAAGGCAAAGGGAATATAATAGTTTCTACAAGATGGGTTACCGGGCATAGGCTCAAAGGTCAGAAAGCCATTTCTGTGGAAATCAAAGATGATGGAGATGGAATTCCTACAGAGTCTCTGGAAAAAATCTTTAGTCCCTTTTATACTACTAGAAAGGAAGGCTCCGGGTTAGGTTTATTTCTAGCATATCAGATCATAGCAAAACATGGCGGAGCTGTATTTGTTGAGAGTGAGCTAGGAAATGGTACTGTTTTTAAAGTATATCTCCCAGTGAATATAAATTAACATTAGCTAGTCCACATTTACGATCGAATAGGAACAAAATGAAAAAAAGAATCTTAGTCGTAGACGATGAAGAAAGTATAAGGTGGGTACTTGGTAAGTGCCTGGAGAAAGAAGGATACACAGTAGAGTTTGGAGAAAACGGCTCTCAGGGCATTGACAAAGCTTTATCGGGCAATTTTTCATCAATAATACTTGATATTACTATGCCGGACATGACTGGCTTTGATGTATTAAACGAAATCAAATCCAAAGGTATTGATTCCCCTGTAATAATTATCACAGCTAAAAATACGGTTAAAAATGCAATCGACGCTATGAAACAAGGCGCTTATGATTACATAGCCAAACCCTTTGATCTTGATGAAGTGAAAATTACCGTTGCAAGAGCTATAGAAAGCTACGAGAACTCTAAGAAATTAGACTTGTTACTAGATGAAAATACTGAAATTGATACTCTTCAAGATATAGTAGGACAATCACAGGCAATGCTGAATATCTATAAAATGATAGGACGCGTCGCTGAAAGAGATATAACGGTTTTGGTAAATGGTGAAAGCGGAACGGGGAAAGAATTGGTTGCTAGAGCGATTCATACCAACAGCATGAGAAGAGATAAGAAACTCGTTGCTGTAAATATTGCCGCCATCCCTAAAGAGCTTCTAGAAAGTGAACTATTCGGATATCAAAAAGGCGCTTTTACCGGTGCATCCATATCTAGACAGGGGCGTTTTGAAGAGGCTGACGGGGGCACGCTTCATCTTGATGAAATTGGCGACATGCCCCATGAGCTTCAAACTAAACTGCTTCGTATACTGGAGGAGAAGAAACTCTACCGCCTAGGTAGTGAAAAACCTTCTCCAATAGATGTAAGAATAATAGCTTCGACTAATAAGAACCTTGAGAAAGAGGTTGAAAACGGCAATTTCAGAGAAGATCTTTACTACAGATTAAACGCAATAACCATTAAAATACCGCCACTAAGAAACAGGGTTGAAGATGTAATTCCACTTGCCGAACATTTTTTAAGCAAATATGGCAAAGAACTTGGCGTTGGCACAAGAACGCTCTCGGACAAAGCTAAGGAAACGATTACGGCCTACAATTGGCCCGGAAACGTAAGGGAATTAGAGAATATTATAAAGCGTATGTTAGTGCTGTCATCTGATACAGTTATCACTCGCGTAACACTACTTGATGCAGCCCCACACCTTGAGGGGAAAGCAAGAGGGAGCCAGGAATCCCTAGATAGTTTGATAAGAGATGAGGTCAACTTCCTACTTGATAACCAAGATGAAGAATCCTCAGAGAAAGTCTATGAGACAATAATAAAGAAGGTTGAAAAACCACTTATTGAACTGGTACTTGAAATAACTAAAGGAAATAAGAAAAAAGCGGCTTTGATTCTGGGAATCAATAGAAATACACTTTCGAAAAAAATGGAAGAATTAGGATTTCAAGAAAAAGATAAAGAATAGATAATATTCATTATTTAGATTTCTTAAATCTTTCCATACTCTCAAGACTTTGTTTGGCGGCTTCCTGTTCTGCCTGTTTTTTGTTTCTACCCACACCCTTACCAAAAGATTTTCTTCCCAACCTTACTTCAATATGAAAGTTCTTATCATGTGGTGGGCCTTCTTCGAGAACTACTTTGTACTTAGGCACTTTCTTAAACTTCCTTTGCGCTACTTCCTGAAGCTTAGTCTTATAGTCCTTAAATATTTCCTCATCGCCATTTAGGCAGTTCTTGAGCAACGTCGTAATAATCTTAGAGACTCTCCTATAACCGCCGTCGATGAAAATGGCTCCGATTACCGCCTCAAAAGTACCCGATATATTAGATTCCCTTTCCCTCCCACCAGTATTCTCTTCGCCTTTTCCTAAGAGTACTTGTTTATCAATTTTCAGCTCTCGCGCTAAATGGGCAAAATTCATTCTGCTAACAATAGAACTCCTCATCTTGGAGAGCTTCCCCTCAGAAGCGTCAGGGTAACGTTTATATAAAACATGGGCTACTATGAAACCTAAAACCGCGTCCCCGAGAAACTCAAGCCTCTCATTACTCTCTACAGAGGTTTCGTTAGCATAGGAACTATGAGTGAGTGCAGTTTTAAGGAGTTCTAGGTCTTTAAACTTATAATCGAGCTTTTTTTCAATCATGAATGTAAAAAATTATCATTAAGCGGAGTGAAAATCAATATTAGACAAAATCAAAGCATTAGAGAACTTACAGCACTTCATATTTAAACCGTATTGCTAGAGCAAATTTCCAGGAGAAATTTAATTAAAGCAACTAGAAAATCCTTCGGTATAATATCAATAAAAGTATTAGCAATAAATTCTGCTATGAGGTGAAATATGGTCAACAATAAATTTTGGGTAATAGCACTGATGTTTATATCTACATTTCTTTTTGTAACTAGCTCGAATGCTCAGGACGGAAAATACGAGCAGCACACAATAAACGTAACTGGAAGAGGGGAGGTTTTTATCACCCCGGATGTAGCTAATATAAGTTTTTCAGTAGAAACTAATGCAAAAACTGCATCTGAAGCCGTAAAACAAAATGCAGATAATACAAGTAAAGTACTAAAAACCCTAAAAGCCCAAATTGGCAAAGACGATAAAGTGTCCACAACCGGATACAACCTGTCCCCCGTATACGAATACAACGACCAAACAAAGAAGTCTGAGTTAGATGGCTATAGAGCTTCAAATGTAATAACGGTAAAAACTTATAATTTAAGTAACTTGGGAACACTTATTGATTCTGCTGCCGAGGCTGGTTCAAATAACATACAAGGGTTGTCCTTTGACACAACTAAAAGAGATGAATATAGACGTGAAGCACTCGTACAGGCTGTAAAAGATGCCAAAACTACAGCGGACACGGTTACAACTGCTGCAGGTGTACAAATAACGAAGATATTTCAAATCTCCCCTTCTTATGACTATCCAACACCTATATATGGGGATTTAGCAGCAAGAGGAAAAGTGGCATACGCTGAGGCGGCCTCAACGCCGATTGAAGCTGGAGAAATTTCAATAAAAGCTTCTGTAAATATGGTATTCGGTATAGAATAGCTATTCGCTATTCGAAGCACATTCATCGCAGGCACAAAGATTTCTCAGAAATTCAAACGTATAAATACCGGTATCGTGTTTATCATTCCAATGAAATTTATAAGCATAAAGCCCAATAGGCTCTATCTCTATGGGCTTTATCTTCTCTGATTTAAGCTTAAGAGGTATTGTCTTTTTAATAGGCAGCTTCCCGTCCTCGCTGTTTTTTCTGAGCTGCCTACATGTTGCGCAAGGACAGTCCTGCCGTAAATCGTCATATAAATAAAGGCTCTCGTGACCGTCCTCCCAGATAACCATTAAGGTTGTATCACTAAATTCTATAATCTCTTTAGGTTTGTATTTCAATATGTTGTCCCGTGTAATTTTTCTGATAGTGTACCCAAATCTGATATCTCCGAAATAAGGGCAATAAAACTGTTTCAGATTTTAAGATATTTCGTTGCAGGATTGGGTTGAAATCAGTATAATCCATAGCATATGGAAACGGACGTCGCAGGCACCGTAGCACAGTGGATTCAGCAATCTAATAGAATAGTTGTTCTCACAGGAGAGGAGCTATCAATTGAGTCCGGACTGCCGGATCTTTCCGCTCCAAGCTTAAACCCGAATATAAGGGACTTTCGTGAAAACAAAGAAGTAAGGGCTAAGTATTGGAAGAACCTAAATGAGGTACACCCTAGTATTATAAATGCTGAGCCGAGTCCTTCTCATCTGGCTCTGGCCGAGCTTGAAATGATTGGGGGACTGGACTGTATATTCACACAGTCAACGGACGGTCTCCACCATAAGGCAGGCAGTTCCTCGGTTATTGAGTTAAATAGTTCTTTATTGTGGGTTAATTGCACAAGTTGCGGAAAAGACTACTCAATAAATGAAATTTTGAGCATGATAGAAAAGGGGGACGATGTCCCTAAATGTGTCGAATGTGGAAGTGACCAGCTAAAACCCCCTGTTTCTTTTCCCGGACAGCCTCCTCCACATTGGGAAGCCAGAGAAGCCTGGATTAGGCTTCATAACGCAGATATGTTTATTATTGTAGGAGCGTCACTGGAACATGAGCCTGTGGCTTCTTTTCCATTTTTGGCTAAAGAAAGAAACATTAAAGTAGTTATAATAAGTGAGAATCAAAGCCCTGCTGACGACCACGTTGACGCTGTAATTTATGGTAACCCTTCACAAGTGCTTACTTATATAGTAAACAAAATTAAAGAGGGCATTACCATTACTTAGCCTGCCCCTTTTATAATCAATCTCAGTCGGCAATAATTATCCGGAATTAGTATCGCCCGGAATTAATATTGCCCGGAATTAATATTGCCTGGAATTAATATCGTAAGGAGAACAAATGGCTCAGGAAAAGTCAATTTCAGATGAAGTTACAAAATATGCGTCAAATATTGATCGAGATATTTATACGGTAAGTAACATCCCGGAAGAGGTTATTGCCGTAATATTTGCCTATGTAAGCAGAAGCCCTAAGGGTTTTAGAGAAAACATAGGAAACGTAATACAGGAAGAACAGCTTGGGCAGGAAAGAGCCGCAAAATTCCACGAAAAGTGGGTCTTAAACTACGGTCACGCCTCCGTTGCCGAGCACGCCGCAGTTCACATGGGCATTGAAAAAGTATCTCGTCTCTTCTCTTCAATACTTGAGCTTTCAAATGAGTATATGTCTTTTACAGAGTACTCTCAAAGATATCAAAGCCCTGTTAAAGGTGACTTCTATACTCCCCAAGAATTGGATCAGCATGGTTCATTAAAAAAGAAATATGTAGAACTTAACAATTACCAGTACGATTTGTATTCTGATTTGAACGATAAGCTCTTTGAATTTCTTAAAGACACTATCTCTACACCAGAGGGAATGGAAGAGCGTGTTCACCACAGAGCGCTTGAGAAGATTGCGTTTGAAGATGCGCGTTATGCACTCAATCTTGCCACTTATACCAATCTTGGTATGACTGCTAACGCAAGAGCGATAGAGGACTCTTTAACTAAGCTTTTGTCTAGTAAGTATCTTGAGGTAAGAAAAAGAGCTCAGGAGATGAAAGAAGAGGTAAGGTTCTCTGTTCCCACGCTTGTAAAATATGCTAATGAAAATGAGTACATAACTGAGACAAGACAGGGTCTTGAAGGCATAGCTCATGGAATCCTAGGATCAAGCCCAAGCAACACATCGAATAAATCATACGAAGTAAATCTATTAAACTGGACTGGCAAGAATTCGCCTAATGCCGAGCTGGAATCGATAGATGAGATGGTCAAAGCAATACTCTTTGAACATTCATTATCAAGTTATACAGAAATAGAAAAGGATATAAACGGTAGAAGCCTGGAAGAAAAGTTGCAGATACTAAACAAATCCATAGAGAAATTAGGCAAGTTCGATAACCCTGTAAATGCGCTTAAACTAGTTAAATACGATGTGGAGTTCGTTATAAGTGAGGCGTGCTGGCATCAGCTGCTACGTCACAGAAAAGTAAACTGGATTGTAAAAGAGCCTGGAATACAAAGCGGCATTACCGTACCGCCGCATATAGAAATGTCAGGGACCCAGGATTTGCTCAGAAAAGCAGTCTCCGAGAGCGAGAATCTATACAACGAACTCGTAGATAACAACTTGCCTGAAGTAGCAATTTACGTTGTAACAAATGCGCATAACAGACGGCTCCTGGGAAGTTTTGATTTATGGGAGCTTTATCACTTAATAAATCTGAGGATGTCTGAAGGCGCTCAGTGGGATATAAAAAACATTACTAGAATT
>Ga0307379_10009353_pt1 | contig 13092 bp, 8 predicted proteins | sample UN2MG_FD_202237 | JGI IMG/M metagenome (GOLD analysis project Ga0307379, IMG submission 202237) | Soil microbial communities from Risofladan, Vaasa, Finland - UN-2 | ecosystem: Environmental > Terrestrial > Soil > Coastal area > Acid sulfate soil | place: Finland: Risofladan, Vaasa | collected... | reverse complement strand
CAAAGCGTTCTCGGCCTGATTAACGAGACCGAGGTCCATACACGTATCGAATTTCTGCCACTCCGTTTTCATGCCCTTGCGGGTCAGAAACAATGAGGTAGGATGCTGTGGAAAGCAGAACATCTCATCGCCAAGTCTTCCCGTCTGATACAGCGCACGGTTGACAGCGTGACATACAAGATAGTTATATGGGCTGCGGCGACCGATCTCTATGACCTCGGTCCACATACGACGGCGAGAAAAATAATCAATCCGCAAGTTCTTTCTCAATTTAGTATCACGATAGAGCAGCAAGATGACTACCGTAATGCCGGCAAGTGCCAGCGTCTGAAAGCTCAACGAAAAAACATCGCCGCTTCCGTCCCTGAAGACCTTTTTGACAGCGCCTCGAACCCCACCTTGCTCTCTGGAACGCCTGGCTGGATTGCCGCTCCGGGCCTTTGATGATACGAGCCTATCTCGTTTTCTGAAGAACAGACGCCAGCCCCCCTGAACCATGGTGACCAGAGGCAGAAACAAATAAAGCACGTACACCGCACTCAGCATGGTCCGACCCGATTGACGGCTCAAGAGTCTCCAGGAAAACGGTAACAACTGGAAATATGCATCGTGAAATCTGGCTCCGTAGGCAATAATCCCAAGAAAGTATGGCATAGCTGCACCGGATGCGAGCTGGGCCAGGCCAAGAACCTGCCGGCCTCTCAGGAGCACCTCATAGAGTCCGCAGAGGACGACAAATAGAAGAACCGGGCCTCCCGCTGCGATGTACAGGACAGTGGAGAGGACAAGGAATAAGAGGATAGTGCCGGTAATGCCGTTGGGCGTGAACCTCAAATAGAGACAGAAGCTAATCAGGGCCACGAGCAACCCCATCGTTGTTGGAAAATGAAATGCGTATTGAGAGTAGATGGCAAGCAGCAGGAGAGGGCCGAGGAATCGAAGGCCGCGCCATCGAGGGATGCCAAAGCTCCTGATGGCATAGTCGGTACACAGACAGATCGCCCATGCCTGCCCCGTCACAACGATCGCGCCGAGCCAGGAATAATAAAAAGACTGGACAAGAAGATCGGAGAGATACTCAACAATCCCGCCGGGATATGTCAGGAAACCTCTGAAGAAATCCCCACCCCGGTAGAAGGCCGGGAAGTTGTCGATCAAACCACCACAATGATAGAGCAAACGCACGTCAATCTCGAGTGCGAAGTATAGGTAGAAGAACACAAAGAACACCAGGTCGCGAGGCAGCTTCAGCCGGCGCCAAGTGTCGAGCTTTTGAGTTACATTCCTTGCTCTCATTAATCGGCTTACTCTCTATTTTGGGCTTGGCTCATTTGCCAGAAGTTCAATCCCTCAGGCCGAGGACGCCCAAAGCTTGGAATTATCCGGGATTTCCCATATACACATCACTAAAACTCTCCTATACAATTCAAGTACTATAGTACCAAAATTTCATCTCAATTGCATTGTCAAAAAAATGCAACCGCCGAATTCGATTACTCCTGGCTTCGGCAACAGGACCAATGCTGTGGCCGGCGGTACAGGTTCGGTGTTCTTCGATGATATTCGTCTCTATGCACCAGCACCTTAAACCGGGATTTGGCTGTTAAGTAAAATTGTGCACTAATGTGTTAGATTTGTAAATTCGGGGCCTATACTGATTTGATTCGGTATAGGCCCCTTTTTTTATTGATAATTGATACCTGATTCCGCTGAAATTGGGTTAGTGAGACTGAATTATCTGAAAATTTATAGTTAATAATGTGAGGATTTCCCTTGACGGGAAGGTGAATAATTGGTATAGATAGTATATTCGGTGGAATTTGTGTCTGTGAAGGCAGATACATTAGTTTTTGTCTCCCGGAAGATGGGCTTTTTTATTCGTACATATAGAGGAGGAGTTATTACGTGTTGCGCCGGAGATATGGTCTTAAGTAAGAACCTGACTCTGTGCTCTGCAGTCTCATATGCAAACTTCTCAGCGATTAACAGCTCTTATAATTAGAAAAATCACGGGAAGTCGGGCTTCGGTGTGTGGCCGGAGCGAAATTTCCCATCAGTTTTAAGTTGAAAGAAGGAGGAATAATATGTTAGCTAAGAAATGCCTTTTCATGGGAATTATCACTTTGCTCTGCTTGAGTGTGGCGATTGCGGACCCACCTGCAGTGCACCCATTGACTGGAGAAGATCTGGTGGTAGACTGTCTCAGGGGTACTGTTACAATTGACGGAGATCTGAGCGACTGGAATCTTTCAGCTATGACCCCGGCAGCTCTTGATGTGGCAGAGCAATTGAATTCCGGACAGGCCAGCTGGGACGGCCCGAGGGACCTTAGCGGAGAATTCTATATGCTATGGGATGACGAGAACATCTACATGGCAGTGGTGGTGAAAGACGATAAGTTATCCCAGAATAAAACCGGCGGCGATATCTGGAATGCGGACTGTATAGAAATATTTTTCTCCACGCTAAACGCCATTCCCACCGGAGATCATTCTGAACATTACCAGTACGGTTATAATGCCAATAATCAGACATGGAACTGGTGCAACATGGATAGTGGTGGTCAGAGTGCGATTGATTACCTACAGGTAGCCTCCTCAATAACCGGCGATGGATACATCTGCGAAGCGTCTATCGAATACGGACAGATGCTGTCATTAGACTTTTCAGTAGGCAATACCATCGGATTCCACCCTGTATTCGACGACACCGACAATGGTGATAGAGAAATCCAGATGACCTGGACAAGCCGTGAAGCTCATGACCAGAGTCTGGGATTTGGGTATTTGTATCTCTCCGACGCTACCGCAGGCGTCCAACCGCAAGCCCGGCGCCCGGTTCCGAAAGACGGCGCCCTAAATGAGAATACGTGGGCGAACCTTAGCTGGTCACCGGGAGATTTCGGAGTCACACACGATGTGTATGTGGGCGATAATTTTGATGCTGTGAACGAAGGCGCCGAAGGCACATTTGTTGGTAACCAGGGCGATACGTTTATTATTGTCGGTTTTCCCGGATTTCCTATTCCGGACGGTCTTGTGCCGGGAACAACTTATTACTGGCGAATTGACGAGGTAAATGACGCCGAGCCGAACAGTCCGTGGAAAGGCAACATCTGGAGCTTTAGGATCCCTCCCAAGACGGCATACTTTCCCGTTCCTACTGATGGAACCGATTCTGTAGGTGTGGATGTTACTCTTAGCTGGACAGCAGGTTGGGGAGCGAAACTGCACACGGTTTACTTCGGCGACAATTATGACGAAGTGGACAATGCAACAGGCGGTCTTCCTCAGGGAACTTTGAACTATAGTCCTGAGACGCTTAAAATGGCCAAGACTTACTACTGGCGCGTCGATGAGTTCGATGTTGTCGAAACGCACAAAGGCGATGTCTGGAGCTTTACTACCGAAGGCGCTGTGGGCAGTCCGAACCCGGCTAATGGTGCTAAGGACGTCACGCAGACGCCTGTTCTCACATGGGTGCCGGGAGTTTTTGCCGATACACATGAGGTCTTTTTCGGCGCCGACGCAGCTTCTCTGGAATTGAAAGGCAGTGGAAACCTTGGCTCAGAAAGCTATAACCCCGGACAGCTTGAGTGGAATACTACTTATTACTGGCGTGTTGATGAGGAAAATAACGCCGACGCCGACAGCCCGTGGACAGGTCCTGTCTGGAGCTTTACCACTGCTAACTTCCTTGTCGTTGACGATATGGAGAGCTACAATGACATTAATGAAGGTGAACCCGGCAGTAACAGGATATATCTTGCCTGGGAAGACGGTTTTAATAATCCTGCAATAAACGGTTCTACCGTTGGTCATTTAGACCCTCCATTTGCCGAGCAGTCTATCGTTCACAGCGGTTTGCAGTCGATGCCTTTTGCTTATGATAATGCTGTCGGGAAATCCGAGGCGACTTTGACGTTGACTTCCAATCGTAACTGGACGGTGAAAGGCGTAGATACGCTAACGATTTGGTACATAGGCAGTTCGAACAACGCACCCGAGACGATGTATGTTGTTCTTAACGGCAGCGCTGGTGTCGATAATCCTAATCCAAATGCAGCGCAGGCATTTACCTGGACCGAATGGAATATCCCCTTGCAGGCATTTGCCGACCAGGGCGTGAACCTTTCCAATGTAACTTCGATTACTCTTGGTCTTAGATCGGTTACCGGCGGTGCAGGTTCGTTGTTCTTCGATGATATTCGGCTATACCCACCGGCACCCTAAGTTTGGATTGGCTGTTAAGTAAAATTGTGCAGTCATCGCAATTGATTTGTAAATTCGGGGCCTATACTGATTTGATTCGGTATAGGCCCTTTTTCATTGGCTATCGGATTTGTTCAAGCGCCCGGTCATACTGACGTGCAAGGTTGTTCCATTTGAAACGGTCGGTGAGAATAGCAGGGTTGATTGTTGCCGGAAAAAGTCCACCCTTACCGACGCGTGCAGCGAGCCGGCCCAACTTATGAGCAAGGTCGCCGGGAGAGCCGTCATAGAAGAATTGTTCGGCGTTTTCGATTTGAGCCAGGCCGAGGATTTCAGGGTACGAAAGGCGGTTGGGGACAAGCTCCTGCTGCTATGGCTTCGACGACACTGATACCGAAGAATTCGTGATTTGCGGTTGAGACTATGACATCGGCCTGTTTTAGAACACGTTCATATTCGGCTCTTGTTTTCTGATAACCCCAATGGTCAATATGGTCAGAAAAACGGCGATGCGCCTTAGAGAAGACATCGGGCCGGTCCCGGAAGCTCTGGCCTATAACGCTAAGTCTGAATTGAACTTCATTTGCTTTAAGAATTTCAAGCGCCTCGAAAAACAGCTCGGGATTCTTGTCATGCTCCCATCGCGCAGCCCATAGGATTCTTACCGGGCCCGGTTTTCTTTCGGAGAAGCCCGTCAAATCAGCTATTCCGGGCGGATGAACCGATGATTTTGCCCGAATAATCTCGGTAACTTCCAACGGCTGAAAGTCGGGCATAGATTTGAGAAACTTCCAGAGGGCCTTAAGGAAGGAATTCATGTGGAATTGGGAGTTGAACCAGACGGCATCGGCAGCGAGGGCACTGGTCAGGTTAGTCATCGCGAACTGGTAGTCACGCTCGTCTTCGAGACGAACCGGGTAGGTCAACTGATTTTCGTGAAAGTATATTACCTTTGTCAACCGGGATATTTCAACAGGAGCCAGCGCCTCAAATTCCGCAAGATTCAACATATCACTGCAGAAAACCATGTCCGGGCTTTGTCCCTTTTTGAGCTGCTCTGCCGCCAGTCGGGCAAATGTGATTGCCGAATGACGCATCCTCCATTTCCACTTATGGGCGGGCAGTGAAAGTATGGTCCAGGTGTTTTCGCTCACTTTCGATAAGCTGTCAATAAACGCCTTGTGACTACCACCATAATATGGTTCGAGTGCCAGAATGTTCATACGAACATATTAAGGCAGGTTGGCGGGCAAATCAAGCTGATAGGAAGTTACTACGTCCGGCGGCGTCGAAAAAGGACCGTTAAACCTACACCGAGCGCCATGAGTGATAAGGCCGTCGGTTCGCAAACCGTAACGATAAGTTCGACTCTCTCCAAAGTGCCGGTATCCCAATACCACATATCATAAATTTGCAGGCGCCAAAGGCCGTAAGCATCCTCACCATCGAATATTTCCAATAAGCTGCCAGCTTCGGGCCGAAACCACCCGGTAAAAGGCGCTGTGCCCTGTTCAATCGGGATTTCAGCATCATCGTCAAATATTGTTTGTACGTAATCCTCACCTTTAAAAAATTCATTTTTGAAATTATACTTATTTAAACAAAGCCGTGTTCCGGCGGGGCTTTGAACGAAAATATGCAAATCGAATACATTGGTGTGTGTTAAGGTGATACCGACATCGAGGTCATAGATAGTGGCGTGGCGGTTGACTTCTATAATAGCATCATCCATCCAGCCTTTGCCGGCGTCCGGCCCGGCGGGAATCTGCAAATTGAAGTCTTCGCCATAAATAAAGGTCGGGCCGGCAAAAACAGCAGTGCTAAAATCCACTAATATGAAAAAAAATATAATAATCCGTTGTAAGCTGTTTTGCGCGTCCATATCAGATCCGTCAGCAATTCTATATTCGATCTCCATAAGTTGGGCGATGACCTTAGGGGACAAACAACTATGTCAGGCCAATCCCGCTTATTGTAGTCGGAATACTAATATTATAGGACGCTTCCTGCAACTAAAAAATATGTGGATATAAGGAAAATTCTGTAAAGACAGAGCCTTAAAGAGATTAAGCACTCTTTCATGTAAGAGGTCTCTTTAAGGCTCATTTGGACGAAGTCCGGAAAAAGTCTTTTATACTTTTTCCACAGTTATCTGTTCGTTATTTACTTGCTTTAATGTGGAAAAGCCGGGTCTCAGTTAACAATTTGTCCCTGGCCCATCTCAACATTTACGGTATTGACGACAATACCGGTCGAGCCTTCGCTGCCGGAGACAGCTGAAAACTGTCCGACTCCAACACACTGCGTCGCGGTACTCGTCATGCGGGGAGTCGTAATCGTCTGGCTTTGGCCGCCAACGAAACCCTGTACTCCCTTTGTGCGGCCGACACCACCGGCTTTCAGTGCGATCTGTCCAAGGTTGACATTAAGACGCTGTCCCTGCATTGTTGAGCCAAAGGGTTTGGTATATTGGCCCTGCACGCCCTGAACTTTCGCACCCTGCGCGACACCAGATACACCACCGGCACCTTTTGAAGTTCCATACTGGAACACTATTCCTTTTTCTTCCTGCCTGGCTGTTGTGTAAAAGCATGGCTTTTGTATCTGTTGGCTATGGCCAATTATAACTATGTTTCCGCCTTGCGCTGAGCCGATTGGTCCGCATCTTCCCACCAGATTAAGTGCGCCAATTGAAAATCCCTCTACCTGCCCAATATCAGCAAGGGCACCAGAGGAAAACAGCAAAATAACTACTGCAACGATTAAGAATTTCCTAAGCATTGTTAACACTCCTTTCCTTTTTATATTTTTAGATTCCCTTCTAACTGCTAATCAAACAGCAGCTACCTCAATCAAAAACAATTTTTTTGCTTTACAGGCGATCTTCCTTCTGCTTCACAGGGAAGTTCTCATGTCTGTTTCTTTAGAGATTTTTCTTCTATGAAATTCACTTTATCATCAGGTTTTGTATCTGCTGGTGCTCGGGGAATCCCGCCATTTCAAGAAGCTCCCGGCTGACTTTCACTCCGGGGTGCTTCATTTTGGGGACCGCCGTTCGTTTTTCTCCTACTATTGGAGTGCATGTTTCCTTTGCCGGGGGCTGGGGCACTTCTTTAAGAATTACAGTCAATTGTTCCTTGTCCATTTCAGGGTACTGCTCCTGCACAGTTACAGAGGATTCTTCTTCCGGGATTTCAGTGAAAATTTCTGTTTCCTCAACCGGGGGGATTTGCCGGACAACTTCTTCGCTCTGTTGTACAGGTTTAACCATAGCCTGGATTCTATTATAGAAGGCCTGAGGAATTCTTCTCCTGTTAGCAGCGGCCGGGCAATATCTATAACCGGCAGCGCTGACAAGGGCCTTTCCTTTGCCTTCGGTAATTCCGCTTGAAACGGATCCAAACATAGAAATAGAGTAATTTGCCTGGCTGTAAGCACCTCCAGCACCGGGAAAAGAGAGATTGGAGCCAACCGTAACACCCTTCATTCCGCCGGAGATGAGCAGGATATCAACATTCCACGGCAAAGCCTCTGCTACCGCGGCATCATAGACATGGTCCCAGTTTCGATCCACTGTTCCTTCCAGAGATACCTTTCCAACATAAGCATAACCGGTGTTCTTTAGAAGCTGTGTATCTACATTGGAGTCAATAAAGACCAAAAGAGGCTTGCCCCTGGGTCTGCGGGTACGAACAAGCGAGCTTGCTATTTCAAAACCTCTGCCGTGATGGTAATTATCAGGCCCGCCAAAGACGGCTCCCACGCCATTAAGAATGCCTCCCAAAATATTAAGCGGATTTTCATACGGTAATGATTCAAGAACACCTTTCAGTTCTCTTTTATCATTTGGATTTTGTGGGTCGAAAACTCGTTCATAGACCTGGTCGTCTGTATTAGGCCCGTTCGGGAAGTACGCTTTTATTGTCCCCCAACCCCCATGGTTCCAATAGGGCAAATACGGAGGGAACGTTGTAATCGGCGGTGTCCGGGTCTTGTAGTTTGAAATTGAGGTAGAAATGATGCTCGATTTAGAATCGGAGGAAGTATTTGAACTGGAAGTGGCATCACCACCACTGCTGACGGAAACCGACTGATTCTGGTTAGTATCAACATCAGTATTTACATTGGTCGAGGTATTGGAGGTTCCTTGAGCAAAAGCTTCATCACTACTTTGTGTAAAAGCACCTGCGAAAAGCACCAGCATGGGGATTACCATTGCTATTAGCTTTTTCATGGCCATTCTCCTTAATATAAAATTCGTTTCCTTTCTAAACTAACACTTATCATCACCCTCATGATGCCTCCATATAAGTGTTGTTTTTTTGGCCTTTATCGCCTCCTTCCTTGCCCCCAAGTTACAATTAGAAACTGTTTTTTTGCATATCGAAATTATTCCCCGGCCTTACCTTCTGTTGGGTCTTTCATCGGGGTATTTTGAAAATATGGTCATCGTATTTATATTTCCATCAATGTTTGCTGCTACCATCAAATTTAAAAATTCAATCGAGTAATCCTCAGGTCTGCCGCTGCTCAATCTGAAGCCGTTGAACTTCCTCAATTTTTTTATATGGCCTTACAGAAATATCTGGAAATTGAAAGCACTGGAGTGTGTCAAATTGGAAGTGAAATCGAGTCTACAGAAAAGGATCTGGTAACCGATTTCAATAATCCGTTGTAATCCGCAGCGAGCTTCCATTCTCAAATGACCAACAAATTCCCTTTACAAATAACCATTGTTTCGGAAATCCGGTAAAATCCTTCAAATACTATACCATTATCGGACGTATATGCAAATAAAAAATACTTTTTTTTCCGGGAGAATATAATAATCGAGTCCTTCCTTCCAACCACCACAGCAGGAAGGGCTTAAAGCAGGCGGGAGCGGATAACGCCGAACGTTTCGAAATTGCACTACATCCGTTACAAGTGCTTGCCGAGTTATTTCACCTCGATGACCGAATTAAATCCACCGAAGGGATTTAGTTCGGTTAATTCGTTATACGGGTCCTGCTGCCACTGGCCGTCAACAACCAGCCGATAGCGATACCTTCCGGGCATCAGGTTCATCTCCGTTTGCCAGATTCCGCTTTCGCCGACTTTTTGCATTGGGCTGTATTCAGGCTGCCAGTTATTAAAATCGCCGGCGATTTGGACATTGTCGGCTCGCGGATATAAAGTTGCAAATACGACTGCATCCTCCATCTGGCTTACGCCGTAATAGTCGGAAAGCTTGGCTATGGTACCAAGTAGTTTCGGTGCCTTCTGGATTTCAATTTCAGGTTTATCCATCACCGCTTGTGCCACTTCTTCGGTGGGAGTAAACTCATCAACAGGAAGCTGCAGAACAGGCTGTAGTGTTTCAGGCACAGGAACAGTTGTTACAGGCGGCCTTGTAGTCTGGAGCAACTCATCAGCAGTGGCGCTGATCGATTCGAGCTGGTCCGCCAGAGAGTTGACAAACTCGTGACGCTGCTGTTGTGACTGTGAGCCTATAACCTCTTCGGCGAGTGAGTGAAAATCTTTATGGCCCTTGCTGGCCGGGTCATACTCACTGATGGGCTGACCAAAACTGGAGGCTTCCTTGATTTTAGTATTGAAGCAGACAATCGTCTTAAGCATTTTGTCCGCGAAGTGGCTCCGTAATTCGGCCAAAATTTCTCTGGCCATTTTAGTTCTTATGTCATACATGCTTGCCAGGACTCTGACGTCGACCTGCTGGCTGCATCGTCTGCAGAGTATGCTGAGTGTCTCAAGCTGCCTGCTAAGACCGTGGAGAGCAAAGTAGCCGGTCTCGACGGGGACAATAACTTCATCGGCGGCCCTTAGTGCATTAAAGGTCAGCAGGCTCACGGCTGGGGGACAATCGATCACCGTATAGTCATAATCGTTCTTTATCTCATTCAGGGCATCTTTGAGACAGCATTCACGTTCGGTGACTCCAGTCATTTGCTGCTCAAAGGCGGAGAGGTCCAAACTTGCCGGCGCCAGCTCCAGCTTGTCGCTAATCTGCCAGAGCACTTCGGTAAGTCTTATAGGCTCATTTCTACTGGTGCTTATCAGCACATCGTAGATACTCTGTTCGATCTGATCCTCCGGGACGGCAAGGCCCACCGCACAATGGGACTGCGGGTCCATATCGACCAGCAGAACTTTTTGGCCTATGTCCGCAAGAGCACTGGCCAGGTTTATAGATACTGTCGTTTTGCCACAACCACCTTTTTGATTAACAACCGCTATGGTTCTCATAATGTCTCTCCAGCTCCGTGTGCCTATTTCTCGATTTCGCATAAAAAGGAACGGTTCAAAAATGACGTTTTGAAAAATCCCTTTTTTGCTTTATAAAACGGCTTTTCAATACTATTAAAAGACTTAAATACCTTTAATTAATTCGGCAAAGAAATATGAAAAACTTTATCTTTTTATGGGACGGACCAATAAAAACACAACTAAATACACATATAGCATTTATTACCGGGCCATAGCCGTTGCAAAAAATCCCATATTCTTTTCTACAAACCAGTTTTTCAGTTTGGATTATTCGGGCAAACTGGTATATTGTTCATAGACGTAGTATAGAACAAAGTACACAGGTTCGTGTATCGAGAGTAATTGTTGAAATACATAGAAGACTGGAGGCAGACTTATGAAAGATGATATTATAGGACGTAGGAGTTTTTTGAGGTATGCTGCTGCGGTTACGGCCGGGACAGGCCTGCTGAGCGAGTCCGTTTTTGCCCAAAGCAGACAGAAAAGTGCTAAGCTTCGCAAATCCCTTCAATTAGGGATGCTGCCGCGTCAGCTTTCCGACGAGGACAAATTTAAATTGGCAAAGAAATGCGGCTTCGATGGCATCGAAGGCTCTCCAATGAGCGACCTCGATGCAGCCCGGCAACTTGGCAGGCTGGCACGTCAGGCAGGGGTTCCGATTCATTCAATCGTGCGCGGAGGCTGGGATGCACCATTTTCCGACCCGGATTCCAAGGTTATAGATAAGGGACTTGAGACAATGGAGACCGCCCTGCACAGCGCCAAAGCGCTTGGAGCAGATGCGGTGCTGCTCGTACCCGCTATAGTCAAAGAGGACGTCAGCTATGAGCAGGCCTATAAGCGCTCACAAAAGCACATCAAAAAACTTTTGCCGCTGGCGGAGGAGCTTGGCGTTGTCATCGCCGTCGAGAACGTCTGGAACAAGTTTCTGCTGAGCCCGATTGAATTCGCACGGTACGTGGATGAGTTCGAGAGTCCGTGGCTAAAGGCCTACTTCGACATCGGCAACGTAATTCTTTTCGGTTATTCACAGGACTGGATACGCACGCTCGGCAATCGTATTGTTAAAATCCATCTCAAAGATTTCAAACGGAGCGGCTATAAATGGACCAATCTGCTGGACGGTGATGTGAACTGGAAACAAGTACGCCGGTCATTGGATGAAATAGGCTACGATGGATACCTCACCACCGAGTTAAGAGGCGGTGACGAAGAGTATCTGACCGATTTGGCAGGCCGCATCGATAAGATCTTTGCTATGTAGCTACATAAATACATCATAACTATTCGGGGTTGTCAGCTCCCTTATAAAATACAATGGTTCCTGTTATGCAATCCATTACATAACAGGAACCATTGCTATTGAACAACGTACAGAAATCTATTATCCGTTCATTACTGTAGCGTTCGGGTCAGCTCGGCCGTACTATCCCTTAATTTTTACCTTGATGGCCCTGGCTTTTTCTGCTTTCGGCAGGGTTACGGAGAGCACGCCATTTTTACAGGTTGCATCAATCTTGCTCTGGTCAACGTCAGTGGGCAAAGTCAGCTCCCGTCTGAAACTGCCGTATGTGCTTTCCACATGGTAGTAGCCTTTTTCCTTTTTCTCTTCGGACAGCTTCTTTTCCCCGCTTATGGTCAATACGTTACCATGGACGGATATGTCAATATCATCCGCTTTGCAGCCGGGAACCTCGGCCCTTACGATAATCGCATCTTCTTCCTCAGCTACATCTATAACAGGCCAGGCCTTGTAGCCTGCAAAGGGCCTGTCCAGGCCTCTGAAGAAGCCGTCAAACAAATCGTCCATTTCACCGTGGAGCCTTGCCAAATCGCCTCTGTGTCCCTTATTAAATCGTACCAGTGTCATAGCGACACCTCCTTTCATTTTCTTTTCAATCGTTCTTTTTCACTGCCTCTTAACTTTTCAACACTTTTTTAACTTCCACCATACTAATTAGCAAACTCCGTGCCAGATTATCGAGCCGCGATAAACCTTTAAAAAACAAAGATTTTGGTGCTTAAAGGGCCTGAAATCGGCCTGTCTGGGCTGTCAATTTGGCACTTTTTCTGCCAAATTGATAAAGTGGTTGTGGCGGGTGAGCAAATGCCGACAACTAACTGTGATTGTTCGGGATGAACTATAGAAACCTATTCTTTTGTCGGCGGGCTGAGGTACTTAAAAAATTCCGAATCGCCAGGCAGGACGAGGGTTGTACCTTCGCCGAGCGAATTGCCATAAGCTTCCAAAGTCCGGACAAATGAGTAAAACTCCGGGTCCTTTTCATAGGCCTGGGCATATATTTTGACAGCCTCGGCATCACCTTCGCCTTTTAATTTTTCCGCTTGCTCGTAAGCATCGGCAAGCTCGATGGTTTTTTGCTTATCAGCATCGGCCGTAATTTTTTGAGCCTCTTCCTCGCCTTGCATTTTAATATACTTCTTTATTCCCGCATCCGCCTTTAGCGACAGTACAAACATCACCCCCATAACGCAAAACAAAAAACCCCCACTCCTCCCAAACCTTCTCGACCATCCGTCACGATGAACTCTCATTGTCCTCCTCCCGTGCAAAGCAATCAATCCTTCTTCTCTTCCCCCCATGACTTCAAGT
>Ga0307379_10009351_pt1 | contig 13093 bp, 18 predicted proteins | sample UN2MG_FD_202237 | JGI IMG/M metagenome (GOLD analysis project Ga0307379, IMG submission 202237) | Soil microbial communities from Risofladan, Vaasa, Finland - UN-2 | ecosystem: Environmental > Terrestrial > Soil > Coastal area > Acid sulfate soil | place: Finland: Risofladan, Vaasa | collected... | reverse complement strand
CTCGATAGAGGGACTGCCACACCCGCATGGCATTCCCGGTAGTCTCGCCTAGGCGATTGCACAGATCCGGCCCGACGAGGATGGGGCTACCACGATCGGCAACAATGGCATCAAATGCTGCCTTGTAGAGCTTCTTCCCTCCACCCTTTCCGCGGTACGGAAGCAGGATGTGTGCGTTCTCTACGGTCCAGAAAGTGCCCTCGTAGCCCTGCCCTCGGAGCTCCTCCACGCCGTCTGCACAACGATCCGGAATCCCCAATGGCAGTCCCAGAAAGACGTGGCCTACCACTTTTCCATCCAGGTACGCCTTGGCCGAAGCCTCCCGCTCCCCGACCTCCGTCTCAATCTCGATCTTCTTGGTAGCCACGGCCTGCGGCCATCATACCATCGGTTCATTGACCGGGAGCTGCGGGGCGAGTTCGCCGGGCTCAAACACGTCCATGATTGTGCTTCGCACCGCCTCCCAGCTGGAGTGGTCGCCATCGGGCGTGCTCGTCGCTGACTTGAAATGGACCCACGTCCCACTTCTCATTTGAGCTCGGGCTACGTAGATGCCGCTGGGACTCCGTAGAATTTGGAACGGCTCCGGCCCATAGACCCCCATACGTGTGCCAGAGAAGATCACCGTTGGCGCATCTGACGACGTCGAATGCTGTAATGCGGCCACGAGCGCATCGGCGATCATGGCCGCAGTGGTATCTCCAGTCTCCGGGAAAGCGCTAAATTTGACCGTCACGCCACCCTGGTTCCGGCTGACTGGATTGTGGACAAGGGGCTGAATGCCAGCCAAGACGTCCGCTGAAGCGGTGGCTGGATCAAACAGATAAATGAAGTCAATCTTCGACCCAACGCGGACAAAAAATGCATTTAGATCTGCATCGGGCATCACCTTCAAAGCTTCCCTTAAGTGGGGGCTCAATGATGGCGCTAGCGACTTCGGAATGTCCACAAAGGGTAGCGTAGGAACGCGGGGCGCGGCCAATGAGAAGGCTGTGAGCACCTTTTGATCGAACGGCCTTGGAGAAGATCCAATGAACGCCACGACATTCGAGGTCATTTCCCCGATTTGAGCCGCATGAGCTGGATCTGCAATCCGAGTCAGAGTACCCAGTGGCAGCGTAAGCGACGGCCCACCGCTCCCACCCTTTCGCCCCAGCAGAAGGAATGCCCCGGCGGCCAGAGCAATAAGGGGAAGCGCGTTGCCTGCCATGCACCCATCCTAGTGCAAAAGGGCGGTAACTGTCGAATCGACGCGGCTATACGGTCCAGCGGTCGATCTGGATCTGAATCCCCGTATGGGCCGCGCCCAACGTAGTCCCCATCCCAGGTGACCAAATACTCGGGTCACCATCATCCTGCACGCGCCAATCGTAGACGCCGTCTCCACGCGGCGTAGCCGTCCAGGAGAACGTTCGCTCCCCGCGCGTCACCGTTCCGGAGGTGGCGTCGACGGGGAACTCGGGAGGGGTCCCGGAGCCCCCGGGTCCAAAAGAAAAGCCCTTCATGGGGTCGATGCCTTGAATCAGCCACCAGGCAATCCCCGCCGCAACAATAAATGGGACAACGTTCGGCTTCTTCGCCATGCCCCATCCTAGTGCAAAAGGAGAGCCCTGGGAAATGGCTACGCGATGGCGTCGGCGTACAGCGCCTGCAGCACGCCCACGGCGTCCCGGAGCATCGCCTTTTGCGTGGCAAGGTTGCCGTGCTGGGCTTCAATGTTCACGTAGGGGATCCCCAGCTCCTGGGCGACATACGAAAGTGAACCGTCGCTTTGAGGGAGTCGCTCGAGCACTACGTTGCGTGGGAGCTGCGAAAAAGCATCGAACAATCTCTGGGAGGTTACCAAAAAGAAGTCATCGGGGTCCGAAGCAGAATGTCGGGACACGTCGGTAGCGTTGATTCCGGGCGTGAACGAATCAATCGTCAGATTGCCCGGAGTATTGTTGTGGACGGAGATGATGGGGCCGCCGAATGACTGAATTCGTGACAGGAGAAGCTGTCCGAAGGCCATCACGGCGGCCACGATTGGCCCCGGAACAGTCCCACCATCCGTGGCGCGCAGGGTATTCTCGACGCCCGTGCGCTCGAAGATCCGATTGGGGTCGAATGTGAAGGTGCGCCCCTCCGAGGGGAAGCTGACGCCCCGCTCGTTCCGCCCTGGATCCAACGAAATCACCCTCAACCCCAATTCGGGAGCCATCGCCTGCGCCGCCCCCAAGGCATCCTGCTCGTCAGCATGCAAATGCACCACGGACCAGCGCCCATTTTGGACCTGTAAAGGCACCGACGTGGAACCCCACAACGGGATGGCCCCAGAGCCACCTCCCCTCGGCCGCGCCAGCAGAAAGAGCGCCGCAGCACCAGCGAGCAACCCGATTGGGATCTTCTTGGCCATATCTAAGGGCTCCCGGTCGGCATCGGTGAAGTAGGCTCACCGTCCCCGAGCCAGTTCCAGCCGTAGGTGATGCGCCCCTCGGAATCGGCGGATGGCCCGTAGATCCAGCGCGGTGTCGAATCCATTCGACGGGGGACCATCCAGACCAGCAAGGCAAAGGCTCCGGCAACACCGAGGCCAATCGCGGCCCCCGTGCTCAGTCCCTTCTTCTTCTTCGCCATGCACCCATCCTAGTGCAAATTGGGCCGGGCTGTCGAATCAGTGGCTCCAGGCCCGGCGCTCAGAGCAAGGAGCGAATCGCCTGCGCCATGGACGGGTCTTTGTAGTCTGCGATCTCCAAGAGCCTATCCATCCCGGAGGCCCCACACTGAGCCCGGTAGGCTCCAAGTACAGCCGCAGCGCCATTTGGATAGTCGGAGTCCCAGACGGCCTCAATTAGAGGCCCGGAGCACATGCCTATTGAAGCGTTCTGCAGGGCAGTCAGTACCGACTCTGATGGGGCGGTATATACCGGTGGGTAATCGATATACCCACGTTCAGCCATGAATTCCGCCATGGCGCCCTTGCTTTTTTGCTCCCACTTGCCGTCTGCCTGATTAAATTTCAGATAGCCCAACGCTGCTAGCGCATCTTGTATTTTAGTAACGGAAGCAAATGGGTGAATCGAGAAGTTGGGCAAGAACTGCTTCACATCATTCTCGAGCCATTGCCGCGCCGCCGCCTTTGCTTCGTCTTCCGTTGCTTCCGTACCATTTTGGGTAAGCTCAAGAGTGTTTTCGGATCTGTACGACCACGGAGATGTGTAAATCCGACCCGTTTCGTACCTTCGAACGCTCCACGGAAATGGATCTGTCGGGCTCTCTTGATTGAATACGATGTCTGTCTTGTAAAGCTTTTCGGAAAAATAAGTGAAGGACACCTCGTGCTGACCACCAACGAGGTAGCTGTCGCCGGACCTATCTTCGTATTGAATAGGGACGCAGACTCCCAGCCACTGTCTGATATCCCCCGATTCAAACGGGCCCATAAGCGGCAGGCATTCCCACCCTGGTGGGCAATTTTGCTTATCGGGGTCGCAGTATGCGGACCCGGCTTCTGGATCTGGTTGGGGAGTACCTGGCGGAACCACCTCGCCGCTCCATTGCCCACTACCCTTACCGCCATTCTTTCGCCCCAGCAGCAAAAAGGCCCCACCGGCCAAAAGGAGAAAGGGAAGGGCGTTGCCTGCCATGCGCCATCCTAGTGCAAATTGGCCCTAGTAGATAGGCTACGGCCAATCCACGGCCCAGCTAACCAATTCGCTAACAGCCGCCCTCGCAGAGGCGTCGGGAACCCCTTGGCCTTTCAGCCAACTGTAGAGGCTGTCCCCCGCGTCCCCAATATAATCCCATTCGCCGCATACCTGCACATCATTGGTCAGCGCCCACCCAGATGACGTCTGACTGGCACGGGTGGCCTTCCACGTAAATCCGCGAGGGCCAGGAATATCACCAATCTCAAGCGCGAAACGGTCGGTTCCATTGGATGGCCAATCGCCAGGTCCCGGACTTCCAGGTCCGTAGCCCAGCCATCCTACCCCGGACTTCGCCACCACTACCCCCATCTCCCTATTAGAGCCACAGGTCACACCTGGGGGTGGGGCGGCCTCTTCAGGGGCTGGCGGAGCCTCCTCCTCCTCATCGCTCCACCACCCCTCCGCGAAATCCTTGATCCCCAGCGCCGTCTTGATCTGGGATCCAATCGCCGTAGTAACGATGACCGAAAATCCCTGCGCCAACCGAATCAGCGCTTGGGCCATGGCCGAATCCGTAATTGGGCCCCACTTGGCATCAACGGGGATGCCCGCCTTACCTTGGAACTCAGCGATGCCCGCCCTCGTCTTCGAGCCCACTACCCCATCGACCCCGTCCATATTGGGACCAGAATCGCCGATGTCGATCTCTACATCCACCAAACTCTGCTGACGCTTCTTCCACGTTTCAGTCCACTCGCTCGAGCTGGCGCCAGCCGTTGGCGACGGCGCAAGCTTTGGGAGCGCCTCCACCTTTGCCGATAATTCACTGCCGCCGCCCCCCTTTCGCCCCAGCAGCAAAAAGGCCCCACCGGCCAAAAGGAGAAGGGGGAGAGCGTTGCCTGCCATGCCCCATCCTAGGGCAAAAGGAGAGCCCTAGGAAATGGCTACGCGATGGCGGTGCCGTACAGCTCCTGCAGCACGCCTACGGCGTCCCGAAGCATCGTCCTCTGCGCCTCCCCGTGGCCGTGCTGGGCTTCGATGTTCACGTAGGGTATTCCGAGCTGCTGGGCCGCATACGACAGCGACCCATCGCTCTGCGGCAGGCGCTCGAGCACCACGTTCCGCGGCAGCTGCGAAAAAGCATCGAACAACCGCTGGGAGGTCACCAAAAAGAAGTCGTCCGGGTCCGATGTAGAATGTCGGGACACGTCGATGGCATTGACCCCCGGCGTGAATGAATTAATCGTCAGATTCCCTGGCGTATTGTTATGGACGGCGATGATGGGACCCTCGAACGAGCGGATTCGGGCCAAAAGCGTCTGCCCAAAGGCCATCGTGGCCGCCACGAGGGAGCTCGGAACACCGCCACCATCCGCGGCCGCCAGTGTTTTTTGGACGCCTGCGGAATCGAAGATCCGATTGGGGTCGAATGTGAAGGTCCGACCTTCCGAGGAGAAGCTGACGCCACGCTCATTCCGCTCCGGGTCCAATGAAATCACCCTTAATCCCAATTCGGGAGCCATCACCTGCGCCGCCGCCAAGGCATCCTGTTCGTCGGCATGCAAATGCACCACGGACCAGCGCCCATTTTGGACCTGTAAAGGCACCGACGTGCTTCCCCACAGCGGGATGGCCCCAGAACCGCCTCCCCGTGGCCGCGCCAGCAGGAAGAGCGCCGCGGCTCCGGCCAGGAGCCCGATGGGGATCTTCTTGGCCATCAATCCTCCGGGGCGCCTTCTTCATCAGGCTCTGGTCCACCTTCGAACATGCCCTCGAGCGGGTCGAAGGTGGACCACGCCATCTTCCAAAGAAGAACGCCGCCCAAGACGACAAGGGCGATCTTTTCAGGTGGGATCTTCTTGGCCATATCTAGGGGAGAGCATTGCCCGCCATGCGCCATCCTAGTGCAAAACGGGGTTGCTGGGAAATGGAGCGCTACGGCAGCACGTACTCGCCGATGGCATCCCACCGGCCTGGGTCGGCATTGGCGTTGTACCAGTCCCACCACATTATTGCGTCGTCTGGAGTCGGCGTCCGAGAGAGCAGCTCCGCCATCTGGGTACCGGTCTTCCCGTACGCCGCCGATGCCGGAACGACATGGACATAGCCGAAACCGAGCCACGTATCGACGCTGCGGGTCGGGTAGTCGTCTGACATTGAATTATCGGAGTCGTAGATCTGTGGGGCACCAAAAGACGCCCTCGAGAACTCCTCAAATGGGAACGGCGCGTGGAACCACGGGGCCCCATAGCTCGTGACCCCGATGGGGAGCCCCGTGGCCAGCATCTTGTCCATGAGCAGGGTCGCCTCCCCCGCTTCGTCGTACCAGGGGGCCTCCGCGTCGATGATGATGCCGACGGCTGACCAATCCGCCGCCGTCGTGGACATGACTTCCAGGTATTCGTCTGTTTTGCCGGGGATTGCCCAGCCCCAGATCCAAAGGTCGCACCCAGTCTCTTCCCAGGCCTCCCTGTAGAGCTCCCACTGCGCCGCGTTGTACAGCTTCGAGTTGTCGGGGTACTGCCAGATACGCTGGACGGCAATCCACTGGATACCGCGCTCAACGATGTACTCCTTCATGTTCTCGACCGTCCCCGTGCCGAGTAGTGAGCGAATGAACATCCCCTTGCCTTCGGGAACCCTGGAAGCCGGTGGGGGCGTGGGCGGAATGGGACCGGGTTCGATGCGGACTTGGTTGAACAGGATCGTGAGGGACCGAATGTCCACCGCAAACGACAGCGTGTTGCCATGCGCGTGGTCGGTCTCAAACTGTTCGATGACCCGCTTTGTCTCAGGGCCAAAATCACCGTCGATTTTTAGCTCGTAGCCGGCAAAGACGAGGGATTCCTGTAGGGAGACGATGTGGTCGCCGGCCGCCCCATACTTGTAGTCTTTGGGGTCGATATCAAACGGATTGGTGACCAATTCCATAATCTCAGGTCGCAGGGATGGATGCCACGAGTCCATCTGCCCCAGCAGCCAGGGCGATGATGGGGAGGGCGTTGCCTGCCATGCCCCATCCTAGTGCAAGGTGGAGTGTATTGGAAATTACGGCCGCTCTGTCGGCATCGGTGAAGTAGGCTCACCGTCCCCGAGCCAGTTCCAGCCGTAGGTGATGCGCCCCTCGGAATCGGCGGATGGCCCGTAGATCCAGCGCGGGGTCGAATCCATTCTGCGGGGGACCATCCAGACCATCAAGGCGAAGGCTCCGACGACGCCGATGCCGATCGCGGCCCCTGTGCTCAGTCCCTTTTTCTTCTTTTTGGCCATCAGGTACCAGACGGCTCTGTGATGTCTGGATTGTAGATGTTGACCAGTGCCAGATCCTCGACGGCTACCGTACCCGTAACGAACGTGCTTTCGCTGGCAGAAAGGGTATCGCCGGATTCATAACCTCCACCCGTGAACGTGAGGACGGCAACCAGGGTATTAGGACTGAATTGAAAATCGTAAGCGCCAGGCCGGGCTGTGCCCAAGTATGGAGGGGATAGGGTTCCGTCCTTAATGGGGAAATTGCTGATCCTAATCTTTTGCCCCGCCTCCGAGGGTCTGAACTCAGGAGGTCGCCCAGCTAGTTCAATCAGTTCACTGGCGTCGTAGTCCCCCACAAACTCATCCGTCTCACCACCGGAATCTTGATCATCGGAGTCCGGCTCATCGGAGCTCGACTTCCCACCACCGCCCCCTTTCCCTTTCAGCAGCAAAAAGGCCCCAGCAGCCAGGGCGATGATGGGGAGGGCGTTGCCTGCCATGCCCCATCCTAGTGCAAATCAGGGCGTAAAGGGAAGGTCGTCGTCAGCGTAGCGGTCCGGGAAGGTGTTCCGGAGATAATCGGCGATCGTGTACGCGGCAAGGGCCGGGTAAGGGTACTTCGTTTCAAAGTCGATCACCGCGGCCTCGTAGTCTGCGTAGGATGCACCGGGATTTTTCTGGAAGAAGTAGTCATACGCTGGCGGCGTGGGAATGCCTGACTGCCACAAGATATGAACAGCGTCGGCCATGGGCTCCCCGCCGGCTGGCAGCAGTTTCTCAATCTCTTCAGCATCTTCCCATTCAGGATGTGCCCGGACGGATTGGTGCTCGAGGCTACGAAGGGTCTCAATGGCGAGCGGATCTCCCTGGATACCTATCGTGGAATAGTCCCGGACCTCCGATTTCAGCGTCGCGCCGGGCCCACGGATGAAGTTCAGGACGATTGGCTCTACGCCGCGCATCCAGTTCTCGTAGCAATAGACCTCAAATATGCTGATCATCAAGCGAGTGGTGAGCCCTGAAAGATCAGACGCATTGACGGACTTGGAGTATTCGTGGAGCCGATTCGCATCAATCTCCACCCCGTACAAGAACTCAATTTGGTCCGACAGGGCATTGAGCACGTAACGGTCGAATTCGGACAGTGGGCGCAGGATAAACAGGTTCCCAATGTCCGTGTCACCCGCTGATCCCAGGCCCCAAAGCGACTCTACATGCTCAGGATCCAGCTTCAGAAGATCTATGATGACGTCCCCATTGCACGCCCCAGAGCCATAAATTCTCCGCGTGATTCCATCCTGGATGTCATGCAACGGCCACCGCTCCTCCTGGTAAATATGGCCCCTCAGATTCAGGGCCATCACCGAATCGCGCCATGTCGGTGGGGCAATAGCCGCGAACACATCAACAGAAGGGGATGGTTGGGGCTCGTCGTCATTCAGCCAGTTCAAATGGAACTCAACATTGACGACAGCCATCATGAGAATACGGAATGGGTCGGGCCAAGACACTGGATCTGCCCCTACGGCCGGGCACCCTCTGATCTGCCACAGGTTTTGAGCGATCGAAAACACCCATGTGAATGCCAGATCATTCGGAGACGGGCCCTCCCCAAGGACCCCCACAACCTGTCTGGAGGCATTCCCGACCGCTGACTGGTACTCGTCGTAGGAGTCGCCAATGAGCTCATTCGTCGCAATATCGAGGTATGATACGGCCTGCCGCGCGCCTCCAGGCTTCCAATCCGCATCCGATGGAAAACGGGCCCCATCCCCGTAGAACGCGCGGGGCGTGTCGCACCCCTTCGCAGGGCTCCCAAATGACGCGGCAACCCCTTTCGCAGCCTCCTTCTGCTTATCCGCCCGCTTCTTCAACGCATACGCGCCGCCAGTGAACAGAAGAAGAGGCAGGAGTGGGAATGCCATGCCCCATCCTAGTGCAAATTGGGGAAGATTGTCGAATCGACCTTATGGCGGTGGAACGGGGGCTCCGACTGGGGAGGGGGAGCTTGTCCAATCAGGTGGCGAGTAGCGTCATTGTCTCTCTCCAATAACGGGCTCACCCTTTTCGGAGGATTCAATAAAGTGAAAAATAGCAGATAAGGCCTGATTTCGATCAGGCAATCTCCCGTAATCCACTGCTGTCACATAATAAGTGCCGCCCGACACCGGGATGGGCTCCCCGGCTACTTCGTACCTACCCGGTAGTGCGGGATCTTGTGACGCACCAACCCCTCGCCGACGGGGCCTTCCATGTTCTGCAGTTCGCGGTCGATACGCCCCGAGATCGAGGCGCGACCCATCTGGAACTTTTCCAGCTTGGTCTGATGCTTCAAGAACGTCTGGAAGTTACCTTTTGTCGGTTTGGTGCAGTATCGCTCCCACAGCCGTCGGGACTCGCTGATCAGTTCGCTGATCGATGGGGTCTTGGGCTTTCGTTTTGCCGTCGCCATGGTTCAGTATACCTGGTGTTCAAAAGAAGCGGCGCCCCACCCCTAGCGGGGCGCCGCTCGACCCTCAGTTGATTGGGCCTGACTTCCCTACGCACGTACTGGATGCGGTAGGTCAGGCCCTCGGCTGGGTGCCCGTGGATGACGGTCTCACCCGAGATGTCCACGCCCACAACCTTGAAAGACTCGACGCGCAGTAGGTTCTTGATGCTCCGATGTGCGAGCGTCAAGACGTCGAGGTGAGGGGTGTCATGAGGAACGGATAAGTTGAGAACTTTCATCCTCTTCGACATCGAGCCACCATCCTACTGCAAAAGGGCTCCAGATTGGCCCTCGCGTTTGAAGCTCCAAATTCGACTGCGCAGCGCCAACTTTCGCTCGAGCATTGAGGTCGCCTACGGGCTCTCAGAACACGTACACAAACGAACTGACGGATTCGCTTGCGAATGCGTAACGCGCGTTTTCAATTTCCGCCCATGAAAGCCCCCACCACTAGAGCCAACCTAGTGCAACATAATGGCAGTTATGTTGCGTGGAGCCAATTGAACCCAGGAACGGCCCCCGTGCGCCCCTAGGCCAAATTGGCCCCAATTCCGGCCGTGGGGCGCCATAGGTCCAATTGCCACTAGGGGTTGACCTAGAGCCAAAACCATGATACCCTATTTTTATCAATGCCCCGTGCGGTATAGAGGTCGGGACATTGATAAAAATACAAAAGCTAGTTACAATTGGCGCTAGAATACTCTCAGACCGCGGGATCGTGGGCTTTGCTCCATTGGAGACAATTGGACCCATTGCCACGAGCTGGGCGAGGATCGATTCTGCAGCCGTTTGACCTAGGCGACATACGGGTATGACCCCCCTCTAGAGCAAAGCCTCAGCGGGCCGCACAGCGGCGCTCAGATCCATGGAGCCAATTGTGCCTAGGATTCTGTGGGCGGTCGAATTCGGGATCTTGGGCCCTGTGTACAATTGTGTCCAGACCGGCCCCACGGGAGCGCGGCGCCAGCGGTCGAATTGGGCCATGGAGCCAATTGTACCCAGATGCCGCTATCTGCCCGAATTCGGCATATTTGCTCCATCAATGCAAATTGGCTCTACGCCCACAGGACGCGCGAGGATCGATTCTGCAGCCGTTTGACCTAGGTTACATAGCGTGATGCCTTGGCTATCAGGCGAGCACAGCGGCCCGCACAGCGGCGCTCAGATGCGTGGAGCCAATTGTTCCTAGTTCTCCGTGGCTGCTCGAATTCGGGAGAATGCAAAATCGGGGCTTTGCTCCAGATGGGCCTTTGCTACAGGTCGGCCGGCGCTGGAGTGAATTGTACCTATTCCGCCCACCTCCGCCTCCCTGGGTACAATTTGCATTGCGGGCCCCTGCGTGAACCGCGCACTTGGGACCGGATTTCGTGGAGCCAATTGGACCCAGAATCATAGGTACAATTGGCATTTATGTACTAGGTCCAGACATGGATACAATGTCGATTTTCGACGGCTTGGTATACTTGCCGTATGGCGAAGCCAGGCAGCAAGTCCCGATTCGGGGCCCCGAGAGGGGTCTCCGGGACGAATTGCGCCCGGGTCACGATTGGGGGTCGTCGGGTCTGATTTGAGAATCCGCCATATTCCCCTATAGAGATCCCAGGCCCTTTGCACTAGCTAGTGCAAAGCGGCGCGACGGATCCGCCCGCTAGTCATTTGGGGACTAGTCGGCGGATAGATATGGGGGAAGGCGGACGGGCCACGATTCGCAAGTGAATCACGGCCGCCCGGCAGAACACTATGCCAAAAACTACACGCAAAAAGCGCCAGCAAAGCCGGCGCCAGCCGCGGACCACAAAGCAACGGCGCGAACGCGCCGAGCGGCGGGCCCAAGAGCGGCAATCGTGCCAGCGGTGCAAGGCTGGAGCGGTTCGGGCAATGGCCCGCCGCGAGGCTCCGGCGCTCCATTGGTGCGACGAGCATCGCCCAAAGGGCGAGGGACTGGCGAAAGCCATCGCGGCGCACGATCGGATCTTGCAGGACACGGATCGCGCGATCGGCCGGCTCGTGGCCTACACCCGGCTAGGGTGGACGCCGGACGCCGCGATGCGGATCTGCGCTTCCATGGCCCCAATTTTCGAGGCTATGGCGGCCCGCAAGGCGGAAGCCGCCGAGATGGACGAGGGCGAGGAATTCGCCGATCGCATGGAAGCGCGCAAGCGCCGAATTTCGCAGGAATGGGCCGCCGACGGCCACCGCGTGATTTGGGGCGATTCCGGCGATGCGGACGATTACGAATTGCAGTCGATCGAGCCGCAAATTCCCGGTTGGGTCCGTTGTAAGACGGAACCCCAACGGTGGGATCTTGGCCCCACCGGAATTTCAGTCGCGCGAATCCCCGGCGATGCGGGATATGCTCGAACCTACGAGATCCGAGTCTATACGCCAACCGGAAAATATACCGACCCGATCGGGCGCCACTATGCGCGCGTCCCGTCGACCCTATTCCTACCGCCGAGCCGACTGAAAATTCAGGTCTCGCGGTGGGCAAAAAGACATGGACTCCACGCGACCGGCTGGCGCGTGAAGCGATCCGCGGCCGAATCGGCTGCCCCTATCAGACCAGCCACACCCGAAAAGCGAACGAAAAATGACAATTCTGTCCAATCCACAATCGCAAGGCGAGGCAAATAGCCCCGTCATCCTTTCCACCACCATCGCCGCCGCCGAGGAGATCGCCTTGATCATCGTGACGGAAACCGGCTTCAATCTCGCCAGCGACCACGGGGTCGACGAGGAAGCCGGCCAGCGGGCGCTCGATCTCGCGCTGATCGCCCCCTACTTCAAGGGGATGAAACGCGCGGCCGTCGACACCGGGACACTTCTCGGGCCCGCCGCCGTCACCGTCCCCGGGGTCACCGGGACCAGCCGCGACCAGCCCAGCTGGTGCACCGTCGAGAAGATCGACCGCATCGAGCCGGGTGACCCGGAATTCGGCGAAGAGCCGGAGATCTGGATCGAGGTCCACACGGGCAACGTCCCGGTCATGGTCGAAATGACCGACGGCGAAAGCGAGCCCCGCTACCTCGTCCCCGTGCCCGTCTCGTCGCTGATCCCCAGCACGAGCCGGTTCCACAAGGGCAAGGTCGTGGCGCTGCTCTGCAAGTCCGGCGAGAAGCTCGCGAAGCGCTCCAAGCGCGGCGCGGACTACCAAAAGGGTCTCGCCAAACAGGACAAGCAAGCGGCCAAAGAGTCGGCCGGAGCCAAGCGAGCGCGTGCGGTCGTCGTCCGCGAGGACACGATCGAGATCGAAGGCGAGGACGTGCCTTGCTTCCGTCTCATGCCACAGTCCATCAGCGGCAAGAAATTGCCGCTGGGCTGGAAAGAGGGACTGCCCAACGGGGGCGTTTTCTGGGGGCCCCAGGCGAAAGCCAAGGCCGAGGCGACCCGGGACATGGTGATCGACAGGCTCGGCTAGTCCGAACGCACACGGCGGCGAAGGCCCCCACCCGCAAGGGTGGGGGCCTTTTTTATTGGTTAATTGAGAGGCGGGATCCTCCGGCTGGAGTCAATTGTCTCCACGAATGCCGGGGGGTCGACGCGCTCCGCGGGCGGCGGGCGGTATGAAACAAATTGTACCTATTCCGCCCAACCCCACCTGTAGCAAATTGTACCTAGCGCCTTTGCTCTAGGCCGATTTTGCTCCAGGTCCAAAACGGCGAACGCCGGTCTGGCAGGCCCCCCGCCTCTCACATTCGCTTGCGATAGCGTTCAACCCGAA
>Ga0307379_10009349_pt1 | contig 13094 bp, 1 predicted proteins | sample UN2MG_FD_202237 | JGI IMG/M metagenome (GOLD analysis project Ga0307379, IMG submission 202237) | Soil microbial communities from Risofladan, Vaasa, Finland - UN-2 | ecosystem: Environmental > Terrestrial > Soil > Coastal area > Acid sulfate soil | place: Finland: Risofladan, Vaasa | collected... | reverse complement strand
TTTTTGCTTACCCTCATTAGTTAGTAAAGCAGGATACAGACTATCATAAGTATTTGACCAATAATTTATTTGTGAATTAGCATCATCTTTTTTATTTGCCTCATATATAAATACTAAACCAGAATCTATATCCTTATGAGCAAACATATAATCTAATCTAAATTGATTAAACCCTTTTATAACTTTTTGTAAGAAATTAGGATCAGTTATTTTAGGTAATTGTTCTTCATCTAACAATGTTAATGGATCATTAATACCTATTCTTGTAAATATATTATTAGCTACAGCGGCAGTATTAGCATTAGTAGAACTAAAAGTTGCTAATGCTTGTAACATTTGTAAATCATTAGTTTTATCAGATAATGCTTTTAATAATCCACTATATGCAAAATGAAAATCTACTGTAGTTACAATAGGTATTCCATCTAATGTTTCTTTATTACCAAATAAATCTTGTTCTTCAAGTATAGTAGTTGCAATAAATTGTCTAAGCTCAGTTGATAAAGACTTTTCACCCCCTATTTGATTTGCATTTTTACCATATTCATCAACTTTTCTTACATTAGTATTTTCATCATGATAATTTTCTTCAAATGCTTCTTGTTCAATTTGAAACTTAGTATCAAAAATTTCTAAGTATTTAGAAACATTTTCTGCAATTACATTTGAATTTGTTCTAAGTGCTTTATAATATAAATTAAGTTTTTTTCTTATGGATCTAAATTCTATACCATTTTGTTCAGATGTATAGTATTCTCTTTTAGGATTAAGTACTCTACTATAATCTCTAATAGCAGTATCTAATACAGCTCGTTTAGACATAATTAATAAATCACCTCTATCTACATAACTTTTATATAATGCTGCAATAGTAGCAATCATTTTTCTTTGATCTACAGCAGGCATATAAACACTAGATAAACTCACTATTTCTTTTCCAGTAAATGGATCAGTATATACATTTTCATAACTATCAATAGCAATTACTTTAGGAGCTGATGAAGTTATACCTGTTTCTAAACCTTCAGTAGTAAATCTATTTAATTGTACTGTAGAAGTTTTATATTTACCAGCATCAATATTTTTAAATAAACTTGTTAATTCATTCTTACTAAATCTATTAATAACAGCTTTAATCCATTCTATAATTTTAGTAAATAAACTTTTAACTTCAGAAGAAGTTTCAGTTTTACCAGGATTCATTTTAAAGAGATCAAATTTATCAGCTAAATATTCTTCATATAATCTTTCTTCTAATTCTTTTTTATTTAAGTTATTATAGATACTGTGTGATGATTTAAGTTCATAAAGAGCTTTTGCTAATGTTGTACCTTGTTTTCTAAGTTCATTAAGTTTTTCTTTTTTAGCTATTGCTAAATATTTTTTAATCTCAGTTTCAGTTAATAACATTCTAAATATACCGTGAAAAGCTTCATGATATTTAAATGCTGTTTGTGTTCCTACATATATATTACCTTCTATATTATTTGATATTGCATTTAATTCTAATGTAAACATACCAACCGTTTTACCATTTTCTTTTAACCTAGCTGAAAGATCTTGTATATCTTGTACTTGAATAAAGTCAGGTAAGTTTTGTTTAACCCATGTAGTAAATTGATCAATTTGTTCAATATTTTCTGTAGTAAGTTTATTAATAACTTTAGGAGCTAGTTTTTTCTTTAACTCTTTAACTTGATTTTCTAAATTTTTTAATTCTTGGCTATTTTCTATAGCTTCATTTGCAGCAATATTAGCTTTTCTTTTAGTATCACTAGTAGGAGTAGATGTTGTAAGAACAGGACCTGCTGTTGTACCTAAAGCAGCTAGTTCTGCATCATATTTAGCGTTGATTTTTATAATGTCATCTTCAGACCATACTGCATTTATTTCAGTTTTTCCACTATCAACAGCATTAGCAACTCTATGAAACCCATCTTCAATATTATATTTATGAGTAGCTGGATAGCCTTTAATTTCATTAGGTTTAGAAACAATTATAGGATTATTATTTTCAATCTTACCTTTTTTTATAATATTTTGTCTTGCTCCTTCAACATTTTCCTCTTCTCCATCTTGATATATATCTGAAATATTAATTTCATTTATATTTAATTCTTCTTGTCTTCTTCTTTCTATATCAGCTTTAGCATCTGTAGTAGAAGTAGATGTTGTAAGAACAGGACCTGCTGTTGTACCATAAGGAGTAGTTTGAGTCATTGTACCTGCAGTAATTGGTTCTACAACAAGTTCTGCAATTCTATCTTCATTAGCACTTAGCGCTCTTTTTTCAAAATCTGAAAGGGTTTCTTTTGCAGCAATATCTCTTAACTCTTCGTCTGTTATATTTTGATAATCAGCTAATATAGTATCAGCTTTTTCTTCAGGAGTTTTTTCTTTAATTTTTTCTGCTTTTTGTTTTGCTTCTTCTTCTGCTTTTTTAACCTTGTCAGATTTTCTAATTTCAATATCCATTAACTTATCTGCAGCAGTATTGTTTATATTTAAAGTTAAATAAAATCCAGTTTTTACTTCTGGAGTTAAGTTTGTTCTTGCAAGAGATAATATATTAAAATCTAAATTTTCTTTTGCAATAGGATATTTAAATGAATTTTTTGTAGGTTTAAATAAAGGATAATTTTCTGAAGTAAGTGCTCTTATTAATTCTTCATAAGTATCAATTTTTTGAAGTTCTTCATAAGTTATATAATTTACTTGGTTACTTTGCTTATTTGTTTTTGGCAAATTTTTATTAAATAAACTTACCTTTAATTGACCACGGCTATCAACAGCTAAAGTTATATATATACCCGAATCAGCTGCAATAAATACACCATTTAACTTAAACTCTGAATCACTAGGTGATCCAGTCATTAATTCAGCATTCCATTTTGTATTATAAGTTATTTCTTCATTATGATTTTCTTTTGTATCTTTAGATCTAGCTTTTATTACATTTAACAAAGAATCTGCTTCTTCTACAGACATTGTATCTGGCGTAAGAGTAACTATAGAAAATTTGCCATTATTTAATTTTACAATTGCATTATATTTTCCTTTTAAATCTTTAGATTTATTTTCATGTTGCTCATAAATGTTAGTTATATCATTGTATAATTTTTTTCCTTCAGGTTTAAAAAGATCAAGATTATGAATAGGGATACCTTTTGTTTTTGTATGCACCATTTTACCATCTTTATTTTTTGTTTTATATGGATAATTTCTATTATAATCCATAATAAAATATGGTGGCTGATCGTCTATTGTTAGATTTGAATAATCATTTCCTTCTTCATGTTTTACAATATACTTATAATCAAGTTCACCAAATGTAGCACCTTGTTCTCCTTCTTTTGTTAATCTAGTTAATTTACCTTCTGATAGCACAACCTCTATATCATTAAGTTTTGATATGTTTATATTAATTTCCTCACTTCCATCTAAGGTATTAGCATCATTAAGTAATTGTTCTAAAAATGCTTCAATAGTTAAAGCTTGTTTATAATTATTTTTAATTTGATCAACTACATCTTTTATATTATCATTTTTAAATACTCTAAATAAATCAGATGCTTGTTGCTCAGTTATCTCTAAAGGATTAATTATAGTTTTACCATCTGCTGCTAATAATATAGCTTGAGTTGTACCTGAAAAAAATCCTATAGATTTATCACCTGATAGTATTTCAACATAAAGTTTTTGTTTTTGTATTTTTATTCTAGGATTTTTATCTTTTTCTGGAAATGTAAAATCTTTAAGTTTATTTGGATCTTCAATTTTTGTATCCCACTTTGGTCCTCTTCTTACTTTTAGTGTTAATTCTTTTTGTTCTTCAGGACTTAAATTTCTTAAAGTTTCTTGAAGTCTTTTATTAGCTTCATCATTTCTAGTTTTATTATCTTTAATATTATAATCATAACGTGGAATAATTGAAATAGGTTCTCGTGTTAATAATTTAGCTTTTGATTCTGTTTCATCTTTAATTTCTAGTATTTCTTTTTCAACTATAGTGTAATTTTTACTAAAATCATCTGCGTTAACAAATTTTTGATCATCTTTATTATTAGTACTAGGATCATATTGAGGTCTTAAATGAACTCTATTTTTATCAAGTTTTGTTCCAAAAACTATAAATTTTTCACCATTTTCATCTTGTACAATATTATTCTTTTTAATAAATAGCTCTCCAACTTGATATCCTGATTCTTTTTTTTCTGTTCTTAATTGTTCAGCTCTTTTATTTGATGCTTCCTCTTTTGAACCATAAACGCTGTTTTCAATAGGAACACCATTATTGTTTACAAGTCTATACATTTTTTTAGATTCACCTTCTCTTTGAAGACTAACTTCTTGAATATTAATACCTGATGGATGACCTTGTCCTTTTCCATCTATTACTTTTCTTGTCTGAGTGTTTTTTTCAGTATCATATTTTTTAGGAACTTCTTTTTTAGGCTTACCTATTATATCTTCAACACTTACACCATATACTTTTAATATCTGTTGTACTTCATCTGATTCTTCATTAGCTATTAACCAATCATTAAAATTAATTGTTTTTTCTTTGCCACCAAGTTCTAAAAATTTTGCAGAAAATATTTGAGTATTTAAATCATTTATTGCCATAGCTGTAGTTCTAGCTTTTTTAGAAAACTTACTATCTATCCACTTCGTATATGATAAAACTGTTTTATTATCATTAGATGCGTTTATTTGATAGGTTCTATATTTCTTAGCTAAATGTTCTTTACCTAATGAAACACTTTTTTCAAAATCAACTTTTTTATCTATGTCTACGTCTGTATCTTCATCTTCTTGAAAAGTAAAATTGTCGTTATAATCATCTAATCCACTTTCATCAACGTTTTCAAAATCTTCATTTTCTGCATTATCATTAATTTCTATATCTTCTTCTTTTTTACGTGCAGTATTTTCATAAGTATTAATTATTTCTCCTATTTTTTCTACAAGTTCTTTTTGTTTAGGATCATCAAATACTATTAATCCTGATTTATTAAAAAACATTGTTGGTCTTTTACCTTCACCTTTTAACCATAGTTCAGTTTCTTCCATAGCAGGAAATACATCAAGTTCAACTAATGCATTTAAAAAATCATTTTTTTCTAGTTGATCAACATATTTTTCAATTCTTTCTTTAATTCCTTTTTTATTATTTAGAAACTGTTGTGTAAATGTAACAGAAAACTTATTAGACATTTCAGATAATTTACTAGGTGACATAATGTACTGTATAGCTTTATTATAGTCTTGTGCTCTGCCTTTTAAGAATTTATAATCTATAATTTTAAGTAATGTTTCATCTATTTTATCAGAGTTTACAAAGTCATCATTAGATTCTGCAACAAATTGTAAAAATTTAATAAAAGGATCTTTTAATTCAGAAATATTTTCAACATTAAACATTCCAAAAGGTTGACCTGGTAATCCTTTAATTTCTTCTTTGTTATATTGTTGATTGCTTAATACTTTTTCTCTAAGTGCAATGATTACTTTTGATGTAATTAATTCTTCTTTGGTTCTTTTTGCTTCTTCTCCTGGTGTTTCTCCTTCTTTAGGAATAGCTACAGAAGCTTGACTTTTAACATTTTTTGAATCTGTTAATACTTTAAAATAATTTTGAAGTAAAATTAACCTATCTTGTTTTTTATCAATTATAGCTTTTTCTTCTGGTGTAGTTTCTCCTTCAATTTCACTATTAATTTTTATTTCAGTTTTAATAAGATTAATTTCATTAACAAGATCATTCATATTTGTTAATACATCAAGATCAGATCTTTGCATATTTCCTATAATAGGATCTTCAGACATATCTTTATACATTTGATTAGATCTTTCTAATGCTCTTTGAAATGTTTTTCTAGTATATAAAGCTAACATTTTTGCATGACCAAAAGCAGCTTTTTTTATTACTTCTTGATTCCATTCTTGTGTTCCAGTTACAAAATTAGATGGATCATAAGGATCAACTATTTGATCATTAAGAGCATTAAAAGATTTTTCAGAATCATTAAGATTAGTTAACATACTGTTTAAACGTTCTCTAGTTTTACCTGATGTAATCTCTTCTGGTGTTGCATTTTTAAATGCTTCAGCTAATCCTTTATCATCTAATTTAAGAAAATCTTCAAGTTGAGAACGAAATACATCTGTTTTACCTGAACTTATTACTGTATGAATAGCTTGAAAAATTGATTGATCTTTTGAATCCATAAAATTAAGCACAGACCCTTCAAGAGAAGCGTTAAACATATCTTCATTTGCTATTTTTTGATTTACAGCATTAATTTTATTAATATCAAAATACTCTTGAGGATTTTCATATACTTTATTTAATATATCTACTGTTTCTTTTATATTAGCATCACGTGTTTCTTCATATTTTTTATATTCTTCAGGATTAGTAATTTGTTGGTACTTTTTAGGGCCCCATTCAAATACCCATTTTTGTGGTCCTTGTACTAATCCCCCCATTAAAAATCCAGACATAAATGTTTCAAATCCGTGTCCTGACCATTGAGCACCTAATCCTTTTTTTACAGATGCTAACTGTACATCAAGACCTCCCATTGCAGGATCTTTGTATATATTAGTATAATAATCTTTTGCACCTACAGCAATTGCTTCTTGAAATACTTCTTGAAAACCTTCAACTGAATTAGGCAATGTGTATCTTAATAATTCACCACCAAATACAGTCATGTTACCATTAAGTCCTCTTTGTTTAAATCTTCCAAATCTTGAAGTACCACCATCATAGAATTTGTTAGCGCCTTTATTTATTTGTTTAGTAGTGCTTTCTAATATTTGACTAGATGCTCCTTTTTTAGTTGACTCAAGAGCTCTATTAATTCCTCTAAAGCCTCTTAATGCTGAATCAAATACAACCATATTAGAAGCAAATATAATTGGAAAATTCCACATTAAAGTTGTAAATGCAGTTTCATCAGCTTTATTTGACATTGTTTCTATATCTTCTACTGTTGGTTCAGCACCATTATTATTTGTTTTAAAATCAGCATAACGTTCAGCCATAAAATCATTCTTAACCATCCCTGCTTCAAGTTTACTTTCTGCCATTGCAAGATTAATGGCTCTTATATCTCTATAAAATCCTCCTGCTGTTTTAGCAACTTTAGCAGCTGTAGTAAGCATTTGTGCTGTATTTTCAGTTGTCTTCCAACTTTTAAGTGCTTTATACGTATTAGGTGTAAGCATGTCTGCTGTCCATATTCCAGCTCTTGTCCAAAAACTTTTTGCAACATCAACATTATTAAATGTTTTAATTAATGCTTCTGATCCATTTTGAGCATCTCTAAGTCTTTCAACAGCTTTACCACCTCTAACAAAATTATATGCAGTTCTACCAGCTACAATTGGAGTTGCACCACCAAATGTTATTGCTTCTAATCCTGCAAGTGCAAGTTCTTCTACAGCTATACTAGAAAGTATACCAACAGTATATCCAGAATTTAACATTAAATTAGTAGAAAATCCTCCTATACCTCCTTTTGAACTATTACCAATACGCATTGCCTCAGCAAATTTATCTGCACCTTCTACATCTGCAGCAAGATAATTTCCTGAAAAAGCATCACCTATAGCATCATATGTACTCATAAATCCTGTACCAAATACTTTACCAAACTGTCCCCATGCTCTTTGGTGATCATCCCACCAAGTAGAATTTTCATTATAATAATTTTCATTATCTCTATAAGGATGAAAACCTAACTTAGAAAAATTTGGATGATTGTAATATCTATCAAAATTACTTGACTTATATCCAAAACTTATTACATTATCAGGTGTAAGTTTGTCACTTGTAGTGCTTGGTTCTGAATATACAGAATGGATTAACTTTTCTATTGTAGATTTTGGTTTTTGATTTTGTATTTCTAATTGTCTTCTACTTGGACTTGTGTATGTTGGTGTATATCCTGTATTAATATAACTACTAGCAGCTTCCATTCCAGGTGTCCATCCTGGATTTACTTGAGATGCAAATATAGAAGCCATATCTTGATCTCCAAATAACACTTGATCAATATCAAAATCTTGAGATAATTCTATATCTTGTTGTGGTGTATCTGTTATTCCTTGAAATAGATTAGCATTAGGTGCTAATGGATTAAAATTTTCTTCTACAACAGGTGCAATATTTTGTTCTGGTATAATTTCTTCTTCTTCTTCCATCTAATGGTTTTTATCGTTCATAACTATCTTGAAGTTTACTATTTCTGCTTTCTAATTCTTGTAAGTGTTCTATTACAGTTCTCGTTAATTTATCATATTTACTTTGATCACTTGGAATACTGATTACGTCACCAATAATTTCTTTTAATTCATACTCATTATTTTTACTTTTAACCCAATTTCTTTCAATCATTTGCATTTCCATACCCCCTTGACTATTTTCCCAAACTGTATATGAACCTCCTAATGGAAAGTTTTTATAATATTTGCCATCTTCCTGTACAATCTTTTTTGTAGAAGATGGTACCATATTATTAACATTAAGAGGATTATTCATAAGACCTTTCTCTACATATATTGTAATTGTATTTTGATCCTCTTTAAACATTTTTTTAAACATACCACCTTCTATTTCTCTTAATTTTTTTATATAATCATTATCTAATTGAACTATTAATCCATTCATACCATTTATATTTTCATTAAATGTTATATTCATATTTGGTTTTGGTTCATCTTTACCAGGTTGTGCATAATCTATTGATATTTGATTTAATATTTTTTCTATATTTTCAGACCAAGTTTTGTCTTCTAATGTACCTGCATTTTTTTCGTTTTTCCAATGAGTTTCAGGACTACCTGCTTTTACTACTACTTGATCTTTATCAAAACGTCTAGTTGCATTAAAAAACGCCATAACTTGACTTTCTACTTCTTTATTTTTGTTATTTACTAATAAAGTACCTGTCCAATTATCACTCATTGGTATCAGACCATCACTATCTTGTGGTTTTCCCATATATGCATTTTGTACATTAAATGTAGGAGCACCTTTACCTGCAGATGCACTAGTCATAACTTCATTCATTGCATCATACATATTTGTATATGCCATTTTAGAATTATTTTCTAAATTACTATTTTTAACATTACTTTGTAATTTTATAACATGTTTTTTACCTTTATTATCTGTTAATCTTCCATTAATTAGATAACTCTTTGTCATATTATTTTGTAATATATCAATAACTAAATTATGCATTTTTTTACGTTCTTCTGGATCTTGCCTAGCTTCACCTGAATTACTAGGTTTTGGAACATTGTTTCTTTCAGCATTCATATCTACCATATAGTGAGAACTTATAGCTTGTTGTACGTTATTAACTCCTAATTTTTGTAATACTTCTGGAGTAAATACTTGGTTTAAATATTCTGCATATAGTCTCCTTTGGTTCTTATCAGTGAAACCATGGTATCCTTCACTAGTAAAATCTTCAATACTTTTTAATGTTTGTGGTAAACCTACTGACTCAACATTAGCTTTCCATTGTTGTACAACTTTTTTTTGATAATTAGATAAACTATGTAAAACTAACTTTCCGTCTTTCATTTCTCCTATATTTCCATTTTTCTTAAAGAATTCACCTAATTCAGGATTTTGCTTTGAAACTATATTAAAAGCACTTTGATATGCTGTATTTTGGTCATCTGTTATACTTATAATGTCAGCTTGACCAAATTCAATTTTTGTTTGATTATTAGTTATAAGTTTTCTTAATGCGTCAAATTGAGGTGTGTTTAATGAAACATTATCTATAGCAGCATTCTCATAATTATATAACATTTCCTTATATTTATTTTCAAGTTGGTCATCATTACGACCTGAACCATTTATAAAATACTCTTTTGCTTCAGCCCATGTTAAAAATTTGTTTGCCATTTTACCTGATTTATTCTCAGGATTATTTTTTTTCATCCATCCTGATCCATCATCATATACAAATACGCTTACATTTAATCCATTAGGATTAAATGTTTTATCTTTATCACTCCAAACTGCAGCAAGTTTTGTAGTCATTGCTTCAATAGTATTAAACATAGGTTCTCTAACCTCACTTATATTTATATCTTGTAATTTTTCTTTATTATAATTTATAAGATTACCATTAGCAATTTCTTTAGGAATATTATACACTTCATTGCTATTGCTAGGATTCATACCATTTCCTCCAAAAAGATCTACAATTGGTTCAGGTTGATTTAAGACTTTCTTATATTCTTCTAATGCCATAGCATTATCATGTTTAAGATTTTCAAGAGAAACTTTGTAACTATTCTCTAACTGCATTTTATATAAAGGATTGAGATCTCTTTCTGTAACTTTCATTGTTGTCTGAGCATATTCATTAGCTGCAGACATTACATCATTATTAATAGATAAATTCATATATGCTTCATAAGCAATATTTCTCATTTCTGGAAGATCTTTATGTTCTCTGTTTATATTTGTAATAATTTCATTATTTTTAGCTATACCTTTATTTGCAATTATTATTGCTTGAATTGCTTCATCATAAGTTTTTCTTGCTTGTGAATTTGGTTTTGAATATGATTCTAAATATTTTTGAGCACTATTTTTTGTTTGTTCTAATTTTTCAATGTGTTCTTCTTCAGATGCATTTTCATTTTCTAAACTATTTTTAGTTTGATCTATTATTTTTTGAAGATAAAACTTTTCAGCACCTTCTTTACTACCATACTTTTGTATATTGTTTGAATCTTCATAAAATTTTCTAGTTTCAACATATATTTTAGTAGCATAACCTCTTGAAATAATAGGATCATCTAAAATAGTTTTAGCAATTATATTTGCAGCAGGATTATATGTAATCATCTTTCCTGTTTTTTTATCAACAACACCTGTAGGTCTTTGTGTAAGAATTGTTCCATTAGTCATTGTTGTCATCCACTGTCCTTTTGGATCAAACACAACATCTGTTATTTCTAACTTTTTACCTTTACCTTCATAGTTCATTAAATATTCAATACCTTTTTCAATAAGATCCGGATCTTCAACATACTCAGGTAATTGATGATTCATTATTTCTGATACGCTTCCTTCTTTAAAATCTTGCATGCTAAAATTTAACCTATCTACACCGTCTTGCCAATATCTATCTCTTTCTTTTGCATCTCCACTTGTTCTAAACTGATTTGCTTTTTGCATTTGATCAGAAAAACGTTTAGTCCATACTATATCCCTCACTATTTGTTTATCTTCAAAAAATGGTTTAAATAATGCTTTAGCAGCATCAACATTTTGTTGTAATGAAAAATCTGTTCCTGTTAACTGTTGAATTTTTGGTACAAGAAGATTAGCATACTCATCTCTTTTATAGATATTGTCTTTATGTGACATATCTGCATGCACAACTTTACTATATAGGTTATTAAGATGTTTATAATTACTATTATATCTATCTTGTCTTCTGCCTAATGCATCAGCTAAAAACTTAAAGTCAGGTGTGTATGCCTCGGTCTTTGCTATATAATCATTACTATCTGGAAGGTATGTTGCCATAATACAAAATTACTATTTTTTTTTAACTTTTATTTATTTAAGTACTAAATTTTTAAAGTTTTTTAAACTCCAAATATCCAGTTTCTAAGAGCTATCCTACTTTTTTCTAACTCTTTCTTTCTATTACAAGAACTACAACCTGTTTCTTTACCATGTCTAGCTGTCACGTTAGTAAGATCACTATCATCATCATCTTTCTTCATAGAACTATCACGGATAGGAGTTGTTGAATTTTTAGAAGAATCTCCTATCATCATCTTCATACAGCCAGTAAACTCACTTGTACCTGATTTATATCCGTAACTTTGACACTTTGTACTTGCCTCATCCATAGTCATACCTGATGATGTTTTATCTGCATTAGCAAAAATATCTTGAGGATTATAATATTTATTCATATGATTTTGTGCATCATAGTAAAAGTTTGGATTATCCATATTTAATGCATATAACTTATCTGCATTATCCATTCTATCAACTTGTACATCTGTAATATTTGCATTATCTGCAATCATAGTGTTATCAAAATTATTTAATGCAGTAGCTACTCTTGTATTATATTCATCTCTATTTGCTGAGTTTGTAGACATTGCATCATTTAAAATTTGTGACTTTCTTGCTTCACTATTATCAAATATTTTAATGTTAGTATTTGATACATCCGAAATTCCTTTATTAATTTGATCACTTATTTGTCCCATATAGTAAGAAGCATTTTGTGGATCAGCTTTTGCTAACTGTTGAGCCATAGATAAATTTGCTTGTATCATAGCCTGTGGATCTTGATATGCTACATCTGGAAGTGCCGGCTCTATATTTTGTCTAGTAGGCATATATAAATTTCTATTCCATTTTTGACCAATAGCATTTTGTAATCTAAGATCGTCTTGTGGGAATGTCATATAATGTGGAGTGTCTCCACGGACAGGATCTCCAGGTATAGTTTTATCTGTACACTCACAGGTTGTTCTATCAAAATTTTTATTTTCTTTTAAGCATATCGCTGATTTAGCTTCAGCTTCTTCTTCAGTACAAGGTACTTTAATTTCTGTTTTTTCTTCCGTTATTTCATTTTTAAGACTTGTATGTTGACCAAAAGTTGTCATACCAATTATTCCATCTATCTCTGATATAGGTTTTCCATTTACCTGATGCCGCTCACCTGCATGAAAATCCCCTGTTGGCTGAAGAGAAACATTACTAAAAAACCCATCTGATATAGGTTGCCCATCTGGACCTGTAGCCTCACGCAGTTGATTCATTGCACGATACATTCCCTGAAAAATCTTAGCATCTTTTGTTATTTGTTCTGGATCACAATCACCAAATTCTAACTCTTTACACAGTTCATGATATTTTTTATCCTTTCCTTTGAAATGTTTTGACTCATACTGTGCACTTTTTCCTCTTAAAAGATTTCTATTTATTTTTAAAAAAGAAGCAAACATTGCATCATCATCTATATATGCTACAGGTTCATTTTTTATTAATTTTTGTAAATCTATAAGCTTTGTATTTA
>Ga0307379_10009348_pt1 | contig 13096 bp, 15 predicted proteins | sample UN2MG_FD_202237 | JGI IMG/M metagenome (GOLD analysis project Ga0307379, IMG submission 202237) | Soil microbial communities from Risofladan, Vaasa, Finland - UN-2 | ecosystem: Environmental > Terrestrial > Soil > Coastal area > Acid sulfate soil | place: Finland: Risofladan, Vaasa | collected... | reverse complement strand
GTAGGAGATGTTATCTCCGCTGGATCAAGAGCATAATGCTCATAATTACCTTGCTCAGACCACATAGATTCATCAAATGTATAAGAAATATTCATCTGATAGGCATTTGTTGTTGCCGTATCTATAGAAGAACCTGCAACTCCATTGTAACCAATTGTATAGATTTGTTCTACTGGAGCGACATAAGAGGCTCCATTCCATGCAACTGTATCTACACCACGTATCCAAGGAGAATAAATTAAATCATTTCCCGCACGCATAACTAGACGAATCTTAGGATCAGTAGTTATAGTAGCTGCATTAGTTAGAACTGCACCATCAAAGCCAGTTACAAGTATTTCACCATCTGCTAAATATGTAGCAGCAATTTGTGAATCTGAATATTGTACACTCGCAGTACGAGCTACATCTAGACCTACAAATGTGTGTGTGTTGTTTTTTGCTGTTTGTACAGACATTTTTTTAAATATTAAAAGTTTAACTTATATAACTATAAATCCAATTGTAACAGTACCACTCAAGGCGTTACTAGCATGGACATTAGCAATAGTTATAGTAATAGACTTATCAGCCCTAGTATTCCCATACATTACAGGTATACCATTTGTGCTGATTGTCCCAGAATAAGATTCTATCCAAGCAATAACTGATTGACCAACCTTAACTTTAGAGTTAGTGATGGTAAATATTTCTGAACTAACTGCAGCTGTTGTAAGCGCAGCACTCGTAAATCTTCCAATCCTTGAGTTTATAGTTGGAGTATTCGTTCCAGTTGTTACTATGATAGAGCCTGAATCTGTAGAATTTATTTCTTCAATAACCTCATTTAATTCTTGAACTCTAGATGGCTGATTCTCTGGTTGACCAGGTAACAGCTTTGTTAATCTATTATGTGCCCCTATCTTAGTTATTAAGGTCATCTTGTTTATTAATTAATTCGGTTTGTTTACTCATCTGGTATCTTTGCAATTGAGCTGTAGAGTCAAGTGCAATCTGAACAGATTTTTCTATAATCCAATCTTGTGCCTCATTATTTAATTCACAATCTATATTAAGACCAGCTATCGCATATTGTGTACCGTATTGAATTGTTAGGGGATCTCTAAAGTATCTTAAAAAATACTTACTAATTGTAAAATCAGTAGATCCGATCAACTCTACGGTTTGTTGCGTAGGTGTACCAGCTAAACGTGAAAATGGGAGAGACAAAACTCGACCATCAGATTTTGGCTTTTTAAAGGGGTTTCTAACTTCTTCTCCTAACCTGTCGTGTGTTGTGGGTATAATAGGTATGCGGTTTGTAGTGGACGTTCCATTACAGTCGTTATATGTGACCTCAGCTGCCTCTTCTAAGGCTGTTCTGTAGTCGGTAGGTAATGCCACAAACACACCATTTACATGGTTTGAAGAATTGGTTACAAATGCAGTTGAATCAAAGTTTGTTGTAATATTAGCAAGGAAGTCCCTATAAGTTTGATTTCTCTCTATACCGTCAGCCTTAATAACTATTAAAAGTTCCTCTTGCCCACTGTTTAGAAAAAAATCAATCTCTTCAGGTGTGTATTCAGGATTAGAAAATGAAGCTATGTTATCAAATCTTATCCTAAATTCATTATGCATCTCCGCTACTGTCATCTTTCGATTTTGCTTTGGTTTTAACTACATTCTTTTTTATTGGAATTTCATTCTTAGCATCAAGTTTAGTAATTAAACTAAGTTTGACATTATTGTAATCAGGATCTTCCAAATTTCTAACGGCCTCTAAAAGAGACCCCCCTAATACATCGCCCTCTACAAGCATGTATTTTGTGCCCTGTTTGTAGATAATGTTTGACCTTAGACATTTAAAGAGGAAGATTGTAGTCTTATAGTATGCACTCTGAAGTGTATCTAAGAATTTTTCAGGGGCAGCGTCAACTACCTTACCTACTTCACCCTCGATAAAATCTGGAGTACTCTCTAGTCCAACTTTATACATTCCCTCTTGATAAACATCAAGAAAGTCAATCATATCTTGAATCGTCATTTCGTTAAACCTGGAGAACGCTTTGCGTTTTGTAGCAAGGCCTCCATGTGCAACTTTCTTTTCTGATTCTTCCGAGACAAGAACTAACTCGTATTTCATAGGATCATCAGCAAGTTCTGCAGTAGTTTTGGCTACTCTAGAACCTGCTTGTAGAACCCGTAAAATTAATTTATCCTTTGGAGATCTTTTAGCATCAATTACTAAACCCTCTTTGGGTATCTTGATGAAAAAATGTGCCCAACTAAACTCTCCATTCTTAACAATAGTTTTCATATTATTAGGATGTAGAGAATTAGGCTCATAATTTAAAGCCTCCTCCAAAGCCCTAGCTTCTTCCTTGGTTAACCCAGTGTTCACTAGACCTGTAAATGGATCTCTCTCTGCTGCATAGGAGAATACAGCCTTATCAAATAGTACAGCCCCACTGTGAGTATGATCTATATTAGATAAGTATGTTTTCTTAGCAGGTTTGCAAACGAATACGCCTACAATTTTGTCAAGAACTCCTTCCATTTCTTTTACACTTTCCATTTATTTATATTTTATTAATACTGTGTTGTTATTGCTGGAATTATTTCAGCAGCTGACAACGGATTACACAACTTAATTGATTGTGTAGTTTGACGGAATACTTCATAACCATCTACTTTAGATGCTCCCATTCCACCAGACTGAGGACCAAAAGGTGTGGTTGAACCTGGTACATACCATTTCATATCCATACGCTTATTGACACCCATTTTCTGAATGTTAGGCTCACCATTGGTAGTTCCTACGTTCATGATAGTCATACGATAATTTTCAACAAAACCACCATCTGGATGTTCCAAACGATTGTCTACCATATCATCATACTCAGACATATGCATTACAGTAACGTTAATACCGTTGTATGCTTTGAAACGTCTGTACTGACCACCAAATCCTAGGTTATCAATGTTTTCACCAAATAATCTACCTGGATCTCCTAGAGGTTGGAAAACTGCGACTTTGTCTTCTACTGCTTGAGAGAACTGAAACATGCCACGCTCACCTGTAAGGATTAAGAATTCTCTATCATCTTCTGGAAGAATGTTAATAGAAAGATTCTGCAGAACTTCCTGCAAATAATCTAAGGTAAATGTAGTGTAATAAAATTTGTGAGATGGAGAGATTTGTTGTCTCAAACCAGCACCACGCTTAATTGGGAATCCGTTAGAACCTTTGCTAGAATAACTACCATCAGCGTTACGATTAGATTGCCCATACATGCACTCACTGTTTGCTTCCTTCTTCCATTGGAAGTCTGCAACCATTTCCTGCCATCTAGTCCAAACTGTTACGGGCTTACCGTCAAAGCTGTACTTGATTAACAAAGGAACATCATGCATGTTACCAGGAACTACATATGTTTTAGACATAGTAGTAAAGTCATTACGAAGCTCGAAATGAGATGTGAACTGTACTCCACCATACTCTTTGTTAAGAGTGTTGGTTACAAGGTTGTTCTGCTTAGAAACCTTACGGCCTGCAACAAGCAATCCTGCTGGAATATAGTGGTTGTCAGATGGACTCTGATGTTGAACTGTGTAAGTCCAATTAGTTCCACTGGCATGCCCATCATCCATTATACGAACACCATATTCTCTATCATCTAAGATAAGATAATCTGATGGCTCGTAGTATCTCTCAGAGAGAGTTAACTCGAATGAGGTTTTGTTCAAACCTGGGCGAGTGCTATCTACTGCGCTAAAGGATATAATAGGGATCGCTTTCCTATCATCACCTTTTAACATCCAGCGGAATTCCGCATCGGTAGGTAACATTTTAGTTGGATATTTAGATAAGAATGAATCTAAACCCATGTACCGCATCTTACTGAATACATCCGTAACAATCTGAGAAGCTAATTGAGGCTCCTTTTGGTAGATCGCATAAAGATGGTTTTCAGTCGTCAGACCCGACCACGATTTAGCATAGCTAACCTGTAGCGGGTTAAGTTTTTGTGACTGTGTTGACATTTTTTAGTTTACTTTTTTAAAAAACTGTTATTATTTCTATAACGACGCATACCTTGTTTAAGTGTCTTTATATCAATTCCTTTTAATTTAGAATCATTAGTATATACCCCATCTACACGATTTTTAAGTTTCAATGTAGATTTAGTATTAGCAGATCGTGTAATTGTGCCCATATCCCAATTAAGAATACCAGCTACATACGCAACCTTCTCTAGAAAGTTTGGATCACTCATCTGTAGTTTATTTAAACCACTGATCGGGTTTCCATATGAATCTCTAGCAATAGGTTTGGTTATTAGGTCTACTAAAGCTTTTTTCTGTGCTTCTGTTACTGCTATACCAGGTAGAATCTCTGTTTTAGCCATTATGCTTGTTTTCAAGTCATCATAGACCTTCTGCACTTGAGCTTGTTCTGTTTGTCTTTGTATCTCCACTTGTTTTCGAATATTTAGCTTATTAGCCTCTTCTACTTTTGTTAAAGCACTTAATGCTAAATGGGCTTCATCTTCTAGGATGTCTGCTTCTTCTAGCTTATCTAATCTAGATTGAATAGACTCTTCAGCTAAACCACGATTTCTTAAATCTGTAGCTACAAGCTCTTTTTGTGCATCTATATTCTCAGATAAAGCTGCTGGGTCAATATTACTATATTCTATAACCCTACTCTCAGACTGCATGTATTTTCTAATATCATCACCCTCTGTATAGTTAGCTATTAAATATTTTAGATCTTCTGGTAAGTTCTCTAATTTAGAATTTATACCCTCGTCAATACGAGCATTAAACTTATTAATTAGATACTCATCAGAGTCTTCCACTACTTCTCCTTCTTCTACTTTTAGAAGGCCCATATCAGCAGCCCATTCAACCCACACTTTATTTAAAGATGTATTATCATCTGAAGTATCATCTAAATTACCAGACTCATCTGGCTCATCAAATCCACTATCATCTGAATCATCTGTATCAGTTACTTCTGCTCCTGGCTGAGGAACATCACCACTGTCTACCTTTTCCTGTTCTTCAAAATCTAGGTTGGGTAACTCTGAAGGGATGTTAATCATCTCTGCTTCACTCACACTATCCTGCTCAATTGCGGGAATTCCATCTAGAATTGAAAGATTTAATCCTTTTTCCATTCTTTTTAATTTGTTAACTTGCAAATATACAACAATTTTACTTTAAAGTCAATAGTACAGCAAAAGTTTTTTGCTCCCACTATAGCTTAATTTTTTGTTTTGGGTTTTGACTTAGCGATTCTTTCTTTACTTTCTATCTCTTTTCGCTTAGTTTTATCTGCCAAAGTAGCAATTTTCTCCTGAGATTTATTTTGAACCTCAGTTTGTTTTATTTTTAATTTCTCTATATTTTCTTTAGAAGTTACCGCATGCCCCTTGATAGCTAAGTCAGCTAACTCAAGTGGATCTGGTATTCCATTATTATTCTGGTCTAACTCCATCTGTCTATTGTAAGTCCCTATTGCAGCAACTTCCAACTTAGTCTTATTATCTTCATCAATCTTATACTGGGTAAGAGCCATTTCTTTTTCCCTCTGTTCAGCTGCTTGTTGTTGAGCTTGTTGCACTTGCTCTAACTGCTGCTTCTGCATCTCTTGTGCTTGTTGTCTTCTATCTGATTCAGACTTCTTCAATCTAGTTTTAAGAGTAGTTAATGAATTAGAGTTAATTATATCAACAACATCTGACATATCAATCTTATCGGCTTGGACTGCAACTTGTAATAATTGTTTAAGATTCTGTTGTGCCTCAAACTCTTTAGGCCCATTACCTATAAATATGCCAAAGTCTCTATCTAATAACTCAGTATCTCCTATAGTAAACATGACTTGTGCCATATCGTCTGTAATATACTGAAAAGATGTCTCTCCACTAGCTACAGAGTGTTTAGCTAATTCTACAGCTAATTCACAAACCTTTAGTTTAGCATTAGTATGTACTCTAAAGTACTCTTCTGTAATATGGGAAGATTGTAATACCGCTCTTTGTGTATTACCTACTAATTCAGATGCTGATATAGCCCCTAATCTTTGGTCTGTAATACCAGTAGTATCTTTTATCTTATTCTCAATAACCTCCACTAAGTTAGTATAGAATTGTATTGATTGTCCAGTAGATAAGTCTAGATGTTTATTCTGAGTAGATTGATTAACCCTTCCTATACGCTCTCCTTTAGCCCCCTCATTATAAGAGTTTACAAATCCTATCTTCATAGTCTGTGCATAGAATAACCATTTATCCATCTCCCAGTCATCTGGAATAAGAGATGTATCTATCAGGGCTATCTTATCCATATTAGCTGCTAATAGCAATTCAAGTCTATACCATATAATGATATATAACATAATCCAAGGGTATATTCTATCCATCATGGATACACCTTGACTATTAGTAGCACTATATACAGTACCTGTATAACCAGAACGACATGAGGATAGATTATCCAAAGGCCTCATCTGATGTTTCCTAGGTCTGATATTTATATACATATCCTTACCTATTCGCGTACCTTCCCAATACTCATTAACCCAGAACCACTCAATAAACATTGATGGGTCGTCTTTAAATTCAGCAGGAATTTTATAGAACTCATCTATTAACTCTTCCTGTGGCTCATCTGTATCAGGATCTATAAAGTTTAGGAATCCTAGTTTCTTCTTGGACTTCCACCTAACTCTGTGTACATCTATATAGTATTCTCTTTGATCATCCTCTAAATCATATATACTATGAACGGATGGTATTCCAGCTGGAGCAGTATATGTCTCTACAGTTGGCCCTTCATTATAAAAATTATAATCCCCTAGTCCACCTTCTTTCCAAGATTCTAGCCTATCTATCTGAGCTGGAGTTAATACCTCATAAAACTCATCTATAATAGAAGAGACAGACATCTTGTTTCTTTCATATATCTTCTCTGACTCATCAATGTAATAAGAGTTATTAGGTAAGGTATAAGATATTTCTAAAGGATTAACTCTACGTATTGTAGGAGCATTGGCTACCATATCAACACTATAGATCTCTTCCCCAGCTACTAAAGCATCTTTCCAACCTTCTTGGAATACATCCACTAGATTGTGCCTCTTAATAATATAATTAAGTAGGTGTTGTGCCTTCTCCTCCTTAGTTTCTCTAAGATTAGACTGCGCTTCTAGAAGTACTGCTTCAGGAGTTGGTGGTGGTTCTTGGCCTTCCTCTTGTGGAGGAGTAAGCATCTGTTGCACCATTTGTAACAACGACCCCTTCTTAGCATCTAATTTACTATTAGCTGCATCACTATTAACTGCCATTACTATTGGATCAAAAGGTCTTTTAGCCTCTTCTCCAAATAATAACATAAACAACGGTGATACCACATCATATGGTTGTAAGCTCGCTGGAAATTTATAATTATTTAATACTTCTGCAGATAGATTATATGGATTAAGTACATATTCAAAATCTTTTTTATCAATCTTATTGTTTAATAGATCATAGTTTCGCTTCATTGATCTAGGATCAGGTCTTCGAGTTTGTCCATAAGTATTACAAACTTTTATAGTTGCATCTACACTCCCCTCTTTCCACGCTGTAGTGCTCTTCGTTCCCCAAGATACTTTCTGTCGGGGGAATTCACTTGATGATATTATATCCATGTTTGTGCTGTCTTGCTTCCCTGTAAGAAGTGGTCTGGAATCTTATTCTTTTCCACATTCATAAAGAAGTCTGATTTATGTATTGGTTTATAACTTGTTACATGTGAGGTAACTAATCTTTCTCTTTCTTTCGTAGCATACATACACATCATAAATGCCATTACTCTATCAAAGTTACCATCTCTATTATAGGAGATTAGTTCTTTTAGTAATGGTATAGATCGTAGCTTAGTTAAATTTAGTCTTCCAGGGGAATATTCCTCCTCAAGCCAATCTTTAATTAATGCTTCTCCGTGTACCTTTAACTGTGTATTCATATGTATACCCTTTACTCTATTTACGGTAGAGTTAGGAATAACATCTTTAATATATCCAGGCTGCTCCATAAGCAGATAATCATAATTCTTGATCTCTGCGTATTGGTGTAATCCCTTCTTCTCATTCTCATAAAGACATCTAGCATTATAATATATAAGAAGTTGTATTAAATTCTTATAGTAATTCTCTGCTTTAGGACGTCCAGTATATTCAGCTACAGGCAAAAATGCCCAGCTACCTACTGTGTGAAATGTTTTATAAATAAATGTAGATCCTAATGATGGTGTGCCAGACTCATCATGATCATATGGATCAGTACCTGCTATATAAAGTCCAAAGGGAACTTCACCATTATCATCTTTAAAAGGATGTTCCCATATAACTAATCCCCCAGTTGTATCAGTCTTTCCTACATTAACTGGGAAATCCCTTAGAATACTTATCTTCCCCTCCAAATCAGGTTTCCAAGTAACTATACCCTCAGCACTCATAAAGGTTTCTCCTACATACTCTGCATCTATATAGGTCTTATTAGTCTCTAATATAGATAACCATTCAGAGAGTTCTGCTTTTGGGAAAATGTTACCTGTACGGGTAAGAAATACCTCAGAAGGTACTATTGGGTTGTATTGTATATACGCGTCTAATGCAGTTGTTGCATTTTTACCCTTCCTAAGCTTCTCCCTAGCTTCTGCCTCTGTCTTATAGGCTAGATCCTCTAATGTATTACCATTAGCATCTTTATACTGAAGTTTACCGTATGTAGAAGGTAAGAAATATCCTATATCTCCTCTGTGCTCCCACACATCATCAAACACTAGTGAATCATATGTCTCTGGATCATAGAACATCTTATATGCATCCTGTGTTCCACCTTCCATATCACCACCTGTACCCATAAACAATGTAGAACCAAACTTGTAGGTTCCCATCTTCTGAGTTTCAACATCTGCCTCGTGTGAGGCCATTAAATTACCAAACATACCAATCTCTTCCTTAACAGCTACTGCTGGTCTAGTACCCTGTGCAGCAAATGGATTATCTTTGTATGTTCTATGCTTTATTGAGGATCTTGTACCGAAGTCCATCCAAGTTCCACCAATCTTCTTCTTATAGTAATGCTCTATCTGTTTACCAGGAGACCACGTACCTGTATAGATCTTACTTAATGGTGGTGGATAGTAATCTTCGCCAATCATCATACCACCAGATAATGTGTCAAAGCCGTACCTAACTTTCTTTAATAAATCAGAGGAGTATTTCGCATCTCCAGCTCCGACTAATACCTCAGTAGTAGATACAGATGTTGGGTCTGTTCCATAGTACTTAGCTAAGTCCTTATCGTAAAATTTCTTTCCATCAAAAAGAAATTCATGACCCACCACGGCCCCACCCGCAAAGTAAGATTTACCTGGTCCCCTGTTAGCCATCCACATCAAATTCTTTGCTTCGTCTAAATAAAGAGGTGGCCCTAAGTCTTTGGTAGTTTCTACTATACCCTTCCTTGGAACCACTATATTTTCGTGTAAGCTGGCGAGACCTTCTTCTGTAGCCCCCTTATCTAGGAGGGCATCAGCATATAATCTTGTAGCTGGGTCATTTAAAAACCCCGTAAACCCACGGGCTTCTGCCCAATAATAGGCTATGTCCCACATAAAGTCCATAAGCAGTGGCCTGCCCATTTCCTTAGTCTTAGAGTTCTTCGACTTATTAAGTAAGATATGCCAAAAGTTAATATAAAAATAGAGATTGCCTGGCATCCATTTACCACCAACCCAGTACCCCTCGATACATCTCTTCTTCTGTTCTTTCCAGTATGTTCTATACTCAAGACTCAGCGGATGATGTTCAGGTACTTCTTTCTCTAAGAAAAGACTATCGTTAATCCACATTATTTATATTTCTCCAGTTTCGCTTAATGACTCATGTGCACCACCTTTAACGTGTCCTGCACCCTCTTCTTCAGCTAACATCTTATTAAGTCTAGTTAGTTCACTATATAGATCCCCATTAGTCTTGAGCATCTTCTCTAACTCCATACCATGCTCTGCATAGTTTAAAGTTTCCATATAAAGACTCTTCTCTTGCAAAATTCTTTCCCACAAAACTAAATGTTTCTGTGCTGGTGAAAGAAATGTAATCCAAACATCTATATATTTCTGTACACTATCCCAATCAAACTTTGGATCCTCAAGATACTCCTTAGCAATAAGATCCTTTCTACCTTCTATCTCAATCCCCTTATATTTAGAACTAAAATCAGTAGCTAAAGCAACAGCCCACATAATACGTGAGCTCTCTTTTTTACCTCTTGTCTTATCACCTTTATGAAGTAGTTTAAGTACTGGATGAGCAATTAATTGAGGATTCGCCTCCCAAAAATTACCTGAGATATTCCAATAATCTACTATATTCATTAGTGGATAATACTTGTATCATTATTCCCAAGTAGGATTTGTTTGCCGCTAGTAGCATGTTCTCCATTAGAGGTAAGCGGCGCTATCCTACAAATATTGTTGTACTCTTCACCTTCAGGAGTTATAACTCCTACAATAGAAACCTCACTAGCCCATAACCACTTCTTATTAAATAGCTCTATACTTTGTAAAGCACCATTAGGTATTGCTAAGTCTCCCACATTTACTGACGTAACTTGTGGCCCTATAGCTACAACTTTTAAACCTATTGCTGTTTCTTCAGCTCCGTCTGGTATAAATATACCATTAACCTTGCCCATCTTCAATTCTTCTAATACTACATAATCCCTAGTAGGTTTTATATAATCATTAAATACGAAATCTTTTTCCTCACTCATTTTTTAAATCCTTTTATTGTTATTGGTTTATTTGCTTTACGTTCTCTCATTATATCGTAAGGCGTATTAACTACTAGTACTCCTAAATCCTTGTGTATTATCTGGCACTTTGATTTAATCCTCTCGCCCTTCTTATTATAATACCAAGATACAACAGTTATATCTTTTGTGTCTATATCATTCTTGAATAGCTTATTCCTTGCTATCACCACATCTAAAGAGGGATCACTAGGATCATGTTTTAATACGTCTTGATAGTAAGATATTTCTATATTCATTCTTTCCACTTTTTTTCAGGACAACTGTTCTTATTTGAAAATATTTTTATGTCTATAAAGCATAGACACTTACCGCACGTTATCTTTTTTATGTTGTGTGGACATTCCATACATACTTTTTTTCTTATTGTCGCTCGAAGCTTTGCGTGTCCACTTGCTTTGTTCTTTATCGCTTCCGCTATCTCCTTTAACTTTTGCATATGTAGTAGAAAATTTACCTATATATGGCAGCATAACAGATTCTAAATTAATAAAGGCTGCCTTTAGAAAAGAGTACATACTGCTCTCTACATTCTTTACCATGTATTCGGGTAAACCAAATTCTCTGGACAATTCCTTTACTATCTCTTTACTAGTCTTTATCATGTACTACTAATATTGTTACACTATAAGTTCCATCGTCCTTATAGATTGTTTCTGAAAAATCTACACTATAGCTCACTTCCTCAAGCTCTCTTTTATAATCATCTTTAACGTGGTAAAAGTCTAGAAGACTGTCTAAGTCTGGTAAGACTAGCTCGAATTGATCTATTATCATACAAGTTTAAATCTAAACAACAGTTCAAATCTTCCGTCAGTTGGGTACTTAATTATATTAGGATGAAGCTTACCGTTTAATATCATATCCTTATTATGTAACCCCTTAAATGATTTGTTAAAGCTTTTTTCAGATACTCCTAACTTCTCTCTAAGTCCTTTCTTCGTCTCTGGGGAAAATAGTAGTTCGTATAGTGTATCTTCTTTATAATCCCTGTATGTATAATGTAATAGCAAGAAGGCTGCCAATAGTGGCAACTCAGTTTGCTCTCTTAATTTTAGAATTGGGTTCAGGAACGTTAACCAGTTCTTGAACATATCCTTCTTTTCCGTTGGTATTGTTATCTCCATTCTTCCCTGCGTATCTTTCTATTAATTTACATGATAAGTGCTGTAATAGGTGACAAAAATGTTCCTCTGTCTCCTCATTTATTCTAGAGTTTATCCTATCAAATATTGCTATGGCTACATGAGTTGCCTCATGAACTAGTAATCCTGTTGATTTAGCATCCCCATTAAAGACCTCCAACCATATAATTATATGTCCTGGAGAAGCTGATGGGGCTAGAACAAACCCCTGATCTTCATCTTTAAATCCACTAATTATATCACTTCTATCATCACGACTCAATTCTAACTTTTTACCTTGTGCTCCTCCTCTTTCTACAAATGTCTTTATAAGGGTATCTGCATCACTACCTAAAAACCAATGAACCGTAACATCATATATATCAATATCTAACATAATTTATCATTTATTCTATCTCTAGCCACCTTTAAAAAAGCTATCTCAGAATTGATCTTACCTTCTCTGCCAGTAAAGATAAGCCATTTATCACCATCACTTATCTCATACCCTCCTTCAGGTAGATCCTTTAAACCCTCTCTAACATAAGATTCAATCTCTTCGTCTGTAGCTGTTAAAAAATCAAATTTCTCCATTTATTTATTTTTTATATTCCTTACTTTAGTAAGGTCATAATTAAAGCCAACCCCCTGGTGAAGCAAACCTAAACTACCCAGGTGGGCGACTGTAGTTTAAGGAAGGTCATTTAACGCTAAACCTTCAAAGATAAAATAAAAGAAGTAAAATTTACACGATCCAACAGTCATCCATTTTTTATTAGGCTACTGAAGTTTAGAGATTTACTCCTTTTTAATTGGGGAAGGAACAACTCAGGTTACTGGTGCCTCCAATAGATTTATCCCTATTTTCTATCAGACCTATCTGAGTTGTTCCTCGATAGTCAGAGAAAGAAGAGTCGAACTTCTTCATGCCAGGGAAAACTCAACCTAACATCTAACCAATCTCTCTGAGGTTGGGAAAACCTTACGGGGTTCCCCCTATACTACTAACACGTATTATTCTATAGTTGTTCAAGTAGTGTGGATGTAAAGGTACAACAAATAATTGTAAAAGTCAAGTCTTTTTGAAAATAAATTTTCTCCACTATAGCTTTTTATTTA
>Ga0307379_10009346_pt1 | contig 13097 bp, 22 predicted proteins | sample UN2MG_FD_202237 | JGI IMG/M metagenome (GOLD analysis project Ga0307379, IMG submission 202237) | Soil microbial communities from Risofladan, Vaasa, Finland - UN-2 | ecosystem: Environmental > Terrestrial > Soil > Coastal area > Acid sulfate soil | place: Finland: Risofladan, Vaasa | collected... | reverse complement strand
CCGGTAGTAGTGGTCGAGGATATCCTGACCCTTCTGCGGCACAATGTAGTGGATCCACGCCGTCTTCCAGTGTGTCTTCATGCCCTTCATCCCTGAACGGTACCAGTGTTCGAACCCGTTAACTGAGTTAGCGAGCGTAGGCTTGCCGGCCGGTCGCTGTTGGCGACGGAAGTAGAAGTAGAAGTAGGCGGAGACGTACCGATCGTAGGGGTTGCGAAGCATGCCCACTTTGAACGCGCGATTCCACTGCTCGTCCGTCCAGGCGGTGCGTCCGCTTTTCGGAGGGACGTGCTTCATGCTCCAAAAGCGATCGGTGTTCCGAAACGTCTGCGTCAGTGTCGTCCCACCAGTCTTTGGCATGTGAAAGAAGATCACGCGGACGTTGTTCCTGTCGTGTCGAGGAGGACAATTTCGTGTAGTCACCGGCTCTGAACTCCCACCACGCCTGTCTCCACCCACGATAGCGCGTGCATCACCCACTTCTTCGCCTGGAACCGGCGGTTGAAACCCGCGTCCTCAACCAGCTCCTCAAACTCCAGGTTGTTTGACAGGCGCGCAGAGCGGTGTCCCTTATCACAGAACCACTTCTGAAACTCCACCATCCCTGACTTGTGAGGGGTGACGCGCATGACCTCTTCGAAGCCTGCCCAGCGGTCACCTTCCTGCTGCTCTTCAAGCACGATGTGTCCGTCGTCTAGGTAGATGTATATATTCCGAAGGAACGCCCCCTGCCACGTCGGTCTGGTGGTCAGGGGTACGCTCCACTTGCCACGCTTAGTGCTCGAAGTCGTAGTCATGGTATTGAATCTCCCACCAACACATTGTTTTGACAAGATCCACGTCTCGTGGATCCAGAAAGAGGGCCTTGTACGTAGGCCTCACAGAAAGTACTCGGTTGAGCACAGGGAGCGATTCGTGTGGCCGCTTGATAGCCTTACAGATCTCGACCCACGCTGAGTCCAGCTCCTCGTACTTGAAGACGTTGTCCACTAGCCGGCCACCATCTGCTCTGTGCAGCATGGTGTACGCGCTGCGATTCATCAACCCCAGTGTGAGAGCCGCATTCTCGTTCAGCCATCTGTGGAAGCTCTCTGCCAGAGCCATCCTGCCAACGGGAAGGTCTTCGAGGTTGTCCTTCTTCATGAAGTAGAACCACGAGACCGCTCTGTCCCAGGGGTTGCGGATGATTGTGAACTTGTAGGTGCGGGCGAACAGACCTGCGGGCATCTTGCTCTCAATCAGAGCAGCCGGCGCGTGTCCCCCAGTCCAGCCCCACTTCCAACATCTTTGGTCGGACCACTTCAGAAGCGAGCGTATGCTGCTGCCACCCGTCTTCGGAATGTGAACGAAGATGGGCAGTCCGTCTCGGTTCCAGACCGGATCAGGCTTCGGAGTCGAACGTGTACCTAAACTCAGCGTTCCGCTTTGATTCTTTCTTCCCACGCTTACTACGATCTCCCTGGATCTTCCGCAGGATCAGCAGCAGGACGACGCACATGCCCAGACCCGTGGTTACTGGCGCCTCAGGGAGGGCCAGAGGGTGAGGATTGCTATCGATCAGTTGCTGAACGCAGAAGGTTTCGCACTCTCCCGTTCCCGCCCCTATGCCGGCGTTGTCGTCGCAGTGTTGCGCCACCCAGTGGGTATATCCCTCGGGCGTCAAGTCAAATCCAAAGCATCCGTAATTTCTCATCGTGAGTCTCCATCCCCCCATCCTTAGGTTGGTTACTCACCCCCACTTGAAACCGGGCCCCCCGGACGGGTGTTCCCTTTGGTGGTTCTACCACCTCGGGCCGCCGGGGGACTTCCGATTATACCGCCGGTGATCAACCAGCAGCTCCTCGGCGAACTTGTTTTGCTTCTCGCATTGCTCTCTTGTCTCGCGCTCGACGGTCAGAGTCCGAGCGCTCGGAATTCCGAGTCGTCGGGCGGACCTTCTGGCGGTCCGATGTTTCGCGCTCCAGGATGATTGACGTACCCTGATCGGTCCAATGCGCCGCAGTGTTCACGGACCTCTTCCCGTGTCGGCCGGGCCTCATTCACAGCCCGTACGATTGACGGCCGCCACTTCCCTTCCAGGCGACCGCCCGACCAGAACCAGACCACGTCGTTCCTCATCTCGTTACCTCCAGAAGCTCGAAGTCATGGTCGATCGGCATGCGGATCCACCGCCGCCCACTCTCATCCCCGGTCACCGGCTCGATCATCATACCCGTGTCTCCGCCCAGGCAGGGCACGCTTGCGCGCTCCTCAAGGCAGACCCAGGTAGATCCGAACTGCGACAGCCTGTTCTTGGCCTTCCGTGTCTTTGCTCCGAGCTGAATCCTCATCGTCCCATCCTCGGTTGGTTGTCGTCATTCAAGTACGCCCACACTCTGACGCGTCTTGGGGTGATCTTCCAGATCGGTCTCCAACAGATCAGATCGCAAGCAAGCTGCCGGAGCCTAAGCCTCACTCGTCGCCCTTCACTGCCGAGCCGCACAGCCCGCAGAATGCCGGGACTTCGGACTCCGGTACTGAGAGGCGACCATTGCCGCACCCGCAGAGCCAGTTTACGCGCTCCCACTCCACGCGGGCCTCGGCCAGAAGCTCCCGCGCCTGATTCTTGGCGCCCCCACGAGGGGTGTTCCGGTGCTTCATCGATCCCGCCTGGCGGAAATGAGCGTTAACTGCGTGCCAATTTCGTGTCTTCATGACTTCCTCTGTTTCCCTGTCTACTGAGTATCCACCAGAGAGACGGAGGTGTCAAGGTTTTTTCTAGGTCAGTCCGTCTTTTTCTTCGACCGGCCCACCGCAGTCAGGGCAGGTCACCCCGTGCTTGGTGCTCTTCGGCTCGACGCCAGACCAGCCGCAGCGATCCTGCCGGGCCTCGATTTCCTTGACGTGCTTACAGCAACCACGATGATCCAGCCCTGCTCCGAAGATGAATGCCGGACAACCGCACATCCAACCGAACTCGGCGCCCTGCTCCGAAGAGCGTCGGGTGTCCAGCTCCCGGTAGAAGATCTCGTAGACCCTGTTCTTGGAGCCACGGACGTGGCCCACCCATTCGAGGTTCGTCTGACAAGTCCACATGGTTTCGGTTCTCCTGAGTACGAAGTAGATTTGTGTCTACCCCATAGTACCACGAGAAAGCCGGTGGGTGTCAGTGTTTCGTCTCGTCCTCGGGCGCCCCGTAGGGTGGCGCTTCCGACCCGAACCGGGCGTACAGGGCGTCCCTGACGCTCTCAATCATGATCTCCTGGTCGATCGCCCCACTGGTGGCTGCCAGGTAGGCCCTCAGGGCAGTTTGGGCGTCCAGGGAGCACCCAGAGCGCTCCCTCTTGATCTCCTCGTAGCAGACGTCCTTCCACCTACTATCACGATCATCCACAATCTCGAACACGAGTGCGGTCAAAGCCTTTGCGACGGCCCCCGCTCCCTTCTCCCAGACGGGATTGAGAGCCGCTTCCAAGAGCGAGTCAGCGTCCTCCCGAGAGGGTGCTGACAGGAGCAGGCGGGCCAGCTCTTTCATCCGATCTCCACGTCTTCCGTGGCAGGCGCTGTCTTCGTGGCAGGCGCTGTCTGCACGGCTTCCGTTACAGTCGGCGCCTCTTCCCGGATCGACTCAACGAACGCTGATCGTCCGCCGTGCCCGTGTACCTGTTCGGCCGCCTTCATGTTTGGATGGACGTTGGTAGACGCCAGGTTGGAAATCCAGCGCACCACTACGGTGCCGTCGGTGTACTCCACCCACTCAGCCACGCGCCCCGTCCCGGAAACACCTGAGGCATCCTCCGACCGGTCAACGTATCCCGCTCTTAGCATGGCGCAAACTCCTCGTTCACCATCACACACACTCGGACAGATCGGGCGCCGTGTACATGGTGCCCTTCTGTAGCTTCTTGCCGTTCTTCGAGAACGAGCCGTCTCGGTTCCCCTTGGTCATGTTGGACTCCATGACCTTTCGAAAAGCCTTGTCGAAGTCCCACCCGAACCGCTCACATGTTCCCACGATGGTAACAACGACATCGCACGCTTCCTTGAGCGCTGCTCTCTCGTCGGTTCCCACCTCCATCTCAACAGCGAACTCACTGATCTCCTCGAACATGATCTCGTCACGTTCAAAGCGAACATTCTCGTCTGAGAAGTCTGCGTCCCCGTTTCCAAGGTCGTACTTCTTGTGGAACGCCCGTAGCATGTCGCCAGGACTTCGTACTTGACTCATGATGTCTCCATGTTACCACCTAGGTGGTCTTGTTGTCCTTCTCTTCTTCGAGCTTTGCCAGCTCGACGATGAGGCTCTCCTGGTAGGCACGCAGATCCGGTATCTTCTTCTCCAACTCCTTGATGCGGCGCCTCACGTATGCCATGCGGCGAATACGTCGGCCAGGTCGCGTGCGGTAGTACTCCCGCTGTCGTGCGTTCAAGCAAGACTTGCAGTAGTACGCCAGGCGATCCTTTGCCCGAGGGTGGTAATAGAACTCCGTGACAGGCTTCTCCTCGCCACAGATGCGGGCGCCATTGATGCGCGCCCCGCTGCACGTCTTCATCTTGATCTGCTCGTTGTTATCCACTGAGCAATCCTCCCAGGTTTCCTCGCGACGCTGAGGTCGGAGCGGTTAGTCCCGACGTAACGAGGCTCGACATTCGTCGGCTCGGTACGTCGATTGCGATCTGTTGCGGCATGTTGATTGCTTCCCCTGTTCTGCTCTTCATCATCCCCAGCTTGGGTTTCGACGCCAGCTTCTCTGCGTCGTCGTACCAGACATAGGTGATGATGTCGGCTTCCTGTTCTACTGCGTTGTATTGGTAGAGGCTGGTCTTATCCAGCTTCCCACCTTCCTTCAACCCTTTTCGCCAGCCGTCGCGATTGATCTGGAAGAGTGTGGCGACGGGCATCCCCTCTCCCTTATTGAACCGTAGAGAGAACTGCTTCATCTCTCGGATGGTTTCGTTGCGTCCCCAGATCAAGTCGAGCCTCTGGTACTTAGGATCCACCGGCATGCGTGTGATGTAATCCACCCAGATGATGTCCACCGGCTTGCTAGCGTGCTCTCTCATGAGCCTCTGAACGCAGCTACCCCAGGTAGTGAACTCGTCCTGGGAGATGATCCTGATCTCTCCGTGCTGGGGGTTGTTCACGAGATCGTCATGGACTTCCTTGAACCACGCTTCCTCTGCGTCTCCAATCTCTCCGGCGAGTAGCTTCTTGAAGAAGAGACGGGGCTTGCCCAGTCCCAGAAACTTTGGGTTGCCCGAATGGATCGCCACGCACATGAGCATGCAGACCCGCTGAGGCATCTCGGCCTCGAACACCAGCGGGTTCCACCCACTGAGCGCAGAGTTGACCACCATGTTGAACATCGACGTAGTCTTCAAGTGTCCGAAGAAGCCAGCGTGTACGTATAGCTCCCCCTTGTGAATCCCGTTCGTGCTTTCGTCGAACAACGAGAACCCAGTGTTCACTCCGTAGTTGAGCGAGCGGTCGTTACGTGCATCTTCCAGCAACTCGTCCAGAGCCACCTGGCTCTGGGTCATGCTGGCTGTCAGCCCCGTGGTGCTGTGCTTCTTGGGTAGGGAGACCGACGTCAGAAGGTGCGAGACTGCTGCCTCTGCCCCCTTGACAGTGATCTTACCCATCTGCACACCCTGGTCCGCGATCTCGATTGCTTCGCGGCAGGTACGTCCCAGGTTGAGCACAGCTTGACGTTCTACCTCGTCCTCGTAGACCTGCTCGAACGACGAGCCCACCTGCGGCTGGATAGGAGTCAGTTCCTCGACGTAAGTCGATTCGTCGATCTGGTTCGACCGCACGAAGTGGTCGTAGACCACCTTTTGCGAGGGCGCATCGCCCGTACCCACGTAGAAGTCACGCATGAAGAACGCGACGTTCTGCTCCACGGACGTGAGGTTCAGCAGACGTTCAAGGTCGGCGTACCCCCAACACTCAGTGGAGGTCAGTTTCCCACTCGGATCAGGCCAGAGCAGAGAGCGGAGAATCGTTTTCAACGAAAGACCTCAATGTTCCAGCCGTTGTCCATGAAGGCTGCGAAGTTGGCGCCGAACTCTTTCGCGATGTGAGAGACGTCGTCTCCGTACCACACCCACGTAGGCTTCCCCATGTTATCTCGCTCTTCGACTATGTTCTTCAACCGCAGGGGTCCGCGCTCTTTGAAGAGCGCGCCTGCTCTCAGCTCGATGATCAGGATCGTGGGGTCAAGAAGATCCATGAGAGGCTTATCTATCTCTCCGTCCTCTCCGAACTCCGCGAACACGAGTCGGTCACACGAGATCACCCGATAGGTGCCCTCCTGCTTGATCACTTCCAACAGCAGGGGCCATACGTGTCTCTTCCACTGCTGCTTGTTCCCCTCGAACAGCCAACGTCCCTTCCCCCATAGCTTGTGAGAGAGGCTTGACTCCTCGTACTTCATTGGTTGGTTCACTGTCATGGGTTCCATGAGCTGCTTGCGCAACACGACGTTGCGGCACGAGCAGTCCACCATACCCTCCAACTCAGCGTCCCAGCGCAGACCGTCGATGTTACACCCACGGCGGCAGGTCTCCGCCGCTTGGCGGACCATGTCCTGCATTCTCTGGTCCATTAGAAGAGCAGATGGTCCGAGGTGAATCCCGCAGCGTTGACATGTCCACCACCGCCAAACTTCACTGCGATGGAGCCACAATCGAACTCGCCCGTGGAACGAAGAGAGTAGTTCCAACCCCCCTTATAGTTCTGGAAGTAGCCGACGGCCAGGGGCGGGTACTCACGAAGGACCCGGTGAAGAATGTCGCTGATCGCCATGTAGGGAGCGTTCACGATCGGAACCCCCACTACACCCTCCCAGTCTACGAAGCGGACGTTGCCCGCCGCATCCTCACAGTACTGTTCGATGTACATGCGGATGGCCGCCCCCATGGAGAAAGCTTCGTTAAGCTCCATCTTCTCCATGGTATCCCAGTTGTCGATGGTCATGGGCGTGGCTTGCACCAGAGCATTGACCTGTCGTGATCCATTGAGCTGCCACTTCCAGATGTCACGATCCTCGACGTAGCTCACCACCCACGGACGCTCGGACCGCTTGAAGAAGTAGTCCCAGGTGATTCCTGCCCCGCTGCGCCCGTTGTCGAAGTGAATGAACGCCCTCTTCCCGTCATGCAGGCCGTCCAGTTCTACGGCAGCGTGCTGGTGGTGGTCAAGCACGAGCACCGTGTTCGCCACCTTGATGATCTCTTTCATCTCCTCTCGCTTGCAGGAGAAGTCCGACATGATCACGTTGCGGAAGCGCACGTCGTCGAGAGAGATGGGCTTGTTGTGACTCCACGGATAGTACTCCGCGTTGTCACCGTAGAACTTGTGAAGGACCCACTGTGACGTGAAACCGTCCATGCACGAAGCGTGGGTGAAACAGACCGGGTTGTTCGGGATCCACTTCTCTTCGTCGCTCATTTCTTGCTCCTCTGAATCTCTGCGATTATCTCTGCAAGATCCGACTTGGTCGTCTTGATGTCATCGTCGTCGCCCAGCACGGCGTTGAACAGAACCTTCTTCTTCTTGACCACCGAGAGTACGTGCTGATCAATGGTGGGGCGCCCGCTCGCTCTGGCGAGAAAGAAGTATACCGCAATCCGTCGGTGAGATGAACCCACCCTCTTCAGTCTGCCAATGACCTGCCTCGTCTGCCCGTAGCTCCACGGCAGATCGAAGAAGATCAGGTGGCCGCCTGCCTGGAGGTTCAGCGCTCGTCCCCCCGCCTTGGTCAACAGCATGACGACAGGACCGTCGTGATTCTGGAACGTCTGACGGGCAACGGTGCGCTCGGCCGGACTCTCCGCGCCCGTGATGCGAACGACTTTGTGACCGTCCTTCCGCAGAAGAAGCTCGATGGTGTCTACTAGAACGCGACGCTTCGTGAAGACTGCCACCTTTTCGTTCGCCAGCGATCCCAGGAGCATGTCCCTCAGTGCTTCGATCTTGGGGCTGGGCTCGTCGATCCCCTGGAGTGTCGGGTCGTTGCAGAGATCCTGCTGGATGGACAGGGCGGGGAGCACCGTGATCGGCTCTCCGTTCGGGTCCATGCGGTTCTCTGCATCCTCGTAGGCTTCCGCCGTCTTCGGGGGCAGGTCAAATCGGACGTCCTTGTAGATGACGTCGGGCAACTCCTGGTCTACCGAGGGGTCAGTCTGAAGCCGGCCGAAATAGTGGGGGCTGATGTGCTCGCGATAGTCTCGCAGGTTCTTGTAGCCGGTGATCTCGTTGAACCCCGTCCAGTGGTTCTGTTGTACCACACACCAGCGGTCCATGAAGAATTTCTTCGTGGGGAACAGGCCGGGGACAATCACCCGGAACATCCCCCACATCTCGACCAGCGAGTTCTCCACCGGGGTTGCGGTGAGCCCGTAGACTCGGGGGCAGTAGCCGGCCAGGGTCAGCATCTTCTCGTGCAGCTTCGACTTCGTGTTCTTGAAGGCTGTCGGCTCGTCGGCCACGAGCATGGGAGCGATGCGCTGCATCCCGTACAGCATCGCCATGTAGTTCCGATGGACCAGGGAGTAGGACGTTACGGTGATGTCCGCCTTCAGCCTGCGGAAGATGTCGTCGCGCTCCTTCTTCGGGGTGCGCGCAGTGACCTTCTCAACCGTCAGCCCCTTGGTGAACTTCTCGACCTCTTCTTCCCACTGTCCGATCGCCGCCACCTCGGTGAAGACGAGCATTTTCAGCTCGGGGAGCTGGGTCTTCATGTAGGAGAACGCCGCCAGAGCTTCCAGAGTCTTCCCGAGCCCCACGTCGTCGCCCAGGATCATCCGCTTGGTACCGCAGAGCCGCTTGATCGCGCTAATCTGGTACTGTCGGATGAAGCTAGGATCCGGGATGAAGGGGTTGGGCTTCAGTGTCCGGTTGGGAAATGCCATGCACTTGATAGTACCCCCACATGGGTTCAAGTGTCAATGCGCGGCATCCCGTGGCGGCAGCGCTTCCGGCGTGCTTGCTCCAGCCCAGCTCCGTGAGGGAACAGGGGGAAACAGGAATTATACGCCTTGATCCCGCCGCCTGCGCGTACCCCAGCCCAGTAGACCCAGCCGACCCAACGCCATCTCCACGGAAGACTGGCTTTGATATCAGACCTTAGCCAGTTATCTGCGTACTCCCGATGCTCGTGCGTCCCCTGGGCGGGAGACGAGGGACCGTCAATCGGTGTCCTCTGGCAGTACCGGGCGTCGTGGATCCGGCACGCCCAGGAGAAGTCGAACCCGAACCAGCCGTCCGGGCTGTTCGAGCATCCATCGTCCACGAAGTAGAGGGGGACCATGCTCACATGCTCCAGCGCCCCCTCGGGGACGGGGAGCTGGGATCTCTTGCCGGGGAACAGCTTCACAGGATGCTCTCTACGCGACGATCTCCCCTGACCCGGTCGCCCAGGTCAGGGGAGGTCTAGATCGCTTGTTAGGAGGCACTACATGGCCTCACTGCTACGGTAACGGGGCCGCGATACCTCGGATGACGGCTCCGGGGAGCTTCACAAGGTCCCTGAAGAGGTCCGTCATGCCTGCGGAGACAGGCCCACCCTTGACGTGGATGCAGTCGCCCTCCGTCTGCTCGGTCTCCTCTCCACCTTCCGGCAGAGTGAAGACGCCCTCACCCCTTGCCTTGCAGAAGGAGGCCTCCGACTGACCGAACGCCGACAACTTCGTGCCATCGGCCAGTTCTACTGTGGCGCAGCCCACCGCAAGGATCAGAGTGAGAAACAGACTGTAGATCAACTTCATGACCACTCCTACAGATGCAGGCCAGTCTTGGCCAGCGCGCGTCCGACGGCAGCGTACAGCAACCCGCCTGCTTCGACGAGCTGGATCAGACCAAACTGTACGCCTTCGAGATCACCGACCTCGACGTTGTAACCCATCTGCCCTGCGACCATGGCGAGGAACGCGATTGCGACCCCCTGCTGCGTCTTCGACTTCAGAAAGGACTTTGATTCGTTCACAGATACTTCTCCTTGTTGGGCCCGAACTGCGTCTCCATAGCCTCATTGATCTGAGGCCACGTATGCTCTGCGCGGACCGCGCTGTTTCTGAACTGGACATGCACAGCATCCCGGCGTTGCCAGAAATACCCGGCGACCAGCCCTTGTTCCCGGGCCAACTCAGCATATCGCAGGTAGGCTGGGTGCTTGGCAGACCAGACGGCTCGTCCTGCTTCGTTGACGACGAAGCAGTCCACTGCTTCACCCCACTGATGCCAGGACTGACCGGGAAGAGCGTTGGTAGCCCAACGACCCATCTGCGGCCCCACGTCTTCAAAGGTCTGCGCAAGAAAGGGTGCGCCCTCCTGCCTCAGCTTGCCCATGATCTTTCGGACTTCGGTGAAGCTGCGGCTCTGTCGCCACAACTTCGCCTGTGTCCAGGGATCTCGCAGCGTGAAGAAGGGGCGTACGTTGAGCCCCTCGCCGCGCAAAGCGGACAGGATGAAATCGATGTGCTCCTTGAACTCAGGAACCAGTAGCTCCAGGTCGCGACTCATTATCTTGCTCCTTAACGGGGACCAACAGGTCCCTCGTGAATGACTGCTCTTGAAGTCGGCAGTCGAACTTGTAGATCTTCTTGCAGGCCTGACACTCAAGGAAGAGTCCGCCGTCGATTACGAGAGTCCCGCTCTGCCCTCCCAGTGCCAGCTCACCGCACGAGCACTCAAACTTCGGGAAGAAGCCTGAGAACCTCATGTGTTGTTCGCGATGATGATCGGTATCAGAGAGGCGGGGGGAGGAGGCGGATCGAAGGTGTCGTGCAGCACCTCCACGAAGAGCTTCGTGACCCGCAGGTTGGGGTCTACCTCAACCAGATCCTCGCGCCAGACGTTTGTGACTCGTGTTGCCATCCGTGGGCTCCTACGTGCTGCTCAGCAGATCGATACCAAACTCGGCGGCGTCCAGCTCAGCGATCGTGAACGAGTCGTCCGATCCAAGCAGGTACGAGTAGACCGCCGTGATGTCGTCCCAGTACACCGAACAGGTAGTGCTTCCGGTATTGTTGAAACCACCGACCCTCAGGTTCAAGGAGCGCGTGCCGGGTGGGATGTGGAAGTTCTCGGCGTAGTTGGACCACGCGCCTCCCGTCGCTATGTCACCGGACTCAGAAGTCCACATTACGTCCCCGTCCGCGTTAAGGAAGTCCACCTCCACGCGACCGAAGTCGGATCCCACCTGCCAGAGATAGCCGCTGAACGAGAACTGAACAAGACCGGCGTCAACGTCAGCTACGGGCACGGCATCAGTAGACAGGGCAATCGTCTGTTGGAGGTAGACTTGATCGTTGTCGGCCAGAGACGTTCCGTCGAAGTAGAACCAGTTCGATCCCGCCTGGGCGGCGGTCGGGGTTCCAGTTGCCTGCGAGCCCTGCGCACTCGTGCTGGCTCCAGTAGCAATCCAGCTCGTGAGCGGGGCCGCGCCCGTCTCACTCTCTGCCCCGCCGTTCACGATTGTTGTCGTGATGTCGGAAGGGGCCGATGCGGAAGGACGGAACACTCTCGCCATTTTGGTAGCGTAGGCAGTGTTCGTGACAGTGATCGACTGGTAGCTCGACTCGTTAGTAGAGTGGCGCACGTAGCCGGCCATTGCCTCAGACCCGGGTGTACCGTCTTCCCGAGAAGTCCACGCAACATTCACCCCGTGTACCTTATTCACATCACTCCCGACGGCCGGGAACGTATACAGGTCGATGTGATCGTTCGTGGCTGAAGAGACGTAGCTCGTATCCCCGTCCTCTGCGTTATCGTCCACCTGAGTGTAGTTCGTCGTCGGCGCCGAAGGCTCTGGCGTCCAGTCACTCTGATTGCCGTCTCCGTCTGGGAACGAGATGCGAACCTGCGGATCTCGGATCAGGTTCTCAAGCACCGAGAACCGATTAGGTGCAGGATTGAATCCGTCATTCTGCGTCTGGTCGGTTGTGTACCCAAACCAGAAGTCGTCGATGTCCTGTGTGTATCCAGTCTCGTCCTTGTAGAACCCCACGATTCCCAGATCCACTGTAGCACTGTAGGTGGCTGCCGCGTCGTTCTCGTAGAACTTCCGTCCGTCAAGCCACAAGTGGAGGGCTCCATTTGAGGTTGCGGCTTGAGAGACGCGGATGGCAAACTTGATGCAATGCCAAGTGTCCACTTGGATCACTGGCCCCGTCGTGCCCGGCATCATCTGCATGTTCCGTAGCTGTGCTGAGCCGCCGTTATCGCCACCCCACGCAAGCTGTCCTCCTGGGGAGAGGCTCAGGAACCCTCGAACCGCCGGGCTTGCATCGTTCTCCACCAGACAGAAGATGATCGGGCGATACGCTGCTGAGGCAACAGGGAGAGCAGAGATGCGGAAGGCAAAGCCTCCGAAGACCCACCCGTTTGAACCCGAGTCGTCCAGAAGGTCGGTCATCTCATACCACACCCCTAGATTGCTGAGGCCGGACGCGAACCGCATCGCAAGCCCCTGGCTGTCTCGCCCCGTGACCGGCGTAATGTTGGTGCTGGTCGTCCAAGTCTGAAAGTCGTCGTTCCACCCCTTCGTGCCAGCGAGAGACTTGTCCGCCAAACGAGACATGTCCGCAGCCCCAGAGCCTACGTGGTCGAATCCTTCGATGAGTGAGAGTTCGTTAGCCATCTACGCTACCTCCACTTCCATGCCCGCTTCCATCGCGTTAACGGATGCGTAGGCCCACGATCCCGCCTCGGCGTCGGTGGGGTATAGCTTCTGCGCGTAGGTGTAGACCCCCTGCCCAGAGTTCATCGGATCATCTGTACCAACAAGATCTACCGAGTTGGTTCGAATGACCGGATAGAACCCGGGGCCTCCGGCCGCGTCTTTCATGGAGACGTAGTTAACAGCCACCACATGTACCGCCTCTCCGCTGAGTTCTGAGTCGAGAGCCGTGAGGGTAAACAAAGACTGCTCCCCCGCGGTGCTACTCGACACGTAGGTCGTATCCCCGTCCGGGTCTGTGGCGAGTCCATCGTCCACCATCTCCCAGTCGTTCGTGCCTGATACCCGCGTCCACGCCGCCGTGTTCCCGTCTCCGTCGGGTATCAGAGTGCTCACGGTCACATCCCCGAGAGCCGCTGTGGGAGACACTCCGTC
>Ga0307379_10009345_pt1 | contig 13098 bp, 12 predicted proteins | sample UN2MG_FD_202237 | JGI IMG/M metagenome (GOLD analysis project Ga0307379, IMG submission 202237) | Soil microbial communities from Risofladan, Vaasa, Finland - UN-2 | ecosystem: Environmental > Terrestrial > Soil > Coastal area > Acid sulfate soil | place: Finland: Risofladan, Vaasa | collected... | reverse complement strand
CCTTTCCAGTTTATATGCGCTTGCTCAGGTGAGGCGCCTTTCACGAAAACCGGGATTAGTTCTCGCTGATCTGGTGGACGTCCTGCCCGCAGCCTCGCAAGTGCTTCGCTTGTTACCGGGTTCGTCGTTGTGCTGCAGATTAGAACCAGATTATTGTTCTCTTTGTCATGAGCTGTGAGGTTGGGCGCATCCCGCACGCGTATCTGGGCCTGCCGTCCCGCGAGGATAAAAGCACTGATCATATTGTTGATTGCCATGAAGTCCTCGATTGCCACCTGTAAGAGGACCTTCTCGGGAGGACCTTCCCTTGGCGGGAAGACGAACAGCGGGTCGTCAAGACCACTGAGGAGCGCGATTTGCCCAGCTGCTCGCCGTCGGGAGCGGGCCTTCGCCCACGCATGGGTCGCCGCGGACCCTACTGTCGCTGAGATGAGGCTCGTGAGCAGCTCGCCAATCATCGTAAACCTCCCGTGCCCAACCAACTAGCTGCCAACCAGCGTCGTAGGTCGGGTATGCATACCCAATGTACTGTATCCGATTGCCGTGTCGAGTCTATCATAACAGGAGGGCGGTGCAACCGGACCCTCGTCACCCTGGTAAGGCCAGTCATTACTGTGGAGTCCGTGGTCAACCGACGGCAAGGCGTTGTACTAGGGGCAGTTGTACGGACAGAGGTCGCCCGCGATGACAGTCCGCGAGAACGCCGGCGGCTACGTGCTCTCGTCGCCCAGGCACCGGTTGGAAACCGGTGCCACACATATGCCAGTGCCACACACCTGCCGGTGGCACACCGTGTTGCCTGTTGCCTGCGGCCGCGCGGGTTCCCGACTCCGTCGGGACGGGTTCCGCCCGCGGCTCGGACTACTCGCCGTACTTGGCGATGATCTCTTCCTTGGACTTGTGCAGGATGTCGTACTTTTTGCCTATCTTGGTGAAGGCGGCGACGGCCTTGTCGATGTGGGCGAACTCGTGGGCGGCGGACAGTTGCACGCGGATGCGGGCCAGGCCCTTGCCGACCACGGGGTGGTAGAAGCCGATGACGTAGATGCCCTCGGCGTACAGGTCGCGGGCCATGTCCTGACTCAGCTTGGCGTTGTAGAGCATGATCGGCACGATGGGGTGGTCGCCGGGCTTGATGTCGAAGCCGGCCTCGGTCATCCCCTTGCGGAAACGCTTCGTGTTGGCCTCGACCTTGTCGCGCAGCTCGGTCGTGGCCGTGAGCAAGTCCATCACGGCGATGGAGGCCTTGACCACCACGGACGAAACCGTGTTGCTGAACAGGTAGGGGCGGCTGCGCTGGCGGAGCAGCTCGATGATCTCCCTGCGGCCGGAAGTGAAGCCGCCGGAGGCCCCGCCCAGGGCCTTGCCCAGCGTGCCGGTGATGATGTCCACCTTGCCCATGACGCCGCAGTACTCGGTGGCGCCGCGGCCGGTCTTGCCGATGACGCCGGTGCAGTGGGCGTCGTCGACCATTGTGAGGGCGTCGTACTTGTCGGCCAGCTCGACGATCCTGTCGAGTTGAGCGACGGTGCCGTCCATGCTGAAGGCGCCGTCGGTGGCGATGAGGCGGTAGCGGGCGCCCTTGGCTTCCTTGAGCTTCGCCTCCAGGTCGGCCATGTCGTTGGTCTTGTAGATGTATCGGGTGGCCTTGCAGAGGCGGATGCCGTCGATGATTGAGGCGTGGTTGAGGGCGTCGGTGATGATGGCGTCGTCCTTGCCCAGGAGGGGCTCGAAGACGCCGCCGTTGGCGTCGAAGCAGGCGGCGTAGAGGATGGTGGCCTCGGTGTGCAGGAAGTCGGATATTTTCTGTTCGAGCTCGCGGTGGATGTCCTGGGTGCCGCAGATGAAGCGGACGCTGCTCATGCCGTAGCCGTGGGTCTCGAGGGCGTCGCGGGCGGCGGCGATGACCTTGGGGTGGCTGGACAGGCCCAGGTAGTTGTTGGCGCAGAAGTTGATGACCTCCTGCGGCGGGGCCCCTTCGGGGTACTCGACGCGGATGTCGGCGGCCTGGGGGGTGAGGATGAAACGCTCCTCCTTGAAGAGGCCGGCCTCACGGATGGAGGCGAGTTCGCGCTGCAGGTCATCTTTCATCTTGCCGTACATGTCGGTTGCTCCGGTGTATGTGGTCTTTCGTTCGTCGGGTTTTGGCCGACGTCCCCTCGGTTGTCTGTTTGGTGATCCTCTGTCCGTGTCGGGTCTGGAGACCCGAGCCACACCTCTGTCGAGTCTGAGGACCCGACCTACTGTGCCTTCTCGCTTCGCAGTCGGACAGAGCGGGCAGGCGGCGGAAGACGGATTACGCGGAGGACTTCTTGGCGCTGCGGCGCCCGATTCGAGCCAGGGCGCGTAGGGCCTCGTTCACGGACTGCGAGTCGGGGAAGACTTTGGCCACGTCCGGGGCCAGGACGACCAGATTCGTCCCCCCGGCGTACCGGCGGGCGTACTTGCCGCGCCGAGCCTTGCTGAAATCGTACTCGGAGAGCATGTCCCGGCCGCGTTGCGTCCTAGTCTTCTTCCTCATAGGCCGTCTTCTCGCGCCGCGTGGCCCTGCGGGCATTGATCAATCGAATCGTGCTGCCGCGATTCGTATGGACCACGACGACCAACCGCTCGCGGTACGTCAAGCCCATCGTAACCCACCTCTGTTCGACTGTCGAGTGCACAGGGTCCGCGATCGTCATCGACAAGGGGTCGCCGAGGACGGTAGCCGCCTCCTCGAACGATACCCCGTGTTTCTTGAGGTTCTGCTTCGCCTTCCTCTCTTCCCACTCGAATCGCAGGGCCATCGATCGGGTGCCTTCTGCTCCGCACGACGGGTAGTCTCTGCCGCCTGTCGTTCTCGGTTCCGCGCGGACTCCCGACTCCGTCGGGATGGGTTCCACCTGCGGCTCGGGTCGACTACTTGCCGCCCAGGCGTTTGCGGGCGGCCTGGTACTCCTTCTCGTCCGGGAAGAGGACGACCTTGGCGCTCTTGCGCGGTCGCTCGATCATCTTTTCGAAGCCGGTGGCGAAGTCGGCCAGGGGGAAGACGTTGGTGATGACCGGCGTGGGGTCCAGGCGCCCGTTGGCCAGCAGGTTCCGGTTGCGGTACCAGGTGTCGAATATCTTGCGGCCGTTGATGCCGTGAATCTGGCAGCCCTTGAAGACGATGCCGTTGTTGTAGTCCACGGGCAGGGGCGACTCGGCGGCGATGCCGAACGCGGTGATCCGGCCGGCTTTGCGGACCATGGCGAAGCAGTCGTCCACGGAGTTCTGCGAGCCGACCATCTCGAGGGCGATGTCGACGCCGTTTCCGCCGGTGTGGTCCAGGACGAACTCGAGGCGCTGTTTGCCGGTGGTCTTGTTGGTGTTCATCTGGAGGTCGGCCCCCATTTTGCGGGCGATCTCCATGTTGAGGTCGTACTTTCCGAAGTGGATGATCCTGGCGACGCCGACGGCCCGGGCGACGCCGACGGCGAAGAGGCTGATCGGCCCGTCGCCGGTGATGACCATGGTCTTTCCGGCCACGTCGGCGTCCTCGCCGAGGACGGCGTAGGTGGCGTTGCCCAGCGGCTCCTGAATCGCAGCCACCTCCGGAGGGATGGAGGGGTCGTTGGGCCAGCAGATGGACTCGGGCAGGGCGAAGTACTCGGCGAAGCAGCCGTCGAAGTCCACGCCGAGGATCTTCATGTGCCGACCCACGTGGAAGGAGCCCAGCATGCTGGTCAGGTCGCCGGGGTCGTAGATGTGGGTCTCGGCGGAGATGTAGTCGCCGACCTTGATGCGCTTGCAGTGGGCGCCGACCTCGACGACCTCGCCGGCGACCTCGTGGCCGAGGATCTGCGGGAGGGCCTTCTCACCGATGCGTCCGGCGGACCAGGGGTCCCACTTGTAGATGTGGACGTCGGTGCCGCAGATGCTGGTGGCCCGGACCTTGACCAGGACCCAGTCGGGGGGCGGCTTGGGGACGGGCTTGTCCTGCATTTCGGCGCCGAGTTCGGGCTTGGTCTTCACTACGGCTTTCATGGTCGGCATGGGGTTCTCCTGTGCGTAGCTTTCAGCCGCCGCGACGGTGCCGGCAACGGTTCGAGCAGGCCGGTGCGACGTCGCGAGGGGGCGTCGGCCCTGTTGGGCAATTAGCAATCCGCGTGCCAGGCTCCTGTTCCGCCTCCGCGGCGTGGTTACGGCGCCGGCAGGGGGGCGTCGGGTGCGGCCTCCACCGTCTTCCACTTCCGGGCCTCTTCGGGCAGCTCGAAGGCGGCGTCCGAGAGGCCGGTGTTGATCGAGTCGGCCGTCAGATCGGGAAAGACGGCCGTGTTGATCTTGTTGCCGCCCTGCTCGACGGAGACGATCCTGACCGGCAGGTGCAGGGAGCGCGAGACGTAGAACTCCATGCGCTGGTAGTCCTTGGCCAGCCAACTGTCGGGCTTGGGCGTGCAGATCAGGTGGTCGGTGTCTTCGGGGTCACCCTCGGTGGGCGAGACGAGCACGACCAGGAAGTTCTTCTGAATCTGGTCCTTCTTCTGACCAAAGGGAATCAGGATGGGGGATTCCTCGATGTCGAAGAGGTCGATCTTCTCGCCGGGCTTGACCACCTCGTGCTGGATCTTGTTCTTGGCGGCCTCCTTGACCTCCCAGAGGTAGCGGCCGTCGAAGATGTACCATTCCCTTCTGTTCACCCAGACGCCGGCCTGGGCCATCTTCTCGAAGTAGATGTAGAAGGCGGGGTTCGGCTCCTGTTTCTTGTAGCGGATCTGGCCGTGCTTGGTGAACTTGTCGTCGGCCAGGACGTCCTCGACGGTGTATTGGACCTGGCACTGGAGGTCGACGACCGAGGCGCCGCGGTCTTCGAGGCGCTGGAGGATGAGGTCGATGCGCTCATCCTTGGGCGGGTCGCCGGCGAGGACGACGGCCAGAATGATGCCCAGAGCGGTTGCCACAGCCGAATCTCCGTATTGTTCATGGCGTAACGAATGACCCGCGGGGCGCCGTCCGTGGATGGCCGCCGGTCCGCCTGTGACGTGAATTTAAGCCATCTGCCCGGTTCCGGCAAGGTCGGTCGAATCGACGGTCGGGGCCCGGCGTCGGTTCAGGGCCGACCGGAGGACCACCACGCCCGCGGCGACCACGAGGACGGCCTGGACGATGAGGATCTGCCACCAGTTCAGGTCGAGCCAGACGGCCGACAGGGACCAGATGAGGTAGCGCGGGAAGCGGCCGACGACGTAGCCCGCGAAGTAGCGCAGGCGGCTGTAGCGGTAGAGAATGGCCAGCCAGCGCACCACGTCCACGGGCAGGGGCAGGAATCCGAAGAGGGTCACGACCATGAAGGGGCTCACGCCGAACCATCGGGCGGCCCAGCGGTAGAGGCGGGTGTCGCGAACCTGTCCGATTCGCCCGTAGCGCAGCAGGAAGGTGATCAGGTAGTACTCGTTGAGGTTGGCGATGCCCGTGGCGACGGCGCACAGACCGGAGACGACCAGCACGCGCAGGGGGACCGACTCGATGAGGGCGACCTGGTTCGAGGCCAGGAGCATGACGATCCAGGCGGTGGGCAGCGGGAAGAAGATGCAACACAGCGACACGTAGAAGAGCCCCAGGGCGACCAGCCACAGGCCCTGGGCGGTCGAGTCGCCGGCCGTGTACCGGGCGAAGGCCGCACAGGCCAGCAGGGTCAGGACCAGCAACCAGACGACGAACAGGAAAAACCAGCGACGCAGACCCATGCCGTCACCGGCGCCGTCCGGGCTGGGGCCGGCCAGAAGGCGGCGGAACGAAAACCGTGTCGGGGTGTTGTCGCTCACGTGCGGTGCGGCTCCCTGGTGGTCGCGCGAATCAGTCGTCGACAAAGCGTCCGTCTCTCATGTGGATGATGCGATCGGCGGCGGCGGCGCAGTCGAGGCTGTGGGTGATCATCACGACGGTCAGGCCGTGCTCTGCGTGGAAGCGGCGGAACAGGTCCAGGACGTTCCGGGTGTTGTCGGAGTCGAGGTTTCCGGTCGGCTCGTCGGCCAGCAGCAGGGCGGGCCGGCAGGCGACGGCCCGGGCAATGGCGGCCCGTTGTTGCTCGCCGATGGACAGGTGGCCGGGCTTGCGGTGGGCCAGGCCCTTGAGGCCGACGCTGTCCAGGACCTCGTCGACCTGTCCATCGGCCACGACGCCGCGGAGGCGCAGAGCCAGTTTGACGTTGCCGGCGGCGGAGATCGTGCTGAGCAGGTTGAACCGCTGAAAGACGAAGCCGATCTTGTCGCGGCGCAGGGCGGTTCGGCCGCGATCCGAGAGGCGGAGGCAATCCACGCCGTCGAGTCGGAGTGTTCCGGCCTGGGTCGGCGGGCACATCAGGCCCAGGACGTTGAGCAGCGTGGACTTGCCGCATCCGCTGGGGCCCATGACGGCCAGGAACGCGCCGCGGTCGATGGTCAGGTCCACGCCGTGAAGAGCGCGGCAGACGCGATCGCCGTCGCGGTAGTGCTTGGCCAGGCCTCGGGCTTGCAGGATCGGCTCGTTCATTCGTATGCCAGGGCGACGGCCGGTTCCAACCGGGCGGCCCGGTATCCGGGGTACAGGGCGCTGAGGGCGCCGCCGACCAGGCCGACGAGCAGAGCACCCAGGAGCCAGACGGCTTCGATCCGCACGGTGGCCAGCGGCATGAGCCACTCGATCAGACGCGCGGCGGCGAAGGACAGGGCGATGCCGAAAGCGGTCCCGCCCAGGCAGATCAGGACGGACTCGGCCACGGCGATGCCGACGAGGTAGCGCCGCGACGCGCCGAGCGATTTAAGAATGCCGATCTCGCGCGTCCGCTGCAGGATCAGGGTGTACATGGTCAGCATGACGAACAGGAAACAGACGATCAGGGCGACGGCGCTGGCGATGTTGATGTAGAGGTAGATCTGCTGAAAGCTGTCGGCCAGGAGTCGTCCGTAGGAGGTCTTGAGCTCGACCTTGGTGTGCAGGGTCCCGGCGAGCAGGTCGGCCGCTTCCTCGGCCCGGGCCGGGTCGGCCAGCTTGACGAAGAACATGCTGGACCAGGGCACGCCGCCGTTGAGGATGTGCCGCATGGTCTGGATGGGTGCGAAGACGCGCCCGGCGACGCCCGACTCGACGATGCCGACGATGCGGAACCGGTGGTCGTAGATGGTGGCGGTGTCGCCGACCTTGTACGGTCCGACGCGGGCCAGGCGGCTGTCGATGATCAGCTCGCAGGCGCCGCGCAGGAGTCGGTCGTCGACGGTCTCGGGGTCGTAGCGCTTGCCGTCGCCGCGGAGCGCCTCGACGTGGCGTTTGAAGGCGGCGCCGCCGTTGAAGAGGGTGCCGGCCTGGAGTGTGCGGCCGCCCAGGAAGGAGGCCATGTCGTCAGGGTCGATGCCGAACATGCGCTGCTGCTGGCCGCCGAGTCGCACGGTGTCCAGGAAAACGGGGATGGCCTTGCGGGCCACTGGGGCGCCGTCCAGGGTGGTCGACTCGATGATCTGTGCGTAGCGGTCGGAGAAGATGGCCCCGCCCTGGAAGATGACGTTGGCATTCTCGGGCAGGACGATGAGTTCGGCGTCGACGCTCTGCATTCGGTCGGCCACCTCATCGAGCATGCCGTGGGAGAGGCTGAGCTGGACGACCATCATGGCCACGCCGATGCCGACGGCCGCGGAGCAGAGCACGCTGCGCAGCTTGTGGTGGAGCAGGTTGGCCACTGGCAGGGCGAGCATGGTCAGGAGGCCTCTCCCCCCTTGTTGTGACCGCACCAATGCGGATTCATCCCGGCGCACGTGAGCGAGAGTATACCGGCTGGCGGTGCCGTTGACCACGCGGCGGGTCCGAGGCCGGGGATCTAGGGTCGCTGGTTGACAGGGGCCTTGTCGAGCAGGTCCAGCAACTCCGTCAGGCGGTTAATGACGTGGTCGGCCTGGTCGGCGTATTCGGGCGTGGGACGATCGGCGTGCAGGAGCAGGACGGTGGTGCAGCCGGCCTGGCGCCCGGAGCGGATATCGAAGAGGTGATCGCCGACCATCCAACTGGCCGAGGGCTGACACTCGAGTTCCTGGCACAGATCCACAATCGGCGCGGCCGAGGGCTTGACGGCGCCGTCGTCGCGGCAGCGCATGGTGTCCACGGTGAGGTTGTGCTTGTCCAGGACGACCTGGGTCCACCGGCGGGCGTTGCGGGTGAGTATGGCGGTGTGCCAGCCCCGGCGGGCCAGAGCGGCGAGTGTTTCGGCGGCCCCCTCCTGCAGGACCGAGTTGTGTGCCGCCCGGTGTTCGTGTCGTCGGAGGATGGCCTCGGCGTCGGCGCGCCGGCCGGCGTCCATGCGTTCCATGGCCTCGAGGATGGGCTCGTTGGTCAGGCCCATCTCGGCGCGCATGCCGTCGAAGTCGAGCACCGGCACGGTGAGCGTGCCGTCGAGGTCGAAGATGACCGCCCCAGCCATGCCAGTTGACCCCTCAGCCGGTACGATGCACGGAAACCGAACGGTCGCCGGCGGACGCTACCGCGAATCCACCACGGGCGGCTCCGTCGTATACTCGCCGTTGCTGCCGATGTAGGCGAAGATGATGGTGTTCCCGCAGTCGAAGTTGTCACCGACGCTGAGGATTCGCCGCTGCCCAGTAGCCAGCAGGGCTCCGCTTGAATCGTAGTACTCGCCCCCTTCGGTACCGATGACGGTGTTGTCACTGCAGGGGAAGGTGATCTCGTCGTCGGCATCGACGTCAAGCAGGCCGCTGCCGGCGACGCCTATGTCCGCTTCGATGTGATACTGAGGTTGGAAAAGATCTTCGCCGGGGTCGTCGAGGACGTCGTTGGTGGCGTAGAACTGGGTGTCGATAGCGGCGTCGCTGTCGTTGATGAACCGGACGCTGATCTCGTCCTGGCCAGCGCCGCCACCACTACCGCCGTCGTTGTCCGGCTCGGCGTCACCGCCACCACCACCGCCGCCGGTGACCGCGACGGCACCGCCGCAACCAACCATGCAGGCGGCCGCCAGGATCGAGATCAGCGCGGTCCAAACGCTCCGCCGCGGGGTGATTATTGTCGAAATCATGGTGAGGCCTCCTACAGTGGGAGTGTAATGCAGGTAGTGTGACCTGCGATTTCTGCCGCCCGGGCCGGCGTTTGTGCTGGGAAGCGGCTCGGGCGACCAACTGCGCCGGGGCATTTGTACCTTGGATCAAGTGTACGCTCAAGCGGCCCAGAGGGAAGCGCCGGGCGTGGCACTGGCGCGAATATTTGACAGTCCCACCGGCCGATTTATAATCTGGGCTGCCGCTGGGCTTCGGTGCGGTTCAGAATCGCCGCCAGCGGGGCGTTGAAGGTATGCGCTGAGATGGCCACGGTTGCGCTGGAGCACGTGCATAAAGTCTATGGCTCGGACTCGGGCCAGGTGGATGCGGTGCGCGACGTGACTTTGGACATCGCGGATCGGGAGTTCATCGTGCTGGTGGGTCCGTCGGGCTGCGGCAAGAGCACGACGCTACGGATGGTGGCCGGCCTGGAGGACGTGAGCTCGGGTACGATCCGGATCGGCGGGCGGGTTGTGAACAACGTGGCGCCCAAAGACCGGGACATCGCGATGGTGTTCCAGAACTACGCCCTGTATCCGCACATGACGGTGTACAAGAACATGGCCTTCGGTCTTCGGATGCGCAAGGTGGCCAAGCCGGAGATTCGCCGTCGGGTGGGCGAAGCGGCGGGGCTGCTGGGGATCGAAGGGCTCCTGGAGCGCAAGCCGAAGCAGCTATCGGGTGGGGAGCGTCAGCGGGTTGCGGTGGGTCGGGCGATCGTTCGGGAGCCGCAGGCGTTTCTGTTCGACGAGCCGTTGTCGAACCTGGACGCGAAGCTTCGCGTTCAGATGCGTGCGGAGTTGAAGAAGCTGCACCGTCGTCTGCGGACCACGGTGATCTACGTCACGCACGATCAAGAGGAAGCCATGACGCTGGGAGACCGGATCGTGGTGATGAAGTCCGGCGTGGTGCACCAGTGCGACGCGCCGCTGGAAGTTTATGACCGGCCGCGGGACCGCTTCGTGGCGTCCTTTGTGGGGACGCCTCCGATGAACTTCTTCGAAGGTCTCGTTCGGGTCGGTGATGGGGACGTGCTGTTCGAGACGAGCTGCGGGCAGGTTCGGCTACCGCAGCATCTGGGCGAACGGCTGGCGGATCGTCGCGGGGAGGCCTTCGTGCTGGGCGTCCGGCCGGAGGCGTTTTCGTTTCCGGAGGGCGGCGGTTCGTCGGGAACGTCGCCGGAGGGCGGCGATCACCTGCGGATGCGGGTGGCGGTGGTGGAGCCGCTGGGCAGCGAGAAGGACGTTCATCTGCAAACGGCGGACGGCGGAGGGGCTGTGGCCCGGGTGCCGTCGCACGTAGCGGTGGTCGAGGGGAATGACGTGGACGTGTTCCTGGACAGTTCGCGGGTTCACGTCTTCGCCCCCGGAGAAGCCGGTTTGAACATCGGCCTGAACGGATACGGGGCTCGGTCCAGTGTCAACTAGCCGGTTGACACACTGGGCTTTGCGCGGGTTGGTTCGGGTCTGGTCCATCGGTTGGAGGCATCCGATGGCCTGACGCCCGATCGATCCATCGACGCGGTTCCGTATCGAAGTGGGTTCGCCGGTGCGCCCACTTTTTTGTTGACCGGTGGGCGTCGGTCTGGGGACGTGGAGGGTGCAGTACATGTTGGGCGGGCACGGACGCCGGGAGGCCGTGCAAAGAAAGTCAGACGAGTGGTGATCAGATGACACCTGATATTCTTCGGCTGGTCGATTCGATCTGCCGCGACAAGAACATCGACAAGGACCAACTGCTGGGCGACCTGGAAGGGGCGATGGCGTCGGCCATCCGGAAGACGTACGGTCAGATCGAGGACGTTCAGGTTCACATCGACCGGATGAACGGTCAGATCACGGCGCAGTGCGAAGGGACGTCGATCAGCATGGCGGAGCTGGGCCGGATCAGCGCCCAGACCTGCAAGCAGGTGATGATCCAGAAGATCCGGGAGGCGGAGCGTTCGAGCATTTTCGAGGAGTTCTCGGAGCGGGTGGGGACCATCATCACGGGGACGGTGGCCCGGTACGAGGGCGGGGCGCTGGTGGTGAATCTGGGTCGGACGGAGGGTTTTCTGCCCAAGAGCGAGCAGATTCCCGGGGAGACGCATCACCCGGGCGACCGGGTCCGGGCGATGATTCTGGACGTTCGGGAGGCCCCGCACCAGGTCAAGATCGTGCTGACCCGCACCCATCCGGATTACATTCGTCGGTTGTTCGAGCTGGAGGTTCCCGAGGTCGGCGAGCGGATCATCGAGATCAAGGCCCTGGCGCGTGAGGCGGGATACCGCACCAAGGTTGCGGTCGCCTCGATCGACTCGAAGGTGGACGCGGTGGGAGCGTGCGTGGGCGTTCGGGGCAGCCGGATCCGCAACATCGTGGACGAGCTGGGTGGCGAGAAGATCGACATCGTGCGGTGGAACGAGTCATCGCAGGTGTTGATCTCGAACGCGCTGAAGCCGGCGGAGGTTCAGGAGATCGCGCTGTGCTTCGAGCTGGGTCGATGCACGGTGGTGGTGGCCGAGGACCAGCTTTCGTTGGCGATCGGCAAACGGGGCCAGAACGTTCGTCTGGCGGCCCGGCTGACGGGCTGGGACATCGATATTCTGACCCCGGCGGAATACAACAAGAACCTGGACGACATCGAGAAGACCCTGACGGCCATGGGTGTGGAAGACGTGCAGATCGAGAAAGTGATGGCCATGGGGATGGTCTCGTTGATGGACGTCGAGGAGGTGGGTGCCGAGCCGCTGGTCAACGAGTTGGAGATCGACGAGGAGCGGGCGAAGCAGATCGTCGAGAAAGCGGCTGCAGAGGCCAGGCGGCTCGCCGACGAGGCCAAGGCGAAGGCGGCTCAGGAGGCGGCGGCGAAGGCGGCCCAGGAGGCTGAGGCGAAGGCGGCTCAGGAGGAGGCGGCGGCTGGGGAGGCCGAATCCGTCGAAGGGGCCGAGGCCGCAACCGGGTCTGTGGCCGATGGAAGTGAACAGCAGGAGGGCCGGCCGGTTGCCGACCTGGTGGCGGGACTGGACGAGCAAGGTATTGTCGACGCTCCAAGCGTGGAGGCGGCCGAAGAGTTGGAAGAATCGGAGGAGTCCGAGCCGCTGACGGAATCGTCTGACGTGGCATCGGCCGAACCGAACGAGAAGGCTGAGGAATCGCGGGTGGCCGAGTAGGTGATTCCGCTCCGGCATAGTGCCGGCGAGTGAGTAAACGGAGGTGTCTGTGGCCGAGAAGATGCGCGTTCACATTCTGGCGAAAGAGTTGAACGTGACCAGTAAGGCCATATTGCTGAAGTGCGCCGCCGAGGGTCTGCCGGTCAAGAACCACATGACCGCGCTGGGCCCTGGGCTGGAAGCGACGATCCGCGAATGGTTTACGGAGGGGCAGCATTTGACCACGGTGGAGACGGCCGAGCGGGTGGACCTGAAGAAGGTCCGTGTCGCGCGGAGGAAGAAGAAGGCCGCGGCGGAGGTCGCGGCATCGGCGGATCAGGCGGTTGCCGTGGCCGAGGCCCCGGCGGAGGTTGCTCCGGTCGAGGCCGAAGTCCCGGAGGCGGCCGCCGCCGAAGTGGCCGAACTGGCCGAAGCGCCGCCCGGGCCCGAAGTCGATGCGGCGCTGGCGCCCCCCGAGGCGCCGCCCGAAGAAGCCGCCACGGTACCGTCCGGCCCCGCAGTCCCGGGGCCCGTTGAAGCGCCGGCGGCACCGGCGGAGCCGGAGGTCGCCGAACCGGTCGAAGGTGAGCCGGCACCGGAGCGCATGGTGGCCGAAGTCGAGGCGCCCGGACCTACCGCGGCGCTTGTCGAGGAGGCGCCTGGACCACTGGCGCTGCCGGAACCGGTCCGCCCGGCAGGACCCCAGAACGTTCCCGCGCCTGCGCGGGTGCAGGGCCCGCGCGTGGTGCGCTATGAACCGCCGGAGCGGGACTACCATCCGCCCCCGCGTTCACCGCGGCGGCCGCCTCCTGCGCCTGGGCCGACCGGTGAGCCGATGCCTCCGCCGGCTCCAGAGCGGGCCGGCGAGCGGCGGCGTGGGGCGGGGGCGGGGGCGGGGGCCCAGCGCGGGCGGGGGCGTGCCGCGACGGTGAG
>Ga0307379_10009344_pt1 | contig 13099 bp, 17 predicted proteins | sample UN2MG_FD_202237 | JGI IMG/M metagenome (GOLD analysis project Ga0307379, IMG submission 202237) | Soil microbial communities from Risofladan, Vaasa, Finland - UN-2 | ecosystem: Environmental > Terrestrial > Soil > Coastal area > Acid sulfate soil | place: Finland: Risofladan, Vaasa | collected... | reverse complement strand
AAATCAATATTCACGGCAATATTCTTGAAGTACCTAAATTTGAAGAAAAGGATGATTCAAAGAAAATAATGAGATCACATATCGAAACCAGGACTCATAGGGTGTTATTTCCATTTTCAGCAATCGTTGGTCAGGAAAAGATGAAAAGGGCTCTTATATTGAATGCAATAAATCCTTCTATAGGTGGGGTACTTATCAAGGGCCAGAAAGGCACTGCAAAATCCACAGCTGTAAGAGGGCTGGTAGAGATATTACCTGAGATCGATGTTGTAGCAGGAGATACATACAGCTGTGATCCCCATGATGAGGATAAGTTCTGCTGGGAATGCCAGATAAGAAAGAAGGAAGGTACAATTACCACTGAAAAAAGGCCTATGAAAGTGGTGGATCTGCCAGTGGGTGCCACTGAGGATCGGGTGGTGGGTAGTCTTGATATCGAAAAGGCAGTTACAGAAGGTCTAAAAGCATACGAACCAGGAATCCTGGCAGAAGCTAACCGCGGTATCCTGTATGTGGATGAGATCAACCTGTTGGACGATTTTTTAGTGGACGCACTACTGGATGCGGCTGCTATGGGCGTGAACACGGTCGAACGGGAGGGTGTCAGTGTCAGCCATCCTGCCAGTTTTATAATCATAGGAAGTATGAACCCGGAAGAAGGCGAATTAAGACCCCAGCTGCTTGACAGGATCGCCCTTCTGGTGGAAGTTATGGGAATCCCTGATATTGAACTGAGGGTTGAGATCATAGAACGTGGCAATAAGTTTAACGAAAAACCTGAAGCTTTCAAAAAAGAGTTCGAATCAGAACAGGACCGGTTACGGGCCAGGATCGTGAAAGCGCAGCAGTTGCTTCCTTCTGTTATTACCACAAGGGATAATCTCCAGACAATTGCCGAGGTCTGTATAGAGTTCAATGTTGACGGTCACAGGGCAGATATTATGATCGAGAGAACAGCCCGCACCAATGCAGCTTTTGAAGGACGTGACAGGGTTACAAACGAAGATATTGTAGAAGCTGCTGAAATGGTTCTGCCTCACAGGATGAAAAAGAGACCATTTGAGGAAGAGGAGTTCAGTGTTGAACAGTTGAGGCGTCTGGTCGAGAAATGAGCGATAAAATTGCCGGGAGGATGCGGAATAATCTAAAAAGGGATTATGGGATTAAAGTATTTCATATCGGCAAACCCCTTCTGGCAATCAGGATACCAAAAAAGGATATCAATCAATTCGATCATCAGGACACTAAAACAATAACAGAGCTAATTCTACAGCATAGTGATCAGATACGCCTTGATGAGATAGTCCATGCATATATACTGGCTGATGTATCATATGTGGTATTGGATCCCCATGATGTCATTAATGATGTTTTTGAAAACGTAACCTTAAGTGCAACAAAAATGGAGCATCACGGACCAGTCCACAGTACTCCCGCCTATGTGGCTCCTGTGTTAAAGATACCAAAACTGGATGCACCGGTATACCATGCCCCTACAGATAAAGAAGATGATATTTCAGACGTCCCGGAAACAGCTGATAGCGAAAAGACTGATGAAACTGTTGTTCGAAATATTCTTAGTGATTTCGCAAAGGGTAAAAGAAAAAAAATAATTTTAGGCCAGCTAAAAAGCGGCAGGCGAGCTGAAGTGCTGACAAAAGGAAAAAGGGGGAGGTATGTCAGACACCGAATACCTGAAGGTAAGGTAAATGATATTGCAATTGCTCCCACCATAAGGGCAGCGGCGATACATGCTGTAGATGGTCGTATCCAAGTGGAGAAAAGTGATTACAGAGAAAAAGTGAGACGAAGGCGCATCGCCACTCTAATTGATATCGTCCTGGATACAAGTGGCAGTATGGATGAAATAGATAAGGTAGATATCACCCGCAGTGTTATTGTAGCCCTCCTGAAGGATGCCTATCAGCGCAGGGATAAAGTCTCAATGGTCTCATATAGCGGACGCAAAGCCGAGACCGTATTACCCTTTACCTCATCAGTGGATAGGGCCAAGAGGTATCTTGAAAATATACCGTTCGGTGGTACAACACCCCTGGCTTCAGGTATCTTAACTGGACTGCACGGACTGCACAACGAGATCAAAAAAAACCCTGCCATCATTCCCATCATGATATTGGTGACAGACGGTAAAGCAAACGTGCCGTTGGAAGTGGGAGGTAATATTCATAGGGAACTATTGGTTGTGTTGAAATACCTGGTCAATGAAGGTATCCATGTACTTGTGGTAGATATGAGCAGCAAGGGATCAGACCTTGCAAGAGAGATCTCAGAAAAGTCTGGAGGACGATATTACCATCCTGAGCGACTGAGCAAGGAAAATCTTTATAAAATAATAAGTAATGAACGTGATGATGTTTCTTATTTTGCAAAAGTACAATGAGGATTTCATCCAGCAATTTCATAAATGAAACGAATAAGACGAATAGTATTTATTGATGAAAGAATCAGATTAGTTTCTATCTGGAGGGCATGTAATGAATATTAGCATTAATCCTATTGGTGTAATCAAAAAATCTGGTAAACGGGTAAAGATCCTGATATATTCTGACTTCGAAAATATTATCAGTAATGTTACCGGCGACATACAGAAAGGTATTGAGCTCCTGGTTGTACACCGAAATGCCAAAAAAGACACCGATCATCAGGTACAGGTATCAAAGGCTAGGTTAGTGGAAAGAGTAGGCAACCTTTTGACAGTCAGTGGAATCGTATCTGCTGATGGTGATTCTGTAATCGACTTAAGACGAATGGATGACATCTCTTGCTGAGGCAAAGGCAATGGGTGTTGATCTGTCTGATATTTTTGAAAAACATGAGATCGAATTAGAGGACCTTGCGGGTAAGGTGGTCGCTGTAGATGCGTACAATACCCTGTACCAATTTCTGAGTATTATCAGGCAGCGGGACGGCACCCCGCTTAAAAATTCCAGGGGTGAGGTGACATCCCACTTATCAGGGTTTTTATATCGTACTACGAATCTGGTGGAAGCAGGTATTAGACCGATTTTTGTTTTTGACGGCAGACCCCCCAGTTTCAAGGCCGAAACTCTGGAAGCACGAAAGAATATTCGCAAAAAGGCCATGCTGCGCTGGGAGGATGCCAAAGCTGCCGGAGAGGAGGAGCTCATGGTCTATGCCCAGGCCTCGTCCAGAATTGAAGGCAGTATGGTAGAAGATGCAAAGGCCCTGCTGGGGTATATGGGCATTCCAGTAGTACAAGCCCCGTCTGAAGGTGAGGCTCAGGCTGCTCATATGGTGCTATCGGGTGATGCAGACTATACTGCTTCCCAGGACTATGATGCATTGGTGTTCGGATCACCAAAGGTAGTGCGCAACCTTACAGTTACTGGCAAACGAAAACTGCCCAGGAAAAACGTCTATATTGAAGTAAAACCCGAAATCATGGACCTTGAAGAAGTATTGTCAACACTTGAGATTTCCAGGGAACAATTAGTGGACATTGCATTATTGGTGGGAACAGACTACAATCCCGGTATAAAACGGGTTGGACCGAAGACTGCCCTGAAACAGATAAAAAAACATGGGGTTATTGAGGCTGTGCTCACTGAACTGGGTGAAGGGATCGAAAACCTGCAACTGATTAGGGATTTCTTTCTGCATCCTGAAGTAAGTTCAGATTACCAGATATCCTGGAACCCTCCCCAGGAATCTAAGATAATCGATCTGCTATGTGGAAAACATGACTTTTCCGAAGTTAGGGTACAAGGCGCAATTGTGCGGCTTATTGAAGCTTCTGATGCTGGCCAGCAGACCCTTGACAAGTGGTTCTGAAACATGAAAAAATAATAAATTTATAAATAATATAACAGAAGCCATAGTGTCAAGTTAGTCTTGTAATTTTTTACAATAACACCTTATTATTTCATCAAAAAGGCTTAGGCACCGCCCCAATATCACCTCCTCCACCAAGACAAAAGTCTTATAGTACTTCAATCCATTTTAAGGGTAGAAGCAAGTGTGTAAGCCATTATTTGATACTTATTTATAAAGAGGAGAATACCTCGTGCAGGGTTAAAGTTGTGAGCAGGGATTATAAGAAAACGCCGATCTTAGAATTTTATGGCGATGATGCTGAATTCGGAAGTATGCTTGCTGTTCTGGCAGGTAAAGAAGAAATAGTCATACGAACGCAAATGAACGCAGATATAAATTTTGTGAAAGTGAATACAATACCTGAAAATGTCACAATCCATTCCTTTCAAGATATTCTATCCAATCATCAAGACCAATATGCTGTAATGAACCCTTGAAGTTTTCTAAATCAAATTTATTCCATTGTTTGAACATGAGCGGTAAATTATGCAAGGCATTATCTATATTTGCTATTTTTTTGATTTCATCGTTCAGGTCCATATTTCATTCAGCCGCACATCTAATCGTCACAAGGTTCGAGTATAAAATGTCTCAATATATCTTCAGTTCTTTTTCGGTGGGGATGATGGTATCCATATCAATGTTTTTTAAGGTTTACTGAACATCCCTTTCACACACCGCTTCTTCGTACTCACTTTTTCTGCCTGTTTTAAACACAATCTGACGTAGGCAATCAAAGGTTGAATTGTGAATTATACAGATACTATTATTAATAGTCAAAGTAATTCTGATATAAAATAAGGTAACAAAAGATGATTTCTAATATGGAATATAGCTTGTTAACTTCAGAATCAGTTACTGAAGGGCATCCTGATAAGGTCTGTGATCAGATATCTGATGGGGTGCTTGATGCAATAATGGAACAGGATCCAACTGCCAGGGTGGCATGCGAGACCTTTATTAGTGTAGGATTTGTGATAGTGGGTGGTGAGATCACTACCAAAGCTCATATTGATGTCCCATCAATAGCACGGGGTATCTTGAATGACATTGGTTATACAAGTGAAAGATATGGTTTCAATTATAAGACATGCGGCGTTTTGAATGCCATTGGCAAACAATCCCCTGATATTGCAAAGGGTGTAGATGTAGGCGGCGCCGGTGACCAGGGAATGATGATAGGTTATGCATGCAGGGAGACTGAGGAATTGATGCCCCTACCTATCATGCAGGCTCACTGGATGGCTAAAAGACTGGCTGAAGTGAGAAAGAAGAATATTCTTCCTTATTTAGGTCCGGACGGAAAGAGCCAGGCTACTGTTGAATATAAAATGGGAGTGCCCCAGAGAGTTGATTCGATAATTATCAGCAGCCAGCATACCGAGGAGATACTGGACAGTACTGGTGATAAAATTACAGAGGATGCCAGGAATGAGATTCTTGAAGAAGTTGTGATGAAGACAATTGATCATGAACTGCTGGATGAAAATACCAAATATTATGTCAATCCCACAGGCAAGTTCGTAATAGGCGGACCCCAGAGTGATACAGGGATGACAGGGCGCAAGATCGTAGTTGATACTTACGGCGGGCTGGTTCCACACGGTGGCGGTGCTTTCAGTGGTAAGGATTGCACTAAAGTTGATAGAAGTGGTGCTTATGCGGCCAGATACGTGGCTAAAAATGTCGTAGCCTCAGGATTGGCAGACCGCTGTGGAGTCTCACTGGCATATGCTATTGGAATTGCAGAACCCACCGCTGTTATGGTCAATACATTTGGTACTGGCAAGATGAAGGACAGGGATCTCGTCGGACTTGTCAGGAAACATTTCGACCTTACACCAAAAGGTATCATCGAGACCCTTGATCTCAGACGTCCCATTTACCGCAAGACCGCAGCATATGGTCATTTCGGCAGGAACGACCCGGACTTCACGTGGGAGAAGACCGATGTTGCCGATGATATTGCAAAATCGGCAGGGATCTAATATTTTCCGTCTTTTGACCCTGTCCTTATAGGCCCGGGTCACTAATTTCTGCAGAATATTGGGTAATAACCGAAAGTTTAATTGTTAAAGGCCACCAATAAAAAATTAATACACATCCAGTTAATTGGATAAGGGGTTGTAATGAATACTAAACCACTATTCATACTATCTATTGTAATAATACTAATGTTGGGGGTGCCTGCTTTAGCCAATCCTGCGATTTTAAACAAATTTACATCTCATTACGATAATTCTGGCACCAGGTTGAGTGTATGTAAAACATGCATGGATTCGACTTCCCCTCCTGTAAGCTGGAACAGTTATGGAGCAGAAATGAGAAATTTTCCGGCTTTTGATCGTGTTAATTTAATCCCGGCACTGGTAGAAATTGAACAAATGGATTCTGATAAAGATGGGTTTAGTAATATTGAAGAAATCACCAATTCCACATTCCCAGGGGATTCTGATGATTATCCCACACTTGCCACTTCTACTGTTGAAGAACCGGCTGCTACAAACACAATAATGAATGCAATGGCCACCATAATTGTTATTCTAATAATTACCTTTTTTTATTAGAATGAAAAAGTAGTAAGCAACGGCTTAATTGTGGGTTTATGTGAAGTATATCATATATATTTTATTCTATCTATGAGTTCTGGAATATTTGAATATAGTTTAATAGACTTCTATATCATGAGGTTTATACGCATAACCGATCTCCCACGCAGTACCAGAATCCACATCAACTCCATCTAACACAGCTACCCGGATGTCAGATCTTTAAATTGCAACCAGGTTCTTGCTGAATATGGCCTCATGCCTTGCCTGTGCATTGGTATCGTTGGAGTGCTCCTGCGGCAGGAACACACTTATGCCGAGCCCTTCCAGTTCGCCCCTTAGCTTGCTGTTGAAATCACGTTCGGCCTCTAAAAAAAGCGGTGCTGCAAGATATACATTTTTCATGGATTCTGGATGGTCAGCACAGGCAAATAAGTTTTCTAAAAGCCACATTTCCGGTTTATAATTCCTGACAGGTAATCATGAAAATCCTCTGGACAAGATTCATGATACTGTCATTGATTTTCATGATAAATCGTGCTGTGGTGATGATGAAATCGCTACAATTAAGGTGTACTAAATCATGATGAAAAAATCGAGTTTTGTTAACTTAGGAGAATGAATGAAATGGATGAGAAAATATATTTAGAACAGCCTTGTGGATTTTGTAAAGGTACAGGTAAATCTGAGGGGAAGGAATGCCCTGCCTGTAGTGGAAAAGCAACATTTATGGTAAAAGAACCAGCCAAAGTTTGCTCGTTTTGTAAGGGAAATGGTTATACGGTCAAAGGGACACTCTGCCGAACCTGCAAAGGCGGCGGTTGGCTGGGATTAAAGAAAAACTAGTTTTAGTGGAATAACTTATTTCAGGTTTGGCATTCTGATATTTAGTAGAATGTCAAATTTGTTTTTTAGTAATTTAATATCATATTAATTTTGTAACTATTCAGCCCTGACCAAAATTCGCCCAAACATGCAAACCTGGATTGTATTATGTGCCATCCTTCTCATGGTCAGAAACAACAGTGTTCAAAATGTCACAAGCCCCATGGTGAAGAATCTACCCGGTCAGACTGTTTTGTTTGTCATAAAGGCCATACTCCAAGAGATGTAAAATATTCGGATTCCACACCAACAAATCTGTGCCTTGAATGCCATGAGGAAACTGGAAATAATTTATTGAATAGTGATACTAAACATTCTGGAATGAATTGTGTAAAATGTCATCCAAATCATGCCCAAATTCCTAGCTGTATGGATTGTCACGGTACACCCCATACCAGTACGACAACAGATTGTGAACGCTGCCATATATCGGCACATAAGTTATGGGGAAAATAAAAAGGGAAGTCATTAAATGATAAAAAATATAATGAAATCCGATATAGTCCTGTATTATATTGCTCTGTTTATTGGATTTATTGGAATCACAATGATGGTTTTTTTTATCCCATTTAAATCAGTTGCTACATTAATGATGATGCTATCCGGGCTTGGATTAGCACTACTGGGAACAACGACTGTGATGATATTGATCTTATGGGATTTGAAGACTAAATATTTAGACAAGCACCATTCTTCAGTTCACAAAGACTGATATTTAATACATCAAATCCAGAGCATCATAGGCAGTCATGCCTACCTGGACCCCAAGATCCATGGCTGCTGAACTGACTTCCACTACCCGGGATTTCAATACGTCATCGAAACTTCTAACTCCAGTGACTTTTGCTGCAACATCACCCAATTGCTCGGCAACGGCCATATTCAGGTACCCGCACATTACAAACCCATTAGGTGCTTTTATGATCAAAAGGGGGGCATGTCCCAGAACCCACTTTAACCCTGTGGCGTTGCCTTTATTCAGTTCTATTGTCTCGATCTGCATATATTATTTATATCTTTTGAAGATCATTGGACTGACATCCAGGACAGGAAAGTTTAGATCCCATTCCTTTAAATTTATTGCCACAGGCCTTGCACTTGTATGTTACCATAGCATCTCCACTTAGATCAATATTGTCGGCAGTGCTTGAATCTACGAAACACATAATTTTTACACCTCATTACAACATCAACTCTACTATAGATAAGATTTTTGGGGTACCAAACCCTTATATATCTCCCTCACATCATAAGCGGAAAGTACAGATGACACTATCGCCCCCGGTTAAAAGCCATTTAAAACTTACATTATTGATCCCATCGTCTTTCACATCAGAAACGAGGGATGGAAGGATCAAGACTTACAAGGTCGGCCAGATTGCCAGGGCGGCAGCGGTGTTCAGGGTCGATAACATCATAATCTATCGCGACCCGCAGTTCGATGACAGCAGGTTTATCAGCCTGGTGCTAAGATACGCAGAAACACCCCAGTATCTGCGAAAGCATCTATTCCCCCTTCAAGAGGAATTGAAGCATGCCGGGGTACTAATGCCACTTCGAACACCGCATCATCCCACAGAATTAAGATCATCCGATCTCAACAAAGGAGAATTCCGCGTTGGGGTCGTGGTCCCAGGACCAAGAAAGAAAAGCGAGAATAAAGTCGGATCTGACAATAGCGTTTGGGTCGATATCGGAATAGATAGCCCAGTTCGCCTGGATGCATCTCCCAATGAGGTGTCTACTGGTGAACGCGTAAATGTCAGAATCTTTTCGCGACGACCAATACAAGCAAAACTTGTACAAATGGACGAAATTCCCCTGTACTGGGGATACCAAACAACAGTAGAAGACAACCTCTCAGGTACGCTGAAATCATTTCAGGACACCCTGATCCTGGTTGCCACGCGGCAGGGCCAGGTGCTCGACACCACAACCCTTCCAGGTATTGGCGCCTTGATGGATCAAAAGGCAAAAACAGCTGTTGTATTCGGTTCACCCAGTCAGAGTGTAGAGTCTATTATTGCAGGCGAGGGTTCACAACTCTCGGATTTCCAGTGCAAGACACTGAATACTGTACCCAGTCAGGGTACAGCCACAGTAAGGGCAGAGGAAGCCGTTTGGGCAACATTGTCCCTGCTTAACCTGGTTAGGTAACATCCGTGGAAGAATCCAGTATAATACGAAAAGACATCGGAGGAAAATAATGGCAAACACACATAGACCAAGACGTGGTTCACTGGCATTCAGCCCCAGGAAAAGGGCAATAAGTCAGATACCAACCGTTAGATCATGGTCACAGGGCTTTGGAGAGCCCAAGCTGAGCGGTTTTGCAGGATATAAAGCAGGCATGACCCACATAATAATGACTGACGACAAGTCAACCAGCCTCACCGCAGGTACTGAGATTGCTGTTCCTGTAACAATAATTGAAATACCTGAAATGAGGGTAGCAGCGATCAGAGCTTATGGTGAGACCGGAACTTATGGCACTAAAATAAAGGGCGAAGCATGGACTAAAGTCGTTGATCCCACTTTGGAGAGAGCATTATTCCCGCCAAAGAAATATAATTCAGAAAAATCATTTGAAAAAATTGCAACATTTGTAGAGGAAGGAAAAGTCGCAAATATTCACGTTATTACTTATACGTTACCCTCTAAAGTTCCAGGCCTTCCAAAGAAGAAACCAGATGTAATGGAGCACAGGATAATAGGTGGGGATATTACTGCAAAACTGGAATATGCCAAATCCATTCTGGGTAAATCAGTACAAATATCAGATGTTTTTAATCAGGGTGATATCGTCGACGTATCGGCAATCACCAAGGCAAAAGGCACACAGGGACCGGTTAAGCGGTGGCATATCAATCTAATGAAGAACAAGCACAGCAGGCAGGGCAGTCTCAGGCAGGTAGGAACCTTAGGTCCCTGGAACCCTTCAAGAGTGAGCTGGAGAGTACCTCAACTTGGCCAGACGGGCTATCACCAGAGAACCGAATATAACAAACGCATTCTAAAGATCGGTGAGAACGGTGCAGACGTGACCCCAAAAGGGGGTTTACTGAATTATGGTGAAATTAAGAACAATTACGTACTGATCAAGGGAAGTATTCCTGGTCCTAAAAAGCGGCTTATCAGGTTAAGACCTGCTATAAGGGCTGAAGTCAAAAACACAGGGATACCGCAGATCGCACATGTCAGTCAGGAGTCGAAGCAGGGGTGAAATAGATGAGCAAAGCACAAATATTAGATTTAACAGGAGCGTCAAAAGGCGAGATCGATCTCCCTGACGTATTTGACGAAATATACAGGCCAGATCTTATCAAAAAGGCAGTGTTGGCTGCCCAGGCAAACAGGCTCCAGGTCTACGGACCCACCCCTTATGCCGGTATGCAGACCTCAGCTGATAACTGGGGGCCAGGTCGAGGTATGGCCAGGGTACCCAGGATAAAGAACGGCAACCGAGTTGCCCGTATATGCCAGGCAAGAGGCGGACGGAAGGCCCATCCTCCAAAGGTCGAGAAGGATTATTCTGAAAAGATCAACAAAAAAGAACGTATCAAAGCCATAAGATCAGCCATTGCTGCAACATCATCACAAGATATAGTAAGGCAGAGGGGACACAGGTTTGATGCAGTACTTCCAATAATTGCATCAGATGACCTCCAGGACGTCAAGACCACTAAAGAGGTCACCGGTTTCATGGAAGCTGTTAAAGTATACGAAGATGTGTTAAGAGCCAAGAACGGCAAGCATATAAGAGCAGGCGGAGGCAAAAGGCGCGGGCGCAAATATAAAAAGCCCAAGAGCATCCTCCTTGTGATCGGCCAGGATAACGGGGTCATACGTGCTGTCAGAAACCTGGCAGGTGTAGATGTGGTCACTGTTAACAGACTTAATGCAGAACTGCTGGCACCAGGCACTCACGCAGGCAGGTTGGCCATCTGGACCGAATCTGCAATACATACCTTAGGCGAGGTGGTATGAATGTCAATTATCAAACATCCGTTCGTAACAGAAAAGGCAACCTACGTCATTGAAGAGAACAACACACTGCAATTCATAGTGGACATCAATGCAACCAAGACCCAGATAAAGCGAGAGATCGAGAAACTGTATGGTATCCCGATATTCAGTGTAAATACAATGATAACCATGAAAGGTAAGAAAAAGGCCATTGTGACCTTTGAAGGCGATAATACCGCCAGTGAACTGGCATCTAAACTTGGAATATTCTAGGGAAGGTGAAACAATATGGGAAAAAGAATCATATCACAAAATCGCGGTAAAGGCACACCAACCTATAGAGCACCATCCCACAAATTTAAAGCAGAACTCAAACACATTAAAGTGGATATGGATGAGACTGTGTATGGAGAGATCATTGAGATAGTCCATGATCCTGCAAGATCTACACCAATTGGAAGAATAAAGCTGGATAATAATGAAGAACGTTTCATTCTGATACCTGAAGGCATTTCAGTGGGGCAGAACATAGCATGCGGAATTTCTGCAGAAATCAAGCCTGGAAATACACTGCCATTAAAAGAGATCCCTGAAGGTGTATTGTTATGCAATATTGAAAATACTCCTGGGGACGGCGGACAATTTGCCAGGGCAAGCGGTGTTTATGCAGTATTAATAGCTCATGATGCTAACAAGACAGTAGTACAGCTCCCAAGTGGAGGTATGAAATGGTTAAGCCCAAAATGCAAGGCCACAATCGGTGTGGTAGCTGGGGCAGGCAGGACAGACAAACCCTTTGTCAAAGCTGGAAAGAAATATCATAAACTCAAAACACGAGCTGCAAAGTATCCAAGGGTAAGTTGTGTTGCGATGAACGCTGTAGACCATCCGTTCGGAGGCGGCGGTTGGCAGCATCCAGGAAAACCCAAGACAGTAGGTAGAAATGCTCCGCCAGGTCGAAAGGTAGGTTCTATCGCGGCAAGAAGAACAGGAGTGAAAAGATAATGGCTAAAAAAATAACCTCAAAATTACCAAAGCGAAAAGGCGAGTTTACCTACCAGGGAAAGACTCTTGAAGAGCTCAAAAAGCTGAGCCAGGAAGAGTTTGCTGAACTTGTGCCTGCCAGACAGCGCAGGACCATAAAGCGCGGCCTTGGTGATAAACATAAAAAAATATTACAGAATATCAAAAAAGGTGACACCACCATAAAAACCCATGTAAGAGACATGATAATAATGCCTGAAATGGTAGGTCTTAATCTGGAGATCCACAATGGTAAGCAGTTCGAGAAGGTTGAAGTAATCCCTGAGATGCTTGGACATTACTTTGGAGAATACTCACTGACAAGAAGGCGAGTTGCACACGGCTCGGCCGGTGTAGGGGCTACCAAGTCCAGTAAGTTCGTGCCACTCAAGTAATGGAGGAAAAGTAGATGTCAAGAATTCAATATTCAAAACAGACAAACCCTGAAACCTCATGCAAGGCCATGGGTCATGAACTCCATATCTCCCCAAGACATTCCAGGGAAATCTGCAGGGTTTTAAAAGGTATGAAGGTAGACCAGGCAGAAATGTACCTGAAAAATGTGGTAGCATTGAAACAGGCAGTTCCTTTCAAACGGCATAATGATAGTATGGGACACCGCAAAGGCCCAATGGCAGCAGGCAGGTATCCCCAGAAGGCTGCAAAAGAATTTATTAAGATATTGGAAAATGCCAAAGCCAATGGCGAATATAAAGGACTGGATACCGAACGGCTGAAGATAATCCAGATAGCCCGCCAGAAGGGCCGAGTCATTAAGGGATTTATGCCCAGAGCAAGAGGCAGTTCTTCACCAAAAAATA
>Ga0307379_10009343_pt1 | contig 13100 bp, 10 predicted proteins | sample UN2MG_FD_202237 | JGI IMG/M metagenome (GOLD analysis project Ga0307379, IMG submission 202237) | Soil microbial communities from Risofladan, Vaasa, Finland - UN-2 | ecosystem: Environmental > Terrestrial > Soil > Coastal area > Acid sulfate soil | place: Finland: Risofladan, Vaasa | collected... | reverse complement strand
ATTTTTTCATCCGTCACGTGATGATCGATGTTGATGCAGCACACGCCGGTAAGAAACGGATTTCCTGAATCACCGACAAGTCTCCTGATTGTTTCTCTGATTTCTTCGCAACTCTGGTTGATCAGCTCAACCGGACTCAATCGGATATTCAAAAAGGTAGTCGGCAGATTCGCCCGCAATTCTTTGACTTTCCCTCCCCATCCAACATCCAAGAAATCGAGGTGCGGAATCTTTACAAGGCTTGTTTTAGATAAGCCAAGTGGTTTTTTTCACATTTTTTCTACAGACACCATCTTCTCTCTTTTTTTGTTGCTTTTCGCCCCCTTGATTTTTCCCTCAGATTCTTTATCATTTTCATTTGGAGCTGAAAGCGATATGTTGCTTTCGTGACCTTGGTCACTGCGGGCATACGATCCGTTTGCCATATCGCTTTCGCTCCCTTTCTGATCTTCTGGGCACTCTTCAAGCAGGGATCTCAGAGTTCTGAAAATTACCCGAACCAGAGCTCGGGCCACGCGTTTGTACGCTACGTTTGGTTTCATTCCTCTTTTCTTCACCAGGTTTCTGAAGTACCCACTCAGATGAGAATCCGGATTGTTGATCACAAAGTTTTTTACGGCAGTGATGAAGGTATCTTCAAGGCGATGAAATGCTCGGCAAGCTCTCGTTCAAGGCTCATAACGGATTCCTGCGGCTGTTTCTTGATAAAGACAACGGCTGCCCCAGCCCTCCTGCTTTAAATTCACCGTTCCGAATGGTGATTTTTCACGGCGGGCCGGGCATTCGCCAGCCTGGCCCGCAGGCCGGTGAAGCGTTCCTGGGTGTCCTTGTTTTTGAGGGCTATGGCCAGGGCCTTCTTGGTTCCGACCAGGACGACCAGACGCTTTCCCCGGGTCACCGCGGTGTAGATCAGGTTTCGCTGCAGCAGCAGGTAGTGTTGGGTTAGCACGGGTATAATCACTGCGGGAAACTCGGAGCCCTGCGACTTGTGCACGGAAATCGCGTAGGCCAGGGTGATTTCATCCAGCTCGGTAGTCCTATAGCTCACCCGCCGCTCCTCGTAGCGTACTTCAACCGACCGCGTTTCCATGTCGATCCTCTCCACCCGGCCGATGTCGCCGTTGAAGACCTCCTTGTCGTAGTTGTTGCGGACCTGCATCACCTTGTCCCCGGGTCGAAAACGCCGATCCCCCTGGACGAGTTCGACCCGGTTCGGGTTGAGCGCTTCCTGAAGGACCCGGTTCAGGTTGCTCACCCCCACCGGTCCCCTGTGCATCGGCGAGAGGACCTGGATATCTTCCACCGGGTCCAGCCCGAAGCGCGCAGGGATCCGCTCCCGGCAGAGCTTCAGGATCAGCCGCAGCACTTCCTCGGGATCCTCCTGCCGGATGAAGTAGAAGTCTCCCTCCTCCCGCCCGACAGGCATCAGCCCGATGTTGATCCGATGGGCGTTTATCACGATCTGGCTTGCCTCGGCCTGGCGAAACACCTCGTTCAGCTCCACCACCGGTACCCGGCCTGAAGTGATGATATCCTTCAACACGCAGCCCGGTCCCACCGAGGGAAGCTGGTCCGCGTCCCCCACCAGTACCAGGGAGCTGTATGGAGGCAGAGCTTTCAGCAGGTGATACATGAGCAGGGCGTCGATCATGGATGCCTCGTCCAGGATCAGCCAGTGACACTCGAGGGGATTACCCTGGTTGCGTTTGAACTCCCCCTCTCGGGGAGAGTACTCCAACAGCCTGTGCATGGTTCTGGCCTCGTGACCGCCGGCTTCCTGCATCCGTTTGGCCGCCCTGCCCGTGGGCGCAGCCAGGAGAAATTTAAGACCGGCTCGCTCCAGGACGGCCAGCAGCGCGCGGATGATCGTTGTTTTTCCCGTGCCCGGCCCTCCGGTAACGACCATCACCTTGCTCTCCAGGGCCGTGCGCAGGGCCTCGAGCTGCTTCTCCGCCGGCACGATATCCATCCGTTCCTGGATCCAGGCGACGGCCCTGAGAGGATCGATCCGGCGGCTGTTTCGTGGACAAGCCTGCAGCTCGGAGAGCAGGAGGGCGATCCCGGTCTCAGCCCTGTAGAAGGCGGGCAGATACACCGCCGGATCCACGACATTCACCGGCCTTGCAGCCGGCGGCGGCTCGTCGGCACCAAGTCCGAAACCGCCGAGGGCGACCTCTGTTTCCTTCGAGGCGGCAGCGCCTGCCGGAGCCTGCAGATCTTCGATGATCAGCTTTCCCTCCCGGTCGAGGTCCTCCACGGCAGAACCGATGATCCCCCTGTCGATCTGCAGGAGCTTCTGGCAGCGCTGGATCAGGGCGATGCGGGGATAGTAGAGGTGTCCCTCGGAGATGCATTCCTCCAGAGTGTGCAGCACTCCCGCCTGGGCCCTGGCCGGAGAGTCCTCTTCCAAGCCCATCGCCCGGGCCATCCTGTCGGCGGTCAAGAAGCCGACCCCGACCATATCAATAGCGAGGCGATAGGGATTTTCCCGAACCACGGCGATAGAGTGGTCCCCGTAGCGCTTGTAGATCTTAGCGGCCAGAGCCGGACCGGCGCCGTAGGATTGGAGGAAGATCATTACCTTCCGGATTTCCCGCTGCTGCTTCCAGGCGGCCTGAAGCGCGGCGATGCGTTTCCGGCCGATCCCCTCCACTTCGGAAAGTCTCTGGGGCTGCCGGTCCAGGACCTCCAGGGTCTGCTCGCCGAAGGCCCGAACGATCCGGCGGGCCAGGCGGCTCCCGATGCCGGGGATGAGTCCCGAGCTCAGGTAGCGCTCGATCCCCTCGACCGTAGCCGGAGCGTGGGATTCGTACTCTTCGACGGCGAACTGCCGCCCGAAGCGGGGATGATCGGTCCAGCGGCCCTTGAGGTGAAGCCGCTCTCCCGGTACCGGAGTTGATAGGTTCCCTACCACGGTCACCAGCTGCCCGCCGCTGCGGAGCTTCACGACGGAGTAACCGCTGTCTTCGCTGGCAAACAGGAGGTTCTCAACGACCCCCTCGAGTTCCTCGGTCATGGCTCACCCGGTGCTGTAGGGCTTGACCCGAGGCACCCCAAAGGATTCGGGGTCGGGAGATTCGCTGCCCCAGGCTTCGCGGCTCTGCCTAAAGACGGCCATCAGAAGATCCAGCGGGCGCGGAAGATCGCCCGTTCATAGACCCCGCCCCGCCCGTGGCTCAAGGCCTCCGCGGTCAGGGACAGACCGTGGTCGGTTGTCAGGATCAGCTCCCGTTTTTGCCGCCGGCAGAAACCATGGAGGGCTGGAAGCCTTGTTTCCAAAAGGTGACGGAACCGCTCCGCCATCTCCACCAGCTTGTAGGCGCCCCGATGGGCGCCCCGGTCCAGAGCGCCTATGCGGATCACCGCTGCTTGTTCGGAAGGCAGAGAGTCCAGCAGGTCCTCAAGGGCCTCCTCCTCCCGGCCGCTTAAGAGCAGGTAGGCCACCCCGCGGGCCTCCAGCGCCTCCACCGGATCGCCTTCGACGCCCAACAGGCGGGCGGTTGCGGGAACCGTCTGCGGCTGGGCCTCGAGCCGGTTCCAATCGGTGGAAAGGCCTTTCGGATATGCTTCGATCAGGTCCATACACTCGAGCCAGACGTCCGGTGGCACCCCGTCTACCAGCAGAAGCAGAAGTTTTTCCTCCAGGTCGATCGAATCTACCGGCCCCAGACCCGCGAGCCATTCCTCGCCCATTGACGCCGTCTGCCGGAGTACCTCAAGGGCGCGGCCTTGAAGGTCGACGCCGGCCCAGGAATCAGCCAGGAAGGTCTCGAGGACCGGGCGCAGAGAGAGCCGGCCGGGGAAGGGGAGTGCCAGTTTTTCGCCGATCCGTTTTACCAGCCGGAGGCGATCTTCGATCCGGGCGGCCCGTTCGGGATCGGCGTGCCGGCAGTGCAGGGGTTGTTCGATCGCTCCAGTCTCCCCCTTCAGGATCCGTTCGGCCAGGATCTGCCAGGACGCCTGGATCGCCCGGGTATGGAGTGGCTCGGAACGGATATAATGGAGGAGGTCCGGGGATTCCAAGCGTCTCAAGTGTTCCGCCAGCGGTCCTGCGGGAAAACGCCGCTCCAGCTCTTCCTCCAGATCCTGAATCGTTCGTGCCGGTTTCCGCGCAGGTTCGGCAAGGCCGGGAAAGATCCTCGCGTTCGCCAGAGCCCACCATTCGAGAATGCCTGCCCGGTTGCCCGCCTCTGGGGCGGTGTCCCCGCCGTCCATGGCACCCGGCCCCTCCACTGCGATCAGCTCCCCGCTCCTGCTCTTGCCCAGCCAGTCGGCAACCAGGTTCAGGATCTTCTCTGCCGGCAGGCGGCGGCCGGCCAGGCGCTTGACCAGAGGCTGCAGGTCGATCCGGCGCAGGGTCACGCTTCCCCTGAGCGCCTCGGCCATTTCCCTCGCGGTCCCCTCATCCAGGGAGCCTACCAGTGCGGAAGGGCTCAAGGCACCGGAGCGCAACCCTGAAGCCAGCTCATTGAGGTGAGCGGCGATCTTCGGCTTCAGGTCCCGGACCGCGTAGCCGTGGCTGCCCAACGCCTCCAGCACCGCGGGAGACTTCAGGATGCCAAGATATTCCTGGAGGTAGCGGTCGATGTCCTTTTCCGGATCGACTGTTTGTGTTTGGGGGGCGGCCTGCCCCGGCATAAAGCCGCAGCCGCAGACCGGCGCTCGCATCAGCTCCTCCCGCACCTGGCGGTCGCACCGGCCGACTCGGGGGACCTTGAGAGTCAGCAGGAAACGGTCCAGACCGGGAGGCCGGTCCAGGGCCTCGATTCCTGCAAGACGACGAAGGGTCTCAAGAGCCCTGGCGGCATTCTTGGACAGTGAGGGGGGGCGAAAGGATTCGTAGTAGCGCCGATGCAGCCCGGAATAGAGGGGAATGTATCGCTCCCGGAAGTCGGTAAACAGATGGTCCAACTCGGCCCCTTCGTCGGGTATGACTCCCTGGAGCGGATCGTCGATCAGCTCGAGGATGCGCAGGCGCAGGCCTTCCAGACCTGGCTCAAGGCTTGCGGTTTTCTCCGCCGCCTCGTGGCGAAGGTAGTGATGGACAAAGACGAATTTCTCCGCCTCGCGCCGCAAGAATCGGTCCAACCCCTTCAAGAGTTGAACGTCCTGCGCTTCCAGCCCGCTCGCCCGCCAGGCGGCTAGGAACTTTTCCAGCCCTTCCTTGGCCGGGTAGGAAACCCGGATCTCTTTAGCCAGCTTGCTCAAGGCATCCAGTTTTTCCTCGATGAGGGTGAAGGGGAAACCCTGAAAAGAGGAGTACTCCCGCCGCTGGGATAGCTTGGCCAATGCGTCCTCGCTCAGATGCTCCGCACTGCCGCGGAAGGCCACCACCTCTTTCCAGGCCTCCCGCTGCTGCCGCAGCCCGAAGGAGCCGAGCTCGTCAGCGGAGGAGAGAAAGCCGCATTCCTCGAGCAGGGTCGACCGATCGTGCTCGCCGATCAGCTCTCCCAGGGCGATCTCGTCGGCCCTCTCCAGGTTCTGGAGGTTGAGGAACTCCAGGGCGACGGCCCGTCCCCCCCGGCGGACCGTGATCAGACCTCCGGCGGCCAGGGAAGCGATGAGAAAGAGGGCGGTATCCTTGGGCAGGCCGAAAACCCCACGCTTCAGTTTGTCCAGCACCTCGGACATGGCTACCGCTGAAGAAGGGCGAAGGAGCTCGAAGAAAAACACGAGCAGCGGGTGGCCGGAAATGTCAGGAGAAAATACGTAGGAGCTCCGCTTCATCTCAATCAGTCCCAGGGGAACGGCCAACCCGTCGATCGCCGAGCTGAGCGGCCGGGCCTGACTCAAGGGCAGGCTGCCGGGGATGACGAAGCTCTCCAAAAGCTGCTGGTAGATCCGGGGGGAAGGGGGATAGCGCCGGGGAGCAACTTCGGGGAAGCGAGGATAGCGAGCCGCCAGAGTGGTCTGACCGGCCGCCTCCAGGAGGCTGTCGAAGCGCTTGAGCTGGCGCACCGCCGCGTCCACCCGTATCCCGGGGTCGCTGAAGCCTCCGGCGTAGAAGGCTTCCAGGGCCGCCTGGGCCGCCGCCGGCTTCAGACGTCCCGCCCGCTCGGCGATCTGGGGAATGAGCGGAGCGTCCGCCGGATTGGAGGGGGAGAGCTCCTCCTGGAGCAGGCGGATCGCCAGATATTCCTTCAGGGTTTCTATGGACTCATCCCCTTTTGGGAGGGGGATCCGCCACACCGCGGTGTGCCCCTCCGGAGCCTCCGCCTCCCCCATGGTCAGCAGCAGGGCGAAATCGCACTCCCTGGCCTCAAGCTCCGATAACAGATCGGCGGGAGGAGCTTCTTCCCGGTGCAGGAAGCGCACCAGGGCCCTGCGCCGGCTCAGGTTCCAACTGATCTCCCGCACCGTACCCTCCCTGCCCAGGGCGGGGCCGGGCCAGGAGTCCGACTCGGGAAGCTGGAGCAGGGGTTCACTGAGCAGCCGGCCATCCTGGTCGGAAATTTCTTCGCCGAGGCGGCGGATCCTGGCCTCCAGAACTTTGCTCGAATCTTCTTCGCTGGAGATCTCGTAGACCGCCAGGGCGGGATCCGCTTCATCCATGCTTTTCTTGCGCAGGAATCGGCTGGAGGCGGCGAGGGGATCGAGGAGTGCTTCGGCCACAAAACGGGCGCTCAGATCGGGCGTATCGAGGCTGCAGGCCGCCAATTCGGCGAGCTTACCCGCGTTCGGGAAATCAGTGGTGGGGTGGATGCGGTAGAGGACCAGCATACGGATGATCCTCTTGGCCAGATGGCGGTCCGCTCCGTCGCTCAAGACTCTGTCGATCTCACGGTCCAGATGAGGCACGATGTGGCGGGGGTAGATGTTGTAGGCCGAAAATTCGGCCAGACGAAGGGAGAAATGCTCGAAGATGCTGTCCGGCCCGAGAAGTTCCCGCTGCGGACGCTCCAGGATCGAGGGAATGCCCCGCCGGCTGTCCCCGGCGATCCGGGACCAGACGAAGTCCACGATCCCCCTGTGCTGACTGAACAGGTCCCCCAGTCCATCCAGAAGCGCGATGGTGGCCGGGTGTACCGGATACAGCTGCCTGAATTCGTCGAAGGAGCAGTCAAAGGTGGAAAACTGCCGCCGGTAATCTTCGTAGATCCGGTAGATTGCCTCCTCGGCGCCGGGCTTCTTGCGTACCAGACGTTCGGAGATGAGGGAGCGGATGTGCACCGTGGACAGGGCCAGCTTGATCGGAAAGCGGTCCTTGATCTTGCGGATGATCGCCCGGGCGATGTCTCCGGTGCTCTCGATGCTTTCCTGCACCGCGGCCACGATCCATAGGGGACGCACGGCGGTCAGCTCCCCCAAAAACTGCAGGGTCCTGGCGTCTTCATTCAACTCCTGGACTGTGGGTTTGGAGCGCAGGAACTCGGACAGCTCGTCGATCAGAAGCATCAGCCCGGTGAAACCGGCGGCCTGAAGCTCCCTGTAGACCCGTTCAAAGGTCTCTTTCCGATCCTCCACCATGGCCCGGGGAGTTTCCAGCCCCTGCTCCTTGAGTAAACGCATGCCGAGGGTGTAGGCTTCCCGGGGATGGGCCGCGATCCACTCGGACAGATCGATGCCTGTTTCGGTGATTTCCGGATCGTTTTCCGCGGCCAGCCGGGTGAAGGTACGGGCTGTATCGGGACTTTTCAGCAGTTCTTTCAACCGGACCAGGAAAACCGAGAGCGGGGTCAGGGGCACCTCCCTGCCTGCTTCGGCCAGAGCCCGCTCGATCGACTCCAGCAGGATCGACTCCAGAGAGGTGTCGGAGCGGTAATCGATCAGGGACAGCGCCGCCGGAAGCGTGTGCCCTGTGGATTCCTCCGCCCGTTTGAGAGCCTCGTGGGCGGCGGACAGACGCTCCGCCCCCGCTCGACCTGAAAGCCAGGTATAGAGGGCGGCCAGGAAGTGGGATTTCCCCGACCCGAAATCACCCTGCAGGAAATATCCCTGACCCCGACCCGAAGTCAGGGACTCGGAGATCACGGTCAGGTGCGCCTTGACTTCGGAGGTGAACACGAAGCTGTCGGCGATCTCCGCCGGGCTGGTTCTTCCCTCTTCCAGGCGGATTACCGTCCGTACCGGCGGTACTTCGATCAGGTCGCCGATCCTCCGGGGAGTGGCAGCCGGGCTCATCCGCGCTCCTCCAACTTGTTCTGCATGCCTTTGATGCGCCCGTACAGCGAGCGTTCTTCGGGATGCAGCGTGAGCAGTCTGTTGTAGAAGTTGATAGCCCGCTCCAACTCGCCGATCCTCCTGCAGGCGGCGGCGTAGCTGGAGTGCAGGTACTTGTCGGCAGGCTCGCTCTTCAGCAGTTCCTCCAGCAGGGGCAGGGCTTCCCGCTCCCGTCCGCTCTTCGCCAGGGTGAAGGCCTTCTTCTTCTGGATCCGGCCCTGCTCCCCTTCGGCTCCGATCGTTTCGTAAGCCTTCACGGCCTCTTCGGGCTTGCCGGCTCTTCGGCAGAGGGAGGCGTAGATCTCCCGATATACCTGAGGCAGGGAGGGGATGCGGGCCAGCCGACCCGCCTTTTCTATGGCTGCCTCCAGGCCGTTGACCCGGATCTCCAGCTCGCTGGCCTCCCAAAGGGCCGAGGGGTAGTGGGGCCTGAGCTCGAGCCAGCGCCGGCAGCTCTCCAGGGCTTCTTCTTTGCGGCCAAGGGCGCTGATGGCCTTCACTCGCCAGGGAAGGGACTGCTCCTCCGGCAGGTTCCAGCCGGAAAGTCGTTCCAGCAGCTGCTCCCATCGCTTCAGTGCGGCCAGGCACTCCAGCACGCCCTTTCGCCCCTGGTGCAGGAGTCGGGGGCTGTGAAGCAGCTCCTCGTAATGTCCCAGGGCTTCCTCCAGGCGCTTCAATCCGAGAAGAGCATCCGCGGTGGCGGCCACGGCGAAGGGGTTGTCGGGGGCCAGGTTCAGAGCCTGCCGGCCGATTTCCAGGGCCGCCTTATGCTCCCCGGCGCGACTCAGGGCTCGGGCTTGCTGGGTCAGCCAAAACTCTTCCGACTGGCGCGACTCGCGGCCCGACTCGGCCTGCTGTTCGGCGAAGCGGGCCGCCTCCAGATACTTGCTCTGTGCCACCAGTTGCTGGTATTCCTGGTAGGACATGGAAGCTATTGTAGTATACAGCGAGCCTCGGAATCAACGCGTTGGCTCTCCGTAGCTCATGATTTCCTTTCCTTTCGAGTTCTCGACGACATGGAGCGCTTCCTCGGCGAACGCTCGCCGTCCCTGCAGACGGGCTCCATCCCGGATCGTGCAGAGCGGATCGTGATTGCGCAGGTCCTGGAGAGCTCGTACACGGCCATCGAAACCGCACTCTTGCGCATAGCCCAGGGATTCGATAACAGCCTGAGTCCGGAGAGATGGCACGCCGACCTTCTCGACAAGATGGTGCTCGAGAAAAAAGGAATCCGTCCTCGCGTGCTCTCCGACGAGTCCCATCGCCTGTTGACCGAGCTTATGCGGTTCCGGTATTTTAAACGATACTACCTCGAGCTCGATTACGACTGGGAGAAGCTGCGCTAGCTGTTGTCCGTGTATCGCCGCTGTCTTCCGTTGGTGCGGGCGGAATTGACTGCGTTCCGGGACGAAGTAATGCGGGGTCTCGAGGAGGCCTGAATCCGGGGTCTCCGATGTCCCGGATCGGCGCACTGCCGCAGCTTGTCTCAAGATAAATGGGAATGCTCAACGACCCGCTTGACCGTCTCCACCTTGTTTAGGACTCCGCGTCTCCCCTTTATTCCAAGCCGTATCGGCAGGTAATCACCTCCTCCATCTCTGAGGACGAATTTGATGCATTGATCGAGAATTTCATTGACGATTTTGTAGAGGGAAACGGCCTATACTGTGGGGGAGGCTGGAAGCTGAAAGAAAAAACCGCCGGTTTGATCGTAGAAACCGGTCGGGACCGGAAAGCTTCCCTGGAATATGCAGCTGGGATCGAGGGCTGGTTCAACAGTAAGAATCTGGAATACACTCTTACCTGCTCCCTGATCGATCTCTGGTATCCTGAGCGAAAGCTCACCTGAACAATGGCTCCTCGAAGAGAAGCAAATGCTGATCTTTCCCGATCGCAGTCGGACGGGATGTATGTTATGAAAAGAAGAGGATTGTTCGCTCTGTTCTAATCTCTTTTACAGGAGGTTGGAACATGAGCCGAAGCAGAAAGAAGGTCTGGGGCTGGACGGATCACAAGTCCCCCCATTCCAAAATCGCCAAGCGGTTCGCCAACAAGAAAGCAAGACACACAAAGGGTATCCAGAACGGCGGTGCCTACAAGCAGGTATTCTGTTCCTGGGATATCTGCGACTACAAATTTCTGTATTTTCGCAGGAGTCAGGTGGAAGAAGAAGCCGAGCGGTTGTATGGCGGACAGATCTATAAGTATTACCAAAAGTAGGTTCGACGGGAATCCTTAAGGAAAACATCGTGATGTTAAGGAGATCTACCAGATCATGATCGAGGCAGGCAGCCAGGAAGCCGCCAGTTGTTTGGCCTATTCGGATTTCCGACGGAGTTTTTTTACTTCTCGGAGAATTCTCACGTCCTCTTGGTGTCGAGGGTGATCGATCATCTGTTTCACCCGAATAAGATTGTCGATATCGATCCAATAGGTTGTGATATCACCGTATTTGTCCGTAATGCGGTTTTTCCAGGCAGCGGAGAATTTAACACCCTCAAGTTTCCGCAAAATATCGATACGATCAGGTTCGACACCGATTTGTAGTATTTCATCTGGATTGTTCGGGGTCAGCAGAGAGGGACTTCCAAACTCAACCAGAGCATCGTTGACCTTTTCCACATTTTCTGGGGAAGGTTCAACCCATATGTCTATGTCTTTTGTATACCTTGGTTTCGCATGGTAGATAAAGGCCAATCCACCGACGATTAGATACATCACTCCGTATTTATTGAGGAGGAACAACATGTCTTCGAAGTCCTGGATCATTTCCACAGTCAACCGGATTTCTTTTTTGATTTGTTGACTTTATCGATATCTCTTCTGATTGCCACCAGTGCGGAAAGACGTGATGCGGGAGATAAACTTTGCCAAAATTCGAGATCCCAACGCTCAGCTTCCTCAAAGCTCTGTGATAGGTGGGCGACGATTCTCTTCTTTCTAAGGTTGGAACGTTCCTCGATGCTCATAGCTGTTATTGTATATTGCATGTGGGTTTAGGACAATACAAACGGAAGAAGCATATCGCAATCTTCACGGCTGAGTCACCCTCGAGGAAGGAGGGTTTATTTAAGTTGTCCGTCAGTCCAGGTCCAGGGTCAGGAAGGCCCGGTCGATCTCGGCAGCGGGATCCCGGCTCCACATCCACTCGTCTGAGTAGCCCAGGCAGTTGCAGATGAAACGGGTGCCGTTTACCGTCACCTGTTTGCGGTAGTGTACGTGACCGCAGATCGAGTAGCGCACCCCGTGGTCGAGGGCCAGTTCCCCGTACTCCGGACTTCCAAGAAAGGCATTCAGGTAGATCCACTCCGGATCGGGGCGCTGAACCGTGAACTCCTTCCGGGGCAGCACATGGGTCACCAGGATGATTTTGCGCTTGCTGGAATCGGAACACCTCGAGACCTTGGTTCTCTTGAGCTGGTTGTCGAGCTTTTCGTAGAAGGTGCGGTGGATCTCCAGGGTGTGACGATCCCAGATTGCTTTGATCCGGTCCTGCCAGATGCGCTCGCCGAACTGCATACGATCGAAGTCTTCCCGGGAATACTGGGAACCGCCGAAGGAGTAGTCGTACCAGCCCAGATCGCCGATGATCGTCCAACCGTCGGATATTTCCTGCGGCCCTCTGGTCAGGTTTCCCGGGAAGCGTTCCAACTTCTCGTAGGCCTGCCAGGCGCTAATGTCCGGATGAGCTTCGTTCCAGATGTCGTGGTTGCCTGGAACGAACAGAATCCGTATCCCGGAGCGCTCTTGAAGCTGCTCGAGACTATCCAAGGTTACTCGGTAATCGCTGGAGACATCACCTGCGATCACCATTACCTCAACGCCTTGGCGAAGCATGGCTGCGAGCAGTCCATTGATCACGGCCTCGCCTCCGTTCAGATCAACATGGATGTCTGAGAGTATCCCGATCTTCATGAGGATTATTTACTTCTGCTGAAGACGGGGGTTGAGTCGTTCGGACAGAGTGTCCCCGATGATGTTGAAGCACAGCACGGTCAGGGCGATCGCAAGCCCTGGATACAGGGCCATCCAGGGAGCCTGAACGAGGTAGTTCCGAGAGTCCTTGAGCATCAGTCCCCAGCTTGGTGTGGGCGGTTGGACGCCCAGGCCGAGGTAGGAGAGGGAGGCTTCGATCACCACGGACAGGGCGAAGGTTATCGAGCTCTGCACGATCACCCGGCCGAGCAGGTTCGGGATGATGTGCTTGAACACGATCTTCAGAATCGGAGTGCCCAGAGCACGGGATGCTTCAACGTATCCTTCGTTGCGCAGGGCCAGTGTCTCCGCCCGTACCAGCCGGGCAAAAACCGGGCTGTAGATGATCCCGATGGCCAGCATCACCTGGAGCAGGCCATAGCCCAGGAACGAAACAACGGTGATAGCGAGAAGAATGGTGGGAAAGGACAGCAGGCTGTCCATGAGCAGCATCAGGGTGTTGTCCGTCCAGAGTCCTCCCAATCCGGCGGTCAGACCCACGAACATTCCCAGAGTGGTAGCGATAGAAACGGAGACTATTCCTACCATCAATGCCGACCGGGAGCCGAAGATGATTCGACTCAGGACGTCCCGGCCGAAGTTGTCCGTACCCAGCGGGTAGGTGAGGCTGGGTGAGTGGAATCGGTCCTCGACATTCTGCGCCACCGGGTCGTGGGGAGCGATCCAGGGAGCCGCCACTGCGGCGGCTCCCAGAATCAACAGAAATGCTACTGCGATGTAGTACAGCCGATTGGCTGCCGAACCTCGAAGCATAGATATTGCGATCCGTCTATCTCAACTCCGTCCAACGGAAGTCGAAAGTGTCCAGCTTCGGGGTGATGCGGAAATCATGCACAACGTTGCCCATGGCGTTGAACTCGTAGTTGGAACCCAGGAACATGAAGGGAACTTCCCGGGCCATGAGCTCCAGCACTTCATCGTAGATCTTTTTCCGATTTTCGAAC
>Ga0307379_10009342_pt1 | contig 13101 bp, 10 predicted proteins | sample UN2MG_FD_202237 | JGI IMG/M metagenome (GOLD analysis project Ga0307379, IMG submission 202237) | Soil microbial communities from Risofladan, Vaasa, Finland - UN-2 | ecosystem: Environmental > Terrestrial > Soil > Coastal area > Acid sulfate soil | place: Finland: Risofladan, Vaasa | collected... | reverse complement strand
TCATTGATCCCGAGCGCGTAGGCGTGGGCGGACACAGCTACGGGGCTTTTATGACAGCCAACCTGCTGGCACACTGCGATCTTGCAGCAGCAGGGATTGCCCGAAGCGGCGCCTACAACAGGACCCTTACACCCTTCGGATTCCAGAACGAACGAAGAACCCTCTGGGAAAATCCGGAAATTTATTTTAAAGTCTCTCCTTTCATGCATGCCCACAAAATAAACGAGCCTATTCTTCTCATCCACGGCGAAGCAGACAATAACTCGGGAACCTTTCCCATCCAATCCCGAAGACTTTATCATGCCATAAAAGGTCATGGAGCAACTGCTCGCCTGGTCATGCTCCCCCATGAAAGCCACGGTTACAGAGGCAGAGAGTCTGTCCTTCATGTACTCGCCGAGATGTTTGAATGGTTCGATAAATACGTTAAAAATAAGTAAGGAGTAACCGGCAGGTGGAGTTCACTCTACCCGCTTCAGGATACAATCTGTCTATCAGCCTCTACACAAAATATCATAAGAATATAGTATAGATTTTTAGCTTTTAAATGGTAAAATTACTTACAATAAGGCTCATTATTTATTTTTAAGGGAGGTAAATTTGAAAAAAACAATTTCAGTACTGGGACTAGCGCTATTCCTCATATCCATTACAGCTTCGGCAGCCCTCAATACCCAGGAAGAGACTCCAGAGAAAAAATTCGCCTCTGTCAAGGAAGTTTCTCCTTTTTCTTACTGCTGCATCCCGCATAAGGGTCCTTTCACAGAGATCGAAGGAGTTATAATGCAGTTGATGAAGGCCATTCAGGAACAGAAAATTGCACCAGCAGGACCTCTGATCGGCGTCTATTATAACAGTCCGGATATGGTAAAACCTGAGGAGCTCGAGTGGGAAATGGGATTCCCTGTATCAGCCCAAGTTGAAGTCCAGCCACCCCTGGAGAAGAAAGAGTGGAAATTCACTCTTGTCGTCTCTGCCGTCCATAAAGGCCCTTATGAAGAAACCGGAAAGACAATGTCCAAGATGTTTGAATGGATGAAAGCAAACAAATTAATGCCGGCAGGACCGGTCCTGGAGCGTTACCTGACCATGCCCGCTCCGGATACAAAGCCTGAAGACCTGAGGACAGAAGTATGGCATCCCTGCAAGAAGGTGGAGAAATAATTTACAGCTCTTTATCTGAAATTTCATCTTCATCCAGCCAGAATCGTATCTTTATTCAGCCAAAACGGTTCTTCTCTTTCAGAATTCAAAATTCGACTAGCCACGACGGGTGAATCGATGTTACCGAGGGAGGCACAAAAAAAGAATCAAAACTCACCCTAATTTCACCTCTTAAGGCGATTTACATGTTTTCCTTTATGAATTATTCTCAACTTTAAGATTATTAAGAGAGGTTATATTGGCCACTCAAAAAGAAAATCGCGCCTCGCCTGAATCAAAAATAAAGTCGAGCTTCAAGTCCATCTTTTACAAGGCGGCGAATATCGCCGTTCAGGGATTCAACATAAAGGGCGAGGTTGTTTATTGGAACAGTTTCTCAGAAAAATTATTCGGATTCACCGAGAAAGAAGTAAAAGGCAAAACTCTTAAAGGCTACTTCACCTCAGAGTCTGATGGAAATGAATTCAAAAAATATCTAAGAAACGCCATTCGCCAAAATGAGCCTTCCCCTAAGAGGGAATGGACAATAACCACAAAAAAAGGAGAGATTCTGCATGTTTTATGCCACATCTTTCCTGCAGTTCTCACTGCTCTGCCTGGAGAAGAATCCATAGCAATAGCCATGAATATCGACATAACAGACAGTAAGAGCGCCAAAGAAAAAACAAAAGAAATGCTCCGCCAGATGGAGAGATTCTCAGAAATATCTGCAGATATATTATCTATCAAAGATGAAGAGGAGCTTTTCGATCACGTATCTCAAGCTGTCGTCGATATCTCAGATTTCGGAAGAGTGCTCATATCCTATTTCACGGATACCCCTCCCTACCGGGAAATTATCGGGCACAAAGGAATTAAGAAAACTGAATTAGAGAGATTAAAGAAAGCAAAGATGCCGAGGGAAAAATACCTGGAATACTTTGAAAAATCCGTAAAAATCGGAAGCCAGTCCTGCTACATCCCGTACTCCTCAAAGGACATACTGGATAAGGATGCGGTCGTACCCGGAGAAAAAACATACCCAAAAAAAGAAGGCCGATGGAACAGAGAAGATAATCTTCTTGTAGCCATGAAAGATGCCAGAGGCCAGATAATTGGAATTATCTCTGTCAATGACTCCAAAAACGGCTTGATTCCGACCGGAGAGACGGTAAGGCCTTTGGAGATTTTTGCTAACTTGATCTCGGAAATAATCCAGAGGCACAAGCTTTCCCAAATAATCAGCGAATCTGAAGAAAAGTATCGAGAACTGGTTAACAACGTTAAAATAGGAATTTTCAGGGCAACACCGGCCGGGAAGCTTCTTGAAGTCAACCCCTCCGTTGTGGAAATGTTTGGTTACACACGTGCGAAGGAGTTTCTTAAAGTTAAAACATCTAGTTTATACGAAAATGCGGACGACAGGCTAAAGTTATGGAAGGAATTGGAAGAAAATGACCTTGCCAAGAATAAAGAGTTCATTCTGAAAAAAAAGGACGGGACATCTTTTTGGGCATCTTTAACATCAACAGCGGTCAGGGACAACTCTGGAAGAATCATATATTACGATACAGTGCTCGAAGACATCTCAGAGAGAAAAAATTTAGAAGAAGAGGTCAAACGCCTTTTAATTACTGATGAGCTGACAGGTGTGTACAACAGAAGACATTTCAACCAGAATTTACCTGTAGAAATCGAAACTGCGGAAAGATGGAGAAGTGCTTTGTCCCTTATTATGATCGATATAGATGATTTTAAACAATACAATGATAAGTACCTTCACCTTGAAGGAGATAAGGTCTTAAAAGAGACCGCCCAGGTCATATCCCAAATCATCCGCAAAGAGGTGGACTGGGCCTCAAGGTTCGGGGGAGATGAATTTGTCATTACCTTGCGCGGTCTCACCACTATCCAAGCAGCCAAGGTGGGGGAGAGGATAAGAAGACTTTTTCAACAGATAAAATTCAAGCCCAAAGATGAAATAGTCCAAAAAACTTTAAGCATGGGAGTTGCCTGCTGTCATTATGCTGAAGTGAGGCCCAAGAGAGGTAACAAAAACAAAGGAACTCCCACAAATTATGAAAAAGTTGCCACAGAGTTAACCATTCTTGCCGATAAAGCCTTATTCAAGGCAAAAAAAGCAGGAAGAAACAAGCTCGTTATCTCGAAAGATTCTATAGAGCTCAGCCGGGTTTCTAAAGAAGCCTGAACCTCGTTTTCAAACAAGCCTGAATAAGAAGGTCATCCCTTTTTTCGCTAATCCCCCATTTGCACTCAAGCCCAGGCGGCTTATAAACCATATAATAAAACCAGAATAAAACAGAAAGCTTTTTTCTAATCCCGATTCACTCCTGAGCAGGCCTTGACACAGATTCCGCAGATATGCTGGCCGACAATCCCCATATTCCTGAATTCTTTGAGCTTCTCAAAACATGCCCTGTGGTCAAACTCTTCTTTCTTCTCTTTTATAGCCTGAGCAGGACAGGGCTTAAGGCACTTCATGCATACACCGCAATCACCTTCCAGAGGCTTATCCGCTTCAAGGGGCATGTCGGTTAACACGGTGACCAGCCAGATAGCCGACTTCCTTATGGGAGAGATGCGCCCTCTGTCTATCCCAGTCTGTAATCTGGGAGGCAGGAATGGGAAGGGCCTGGAAGCCGGACTTCTGTATATAGGAAGAAAGCAGGAAAGCTGCGCGGTCCAGGAAAAAATTAAGCTGGCGGTAGTGGTGAAAATAAAGCGGAGTGGGCCTGTCCTCTATATCTTCGAGTGAAGCGTCAAGGAGCCTTTTTCCAAGAGAAATCCCCCAGTCGAATTTCTCCCTCAGCTTTTTGGCGACGCTGAATTCCTCCCTGATACTCGCAATATCTGCTACTCCAAACAGGGACACCCCCTGATCCAGGGCAAATCCTATCAGCCTCTCGTAGTTTTGCTTTCTCTCTTTCATGAAAGCCCATTTTACTGGCGACCGTAAAAGCTGTCAATTCAAACAAGGCGTGACATCCAGCGTAACTTTTTTTTCAAAAGTTTGTCTATAAGTAGTAAAATTTTAAGAGGAGGCAACAATTCATTACATCATACGTTCCGTGAATACCTCAAGCGGATCAGCCAGACCATATAATGAGAGCATGATTGTTTTTTACGGCAAAATATTTCTTAGATCCAAATGATGACCCATCATTTCCGGAAAAAGTTGGCTATTGGCTAGGATATAAAATCGTAGAAGCTCTGAATAAGGATTTTTCAATCAAAGAAATGATGGAATGGTCACCAGAGAAAATCATCCAGATGATGATGAGAGAAGTGAATCGAATCTGTAATATTGAGAGCTGATAATATTTAACTGTTACTTCTACCCGGTTTCTCGTTAAGATTTAAAATCATAGAAAAATTTTGATGCTAGAAAAGAAATAAAAGTGATTTATATTCTTCAAAAACTTAGATTATACACCTAAAAGAAATTCCTGTTAGTAGCGAGATTCTAAATATCATCCAGTTTAGACTTCAATATCTGGCTAAACTTAATAATTCGACGCTCCACTGAAGGATGAGTCAGCAAAGCCTCATCTTTTCTTTTCCAACGAAAAAGCATTGTATTAAGCGAGGCTAATTTTTTTAAGGCTTCAACATATGCCGACGGATTAGACGCAACCTCAGTAACATACCTATCTGCTCTGAATTCCATTTTTCTACTGATAATTCCAAAGAGGATTATGAAGTAAAAAAGACCAAGAACTATCACCATAAGGAAGGAGGAAACAGGGGACAATTTGTTAAGGTCTAAGATAGTACTCAGACCTAACATAATTATTGCAAAAAAAGCCATATAACCGAGGGCATAAGCAAAATATGTCCAGAGATCTTTCTTCTTCACATGTCCTAGCTCGTGGGCTAGCACTGTTTCCGTTTCATCAGGGCTAAAATTATCCAATAGATAATCGATGATATAAATTCTTTTGTCAAGAAGCCCACAAACCCAGGCATTGGCTATTTTGAGATCTCGTGTTTTGATTAAGTATAATTCTTTGATTTTTACGTTAAGCCGGTCTGCTAGTCTAATTAAGCGTTTCCTTATCTGGTCGTCTTGGATAATGCTTGACCCATAGATAAAGCCTATGAGACGCGGATAATGATTAGAAAACAAGAGCAAAAAGAGCGACAAAAGTAAGATAAAAATTGGGATTCCTATCCATAAGGCTAATTCTTCAACAGTTAAAATTAAGCCAACTCCTATTATGCATACGACGATAATCCCTCCGAAAATAAATAATATTCCAGCTATCACTAACCAAAGATAACGTCCTCGTGTGACCGTAGCTCGCCGAAGTTCTCTGCCTATCCTGTAGCCTGGAAGTGAAATTAAAATCAGAAGTCCAAGCGTTAATACTATGAAAGACAAGAAAGTTAATATGGTCTGAAATATTTCATTCTTTATCCAGTAACTTAGGATTTCATCAACATCAAATGCCAGAAGTGTGACTACTAAAAGAATCATTAAAATCATCGTACCCCATCGTGTATATTTGGAATAACGGAAGTACAGAAATGCAATATCCTGTTCAGTCTTTTTTAGAATATGATTCGTGAGGAACAATGAGCCGCCAAATCCTAAAAAGTAAAGGACAATAATTGTCCCTAGTAATAGAAAAAGCCTAAATTCTATCATCTGCTAGTTTCCGGCGCACTTTAGAGTATAACAAAAAATTGATTTTATGAAAATTAATCCTGAAAGGCGGCAATAGGACCAGACCTTCAATACTTTTATGACCCCATTGACTCAAACGGAAGATTAAGATATATCAATGGGTGAATTTAGGCCAAAAGGAGCAGTCATGGTCGAAAAGACTTTAGCCATAATAAAGCCTGATGCCATAAAAAAGAAACTTGCAGGAAAAATCATCCAGAGAATTGAGGATGAGGGATTTAAAATATCCGGTCTAAGGATGCTCCACCTCAACAAAGAAGAAGCAAAAGATTTCTACATCATCCATAAGGACAAGCAATTTTACGAGAGCCTGACAGACTTCATGTCTTCGGGAGAAATCGTGATCATGGTTCTGGAAAGAGAAGATGCCATCTCCCGCTGGCGCCAGGTGATGGGAGTTACAGACCCTGCTCTGGCTGAACCGGGAACCTTGCGCCAGATGTTTGGCTTCTCGATAGAGCGCAATGCCGTCCACGGCTCTGACAGCCCGAGGACGGCAGAATGGGAAATCGATTATTTTTACAAAAAAGAATAACAACAGTGATCATAAGCTTTTTGACTACACCGCCAAAAAATGCCGGAAAAAGGCTGAAATCCATTTCCGCAAGATACCGGAGGTAACTGAAGCAGATTTAATTTTTTTCAAAAAATACACTATATATTAAATTAAACAATTTGATGACCACTAGATGTTAGGTATATGGATTTTAGAAAAAAAAACACTTGACATTTTATTTTCAAGGACATAGATTTACATTAGCGCCTTGGACGGAGGAGATAGGAGAAAGGAGAAAGGTTTCAACCTGCTCCACCATTACTAAAACCTTTCATTTGATCCCTCTATCTAAAAGGCGTATGCAATCCTAGAAGGAGGTTGCAATGCGCAAAAAAACATTCCTAAAAACAGTGGCTTTCTTTGCATGTTTGAGCATTCTCATGCTCTCTGCTCCAGGAGCAATCGCTTCCGAAAGAACCGTTAAAAAAATCTACTCCAAAGACCTGATCATAAAGAAGGCGGCTATGCTCTTTTCTTTTCTCCCGTTCTTGAACCTGAATGTCAATGATGAAAATGGCGACACATCCTCCGATACAGTCTCTAATGATGATTCAAGCCAAAAAATCAAGATTACCGGGACGTTAATCTTAGTTAAGGGGCCTAGAGACGGCGATTAATAACCTTTGTCGATTAAGCATAGTTATAAACTCTGAAAATCCAAAGGGACTGAAAGCAAATTAATTCTCCATAACAAGTTTATTATCAACTAAGCACCATTTCTAAGACTTGCACACTCCCATAGTACGGTCAAAAACCGCAAACATTTCCCATATTGCATCACCCATTGGGGGGAGAAAGATTCATCCCAAGAGGCTATTGACGTCCCCCTAACAAATCTAACATGATTTTTAAAAGAAAAAAAAGATATTTATATTATTTTATTTAAGTTAAATAAAGTGAAACAGCTTAAAATTAGGAAAGTAATTTTCATAGCTATTGCCAGCCCCTTTTTTGCTTTTTATTGCTTTAGCCCTGAGCTTATCTCCCTCAATAAAGTAGACATAGAACAAGAATATTCTCAGCACTTCACACTTGCAGACAAATTAAAAAAGGACGGCAAATTCGAAGAGTCGATAAGGCTTTTCGAAAAATCTTTAAGTGTTGCGAAAAAAATCACCGATAAAAAAAAGGAATGTGAATCACTCCTAAAACTCGGACTATTGTATTGGAACATTGGCCTACTCAAAGACTCCTCAGTTCATTATGAACATGCCTTGAAACTTGCGCAAAAATTAAATTTAAAAGGCTTGCAGGCAGAAAGTCAGAAAGCGCTTGAAGTTTATAGGCTATATAAAGAAGGGAAAAGGTTCCGTTCCTCTGATGAATACCCAAAATCAATAGCAAGTTTCCAGCAAGCTATCGACATAGCAAGGGAAACAGGGAGCAAAGAACACGAACTCAAATGTCTACGACAGATGAGCATTACATATTTGGAGCTAAACAATTTGAAGATGTACCTTTCCTTGAATAAGGATGCATTGAATATCGCCCGAGGCTTATACCACATGAAAGAGGAAGGATGTTGTTTGTATAATATCGGCCTTTTTTATTGGAAATTAGACAATTATTCTAAGGCACTCAATTATTACGAAGATGCACTAAAAATTGCACAAGCTCTTAAGAATATTGAGGACGAATCAGATTGTCTAACAAATATTGCAGCTATTTATGGGAAAATAGGTGACTATGATAAAGCGCTGGAATATCTTACGAAAGCACTCGCACTTGATAAGCAGTTAGGAAATGATATTTATATTTCCATAGATTTGAACAACATCGGAGAAACATTTCGGACGAAAGGCCTTCTTTCCGGGAAAAAAGAGGATTTTAATAAAGCACTGGATTATTTTAACAAATGTCTCAAACTCACAAAAAAAACTGAAGATGGAAAAGCAGAAGTTTATGTCTTGAATAATATAGGCACCGTGCATACGGATTCAAAAAAATACAACGATGCTCTAAAATACTTCAGATCGGGCTATGAAAAAGCTGAAGAAATCAAAGATGTTGAAGCGATGGGCATGATTCTAACTAACATAGGAATTGTGCATTACAACCAGGGAAATTATCAGACATCCACAGAGTATTTCCAGAAAGCAATCGATATTGCCCTAAAAATCGAAGGGGGGCAAATTCTTTGGGAAGCCTACATGGAAATTGCAAGAGCTTATGAGAAGCAAAATAAATTAAAAAAGGCCAAAGAATACTACGAAGGTTCAATCGATATTATCGAAAAAGTCCGCTCTCAAATCGAATTAGAAGAGCTTAAAGCACGGTACTTAGGGACAGACAAAAGAATCGACGCCTATCACTATCTTATCCATCTCCTCATCAGTTTTCCTCAATCTTATCCGGAAGAAGAATATAAGCTAGAAGCCTTTAATTATCTGGAAAGAGCTAAAGCCCGATCGTTTCTGGACAGCTTAGAACTTTCCAATGTAAGCATCCCCCAGGAGATTGATTTCAAGCTCCAAAATAAAGAGAAAGAACTGATGAAAGACATCTCAAGGCTATATGCAAAACTATTGGCTGCAGAACTATCAACTGAAGAAACAAATGTGATTGACGAACAGCTTAAAAGCAAGGAAAGCGAACTGGATTCACTGAAAAGAGAAATGCGAACAAAAAGCCCGACCTATGCAGAAATTAATTACCCTGAAATCATATCTTTACAGGAAGCCCAGAGAGAACTTCTCGATTCTAAAACTGCTTTCTTTGCCTACTGCATTGGAAAGGAGCATTCTTATGCTTTTGTCATCACAAAAAAAGACTTCAGAATATTCTCACTACCCCCCAGAGAAAATATCCAAAGGCAAGTCTCAGACTATCTGAAAGTAATATCTGATAAGGAAAACAAAAATTTTAAGTTAGGTTATGAGCTATTCAGCGCGCTTGTCCTTCCTGGCTTAGATAAAAACATAAAGAATATAATCTTTGTCCCCGACGATATCCTTCATTTCCTTCCTTTTGAAACTCTTATCACTCACAAAGAAAAGAGAGACTGGCTGATCAAAGATTACAAGATTGCTTATGCCCCATCGATTTCCTCTCTTCGAGAAATAATCCAGCACAAAAAGTCAAATGGTCCAAAGCCTCGAATGGATATTTTAGCCTTTGGCGACCCTTTCTTCGGACCATGGGAAGCCGGAGAAAACGGAAGTGACATCTTTCAAGACTATTATACTTCTAATGCCTTTAAATTTTTTAGATTAAAATACAGTGGATTTGAAATCGACAAAATCAGCGCTCTTTTCAAGAAAAGAAAAATAAAGATTTTTCGAAGGGAAGAGGCAAGCAAAGAACAATTAATAAATCACAGCCTAGACAATTATAAAATCATCCATTTTGCAACTCACAGCATAATAGATGAAAAAATACCCGCCAGGTCCTCTATCGTGCTTTCTCTGGACGAAGACCTCACTCAAGATGGTTTTCTCCAGATGAGAGAAATTTATAACTTAAAGCTTAATTCAGACTTGGTCACTCTCTCTTCGTGCCAGACAGGCCTTGGCGAATTCATCAAAGGAGAAGGGATTGAAGGTATAAATAGAGCCTTTTTCTACGCAGGCACTTCCTCAGTCCTCATGAGCTTATGGGCTGTAAATGACCAAGCAAGTTATCAGCTTATGGAAAGATTTTACTTTCACCTTCGCTCCTCTGAATCAATAATGAGTGCCTTACGCAAAGCCAAGCTCGAATTGATAGACTCTAATACATTATCCCATCCTTATTACTGGGCAGGGTTCATAGTATCAGGAAAAGCAGATGAAGTAATATTCCCGCACTCAATAAATAAATGGCTTTTCTTCGGAATCTCCTTCTTATTTATGGCAGGGATAATTTCAGCTGCTATGAAAAACCGTAGAAAAAAACTGAAGATATCCTTCTGAAAGTCTTCCGCCTCCCCTTTCCTAACGAGTAAGCCATGACTGATTCTTCATAGAAAGAGCTGCAAAGGGAACAATCCACCATAGACAAAAGGCAGTAATGAGCGCATAAGGTATCCCATACAGGAAAGAAAGGTTTTTATTGGTGCGGAGATAATAAAGTGAGAGAAAAAAGGAAGTAATAACCAGGAAAGCAATATGACGGAGAATAAAGAGAGGATGGACGCAGAAAGAATAAATTATAATGCCTAAAGAAAAGATATGGAAAGGATGGAGGATATTCAAAAAGAAGAAGTCAAATATGGGCATAACTCGGTGTTTTTTCCGGTATTTTGAAAACATGAATTTTGCAAAAAGAATGGATTCTCGAACATAACTTCGCGTCCAGCGAAGATACATTCTGATCATCTGAGCTAGTTTTGTAGGAACTTTTGTATAAACACAGGCATTGGACTGGAATCTTGTCATATAGCCTGCTTTCAGGATTTGAGTCGTGAGAGCCCTATCTTCGCCGTAGGTGCAGGGTGTTTTGAGAAATTTCTGGTTGACCCACTCCTGGATGAATTTCAGCAAAACACTCCTTCTGTATGCAGTGAGGGCGCCCGGACAGCAAAAAACAGCTCCATAGACACTCTGATAAGCACGGCCAAAATTAAAGGAGATTAAATAGCGGACCGAAAGCATCCTTGTAAGAAAATTCTCCTGTTCGTTCAAAACTGCAACTCTCCCCGCAACAGCACCCGTCCTCTCATCCTTAATCAAAGGAATAATAAGGTTTCTGATGGCGCTCCGCCCGATTTTACTATCGGTGTCAACAGTAACAATAATCTCTCCTCTTGATTTCTTCAAACCTACATATAGGGCTTTTCTCTTCCCTAAATTTTCCCTGAAACTGACAACCTTGAGCTTATCTCCATATATTTGCTTGGCTCTCAACATATAGTAAAAAGTTAAATCAGTGGAGCCGTCATTTATACAGATGACTTCAAGCTTATCTTGGGGATAGTTGCTGTTGAAGATGGAGGCGATTGATTTCTCTATGAGCTCCTCCTCGTTTAAAGCAGGCATGATCACGGAAACAAATGGCCAATTAACGCTTGCTCCCGACTCTATTGTCTGAGGCTTGTAGCGAAACCAAAGAATTGTCCGGAAAATTATACCGCTCACTATGATTACAGCTGAAATCAATAACGGATATGTTGAGATTCTGAGGAATAAATTGCTGCCCAGAAATTCAGCCCACATGTGAAAGAGACGGAATTTAATGGCAATAACTACAATGAAAGAGCTGGTTAAGATGATGAAGATAATAAGAACAGGGTCTGCCCTTTCTTTTATAAAAGGAAGATCGAATAAAGAGCTTTTTGGCTGAGTTTCTAATTCAAGTTCATCAAATGTTTTTTCCCGCATTCAAGGCCCACAAAGATCACTTTAAAGAGGAAAAGTGAAGATGATTCTTACGGAAAAGAATACTATTAAATAAAATAGGGGAAGTCAAGCAGGTTATGGACGTCAAGCAAAAAGAAATTAGGCCCAATTGCCAGGATAATCTTCCTACCTGAAAATAATTTCCATCTCAAGCTCAACAAGAGACAAAACGCATCTCTCACCCAAAGAAAAGCGATAAAAAAGGCAGCCGGGATTATAAATGATAATTTCTTTTAATACAGTCTGACATTTTATGCTTTTCTAATAAACGATAGAACTGACGCCTGCTTTTCCCCATCCTATTGGCAGCCTTAGTTTTATTCCAGCGACAATTCTCTAAGATTTTTCTTAACTGCTCTTGAGTTATTTTCGTTGTTTTTTTGTAACATATTTTATCATAATCCAGTTTGATGTCCTTCGCGGTTATTGTATTTCCTTCAGAGAGAATACATGCTCTTTCAACGATGTTTTCTAACTCTCTAATATTTCCTGGGAAATCATAAGCCACTAATTTTTTCATAGCTTCCCTATAAATCACTTTTTCAGGCTCTCCTCTCTTTATCTCTTTTCTAAGTATATGATCCACTAACAAAGGAATATCTTCTTTTCTCTCTTTTAAAGGAGGCATGTAAAACTTTATCACATTAATTCTGTAATATAAGTCTTTGCGAAATCCTCCTGCCTTCACTTCCTCCTGTAAATTCTTATTATTGACACCTGCATAAATAATGTCCTATACTATGGGCAGGAGGTGTCAAATGAGACCATCTGGAAGCCCAGAAACACTGGAACGCCGCCGATTCCAAGCCATGGATCTCCTGGAAGATGGGCTCCAGCCCGTTGAGGTCGCTAAAAAGATCAAGGTCGACCGTCGAAGTGTCCGCCGTTGGAAAGCCGCTTTCCGAAATCATGGCCCCAAGGCCATCAAGGCTAAGCCTTCTTCTGGTCGTCCTCCAAAACTTGATAAACAGGCCAAAAAAGATCTGGAAAAAAGACTTCTTCAAGGAGCAAAAGCGGCTGGTTTTCAAACAGATCTTTGGACATGCCCCAGAATCGCTAAACTGATTCAATCGAGTTTCGGTGTCCGATACCATGTGGATCACATAGGCCGCCTGCTTCATTCTTTGGGTTGGAGCCCTCAGAAACCACAGAGAAAGGCAGTGGAGAGGAACGAGGAGCAAATCCAGCAATGGATTAAAGTCGATTGGCCCCGCATTAAAAAAAAGCCTCGCGCCTGAAAGCCTTTTTGGTCTTTTTAGACGAAACAGGCTTTCTATTGATGCCTTTGGTCCGGCGGAGCTGGGCTCCTCGCGGCCAGACACCTTATCTTTTTCATCGGACTCAGTCCCATAAAAAAGTCTCGGCAATTGCAGTTCTTT
>Ga0307379_10009341_pt1 | contig 13101 bp, 14 predicted proteins | sample UN2MG_FD_202237 | JGI IMG/M metagenome (GOLD analysis project Ga0307379, IMG submission 202237) | Soil microbial communities from Risofladan, Vaasa, Finland - UN-2 | ecosystem: Environmental > Terrestrial > Soil > Coastal area > Acid sulfate soil | place: Finland: Risofladan, Vaasa | collected... | reverse complement strand
AAGAAAGTTTTATTTGTAATCCATTTTACGGGATTAACATTATTAAAATATATAATTAGTTCCGTTAGATTTTTATATGAGGCATCGATACTTTTTCATTTAGATTTTTGATGAGGCAATTCGCACAAACTATGGGGTTAGTGTAAACTTTAGTGGGGTAGTTAGAAGAAAAAATATTATATATTAATAATACCTTCTTTTGTTAGTAATAGGACAAGTAACAAGAGAAGGATTGTAAAAATATAATAAAAAGGTGTAGACTTACCTATATACACAAAAACCCTTTAAAAAAGGAGGTAAGCTACACCCATGGATACTATAACAATAACTTTCCCTGAGGTCAAGGTTAAAATACCTATTAAAGGTCTAACCTTTGATAATACAGAAAATATGATCTTTGAAATATCCCAGAATATAGCTTGTAGAGTATTCGAAAAGCCATTACAAGAGTTGCTATAAAAAAAGATATCTTTAAATGTGCTAAAATATAACCTCTTGAGCATGCTAAATTTAAGAGATGAGATATAAAGGGGGAAGATAAAATGATAAAAATGGAAAGAATATGGGGAGGAGGTGAGAGATGGAAAAAAAAGATTTTAAGTTTTTTGGTTCAATTGGATATTCTATACCGAAAAGAAAAATATTAAAATTAAAGGAGTTAAATAAAAATGAAAAGGATCTTAATTCTCTCGTTTATATTAGTATTAATGGTGTCTCTTGTGGCTACAGCACAGGCACAGTTTAAGGGTGTTGTCAACATTGCTTCTACTTTTCCACCGGATTCTCCCCAGGATAAGGGGCTAGTTAAGTTTAAAGAACTGGTAGCGGAACGCTCCGACGGTCGGATTGAAATCCTGATTCATCCGTCGAACGCCATGGGTGACGAACGTCAGACTTTTGAAATGCTGTCCCAGGGTTCTGTGGAATACGGCGCACTCGGTACCAACGATATTTCCACTTATTTTCCCAAATATTATATTTCTGAAGTCCCCTACGTATTTTTAAGTCCGGATGATTTTTGGAAATTTTGGCAGGGACCGGGAAAAGAGCTTTCTGCAATGATCGAGAAAGAACGGGGAGTACGAACGGACGGAGTCATTCTTCGTGGAGCCCGGTATCTTACTGCCAACCGGCCCATTAAATCCGTGGCGGATGTAAAAGGCCTCAAAATGCGATTACCCCCGGTAGGCCCCTGGTTCAAAGTATGGGAAAGCCTCGGTGCTCTTCCTTCGAATATTGCTTTCGGCGAAACTTATATGGCCCTGAAAACCGGCGTAGTGGAAGCCCAGGAAAACCCGCCGGAAACCATTCTTAACTACAAATTCTATGAAGCTCAGAAGTACTTGATCGCTACCAAGCACATCTATTCGGCCGCCCGGATTCTGTCTTCCGCCAAGTGGTGGAATACTCTGAACAAGGACGATCAGGCTCTTCTAACCAAAGCTATGGACGAGGGTGTGGCCTATGCGAATTCTCTCACCAAAGACGGAGATGATATGTTCGTAAAGCAGCTGCAGGAACTCGGCATGACTCTCATTGAAGTAGACACCGCCGCCTTTAAGAAAGCTATCCAGCCTGTCCTTGATCAGTTAGCGAAGGATGAATGGGACCCTGATTTCTATGCAAAAGTACAAGCAGCCCTGAAGTAATCCTGTAAGTTACATGATAGACACCCGCGAACCGGATAAAATTACCAGGTGGGTGTCTATCTTCTTTTTTCTTAGAGTAAAAGAATCATTTTCTGCGATTCGGAAGGAGGGTTTTACGAGTGAAAAAGTTTTTGGAAGGTCTTAATGCAATCCTTCTCTTGTTTATGTTCCTTATTGCCATTCTTACAGTAGTTTATCGGGTATTTTTGAAAATTCCTACCTCTTGGTCTGTAGATTTGGCTCAATTCAGCTTTATTTTTTTAGTTTTTATCGGTTCCGCAGCAATTATGAAGGACGAATCCCATATTAAAATCACCGTATTGATGGACCGTCTGAGCGAAGGAGTACAAAAGATTTTTCGTATTATCGGACGGCTCCTTATGATTCCTTTCTTCGTTATTTTCGTCATTGGCTCGTATCAAAACGTGAAATTCAACTGGACTATCGGACTCCCGACAGTGGTCTGGATGAAAATAGGATATATGTATTTAATCCTCCTTATCTCCGGAATAATCATGATCTTTTATCTATGTATTAATATCTATAACGATGTCTTCAACAAGAAACCTCGTCCTTCCAAACCGGGAGGTGCACTATGATCCTTATCCTTACCTTGGGTCTTATCGTTCTTCTGCTTATAGAACTTCCTGTTGCCATGGCCCTCGCGTTGTCTGCTTTGGGTGCCGCTCTTGTTGGAGGCGGGATGGTTTTTCAATTCTCGGTGCTGGCTCAGAAAATGCAGTTCGGTCTTCAGAACTTCCTCCTGATCGCGATCCCGCTCTTCATTCTTACGGCGAAGCTCATGAATACTGCGGGAATTACGGGCAAGATTTTTAGTTTTGCGGATATCCTGGTTGGGTTTCTTCCCGGCGGACTGGCCCATGCGAACGTTGTAGCGAGTCTTATCTTTGCGGGAATGTCCGGTGCTGCTGTCGTCGATGCTGCGGGGCTCGGCCAGATCGAGCTGAATGCGATGACTAAGAACGGCTATCCAAAGGATTTCAGTGTTGGTGTGACGGCAGCTTCTTCAACTATTGGGCCTATTTTTCCTCCCAGCATTCCGATGGTTGTCTTTTCTTTCGTGTCCGGTGTTTCTGTAGGAAGGCTTTTTCTTGGGGGAGTAGTCCCCGGCGTTCTAATGGCTATTAGCCTCATGCTCATAGTGGCTTTTTACGCGAAAAAGCATAATTTCCCGCGGCAGCCGTTTCCGACTTTTGCGATCGCCTTCCGGGGTTTCGCTGAGGCTTTTTTCCCTCTTCTAACTCCCATCATTCTGCTGGGTGGTATCTGGCTTGGTGTTTTTACTCCTACGGAAGCCGCCGCGGTAGCGGTCTGCTACGCTCTAATCATCGGAGTGTTCGTTATGCGGGAGCTTTCCCTGAAAGATGTGGGCCGTGCATTTATTGAAACAGCCCGGGAAACCGCCGCGATAGGGTTCTTGGTCGCTGCTTCGGCCCTCTATGGATGGATCCTCATGCGGTCGGGAATGATCATCAAGCTCGCTGAATGGCTCGTCTCCATAAGTCAGAATCCGCTCCATATCCTGCTGATCATTAATGTATTCTTATTGGTGGTCGGCTGTTTCCTCGATTCTACCGTAGCGATTCTTATTCTTGGACCGATGCTCATGCCCGTCATCGAGAAGGTGGGAATCGATCCGGTTCATTTTGGTGTGGTCATGGTCCTCAACCTTATGATCGGACTCTTGACACCGCCTTTCGGGATCGTTCTTTTCGTTATGGTTAAGGTGTCGGGATTGAAATTCGAAGAAGTCGTTAAGTCAACTTTACCTTTTCTTATTCCTCTTTTTGTGGTCCTGATTCTAATTGTGATTTTCCCGGGGCTTGTAACGGTATTGCCGAATCTTCTTATGGGAGAATAAATAGATGTCTTTGAATATACTTTCAATCGAACAGAAAAAAAATCTTATTCGGAAAAACTGGCTTCTTCAGGAGGTGGAGGAAGTTCTCTTTCTCATTGAGATCGGTCCACTCCATATAGCGAGCGCAAGGTTCTTCCATGATGATGATGCGGAGCTGGCGTGGAACGTAAATTTTCATAGGCAAAGGGAAAGTATTTATGATTATGGAATGCCTAATATTAAACCGAACCAGGGCATCGGTATTATAGCTTCCGCTTTTGGTTGCGAATATACAGTAAATGACCAAGCGGATCCCTGGATTAAACCTCTTATTTGTGAAGAAAATGTAAACGATGTATATAAGCTTGAAGTTCCCGATCCGATAAACCATTCGGTTTATAAAAGAACCTATGATCGGATTGAATTTTTCCAGTCGCATTCGGACCTGCCCCTCCGGCTGGTAAACCTGCCGTCACCTCTGGTCACCGCCTCCCTGATTTGGGAGTATACCTCCTTCTTAACAGCGATGATGATTTACCCCAAGGAAGTGCACGCTCTTATGGAGAAGGTGACTGTGGCGACTATCGATTATGTCAGGGAACAGCTCAGGTGTATAAAAAACCTTTTTACTATGGGACATGAAATGTGGTATATTCCGCGGGATCTGGGTGTGCGGATCAGCGACGACACAGCGGTTCTTATGTCACCAAATCTCTACCGAGAATTCGGAGTAAAATATAATTCCTTGATTTCTCGAGCCTTCGGAGGGCTCGTGCTACATTCCTGCGGTGATGTTCAGAATGTGGTGGAACCGATGATGGAAATAGAAGGCCTTCGGGGCTTGGACATTACCATTCCCCAGAATCCGAACTGGGAGGTGATTCGAAAAGCTGCAGCGGGAAAGACCGCTTTAAATCTCCGTCATTACTATTGGGACCACGAGAAGGGCACCCAGGTAGATCTGGCGGAATATTCCAGGAAAATCATTGACTTCTTCGGTCGAAAAGGGATTTTTATTCAGACCTCTACTCCGACACCGGAAGAAGCACGGAGTCTTGGCAAAAGGCTTCACTGTATTCTGCATCGCTAAGAATGCCGGTTTTATTATTTGTTTGAGATAAAAAATAAAAGAGGGTTGAATATATGAATGAAGAAAAAATTTCTCTGGTAACCGGTGCTGTCGGATTTCTTGGCCGCGCCATTACGGCCGGTCTGATTGAAGACGGCTTTCGCGTTGCTTTGGTGGATCTGGACCGGAAAAAATTGGATGAATTTGCCGGGTCCTTACCCGTCGACCGAACTCTTCCAATCGACTGCGATATAAGCGATCCCAAGGCTGTAGAAGCCGCGGTGAAAAAAGTTCGGGATACCTGGGGTACGGTGGATGTGCTGGTGAATAATGCGGGAATTTTATCGAATAATAAAGCCGTCGAAACTTCGCCGGAGGAATGGAAGAAAATCCATTCGGTCAATCTTGACGGTGCCTTCTACTTTTCCCGGGCTGTAATGGAGGATATGAAGAAGAAATACTGGGGGAGAATCGTAAATATTTCATCTCTGGCCGCGAAATCCGGCGGAATTACTGCAGGAACGGCATATTCCACTTCCAAAGGAGCCCTGATTTCCCTTACTTTCAGTCTTGCTGCGGAGCTGGCTCCTTTCGGAGTCACCGTGAACGGTATCGCTCCGGCTTACATAAAAACTCCCATGGTGACGGAACAGCTTTCCCCGGAGCAGCAGAAAGCGATAATCGAAAAGATTCCGGTGAAGCGGTTATGCGAAGCCGAAGAAGTGGCCCACACGGTAAGGTTTCTGGTGCATCCCCTTGCGGGATTTATCACCGGTGAAATTATCGATCAGAATGGTGGACTTCATTTTGATTGAACTCCATCTCCAGAGAAAGGAGCATTAATAATGACCTCACGGGAACGATTCATTGCCGCGTCCCTTCGGCGAAAACCGGATAAAGTACCGGTTGCCCCCTACCATGGAAATTTCGGAGCTACTCTGATGGGTATTCCTATTTCCATTTATAACACCAATGCGGATCGAATGGCAGGAGCCCATATACGAACCTGGGAAATCCTCCATTCCGATGTCGTGGTGGCACAATCGGATAATTATTATATCGCTCAGGGTTTTGGATGCGTTATTAATCAACCTTTCGACACGACTCCGAACCTCGTAAAACCCGCAGTCATGACTCTGGATGAAATCGGAAAACTTAAAGTGCCTGATCCATATAAGGACGGAAGGATGTATGTATATCTCGACGCAGTACACAAGCTCCGGGATCATTTCGGCAACGAGGTGGCCGTACGCGGTCCCGGTACGGGACCGTTCTCCCTGGCGAGTTATCTTATGGGAGGAACCGAAGAGTTTCTTATAGAGATCGCTCTCTGCGAATCGAAACAGGACAGGGAGAAAGAAGAGAAACTGATGGAACTCATGGAAATCTCTTCCGAGGGTCTCATCGCTTTTCTTAAAGCCCTTCTCGAGGCGGGGTCAGACGTCATTCAGGCGGGGGATTCCTTGGCTTCCTTGAGCATGATTTCTCCTTCCATTTATGAAAAATATGTTTTTCCATTCGAGAAGAAACTCTTTACGGAAATGACTCCTCGAGCCCATGCGAAGAATGCGGTGACCCTTTTACATATTTGCGGGGATACCCGGAAAATTCTGCCGCTCATGGCTCAAACCGGAGCGGATATTTTAGAAATTGATTCTAAAGTTAATATGGCCGAGGCCAAGAAACTAGTAGAAGGCCACGTCGCTCTTATGGGAAATCTTGATCCGACCTCGGTTCTTTATCTAGGGACCCCAGATCTAATCCGGAAAACTGCCGAAGAATGCATGCGTTCCTGTGCTGCCCTCGATGGTGGTTTTATCCTTGGATCGGGCTGTGAAGTAGTCCCCAAGACCCCGGTAGAGAACATGAAAGCCCTCATCGATGTGGCAAGGAACTTTGCCGGTTAAAGGTAATCGCCCTATCAGCGCCTTTCCCTAGCGGTATAAAAATCCTGTATGGAATATTTATCGCTTGGAATCACATTGGTAATGCAAGGAAGGGTATCGTTGAATTGTTTGATAAGTTTGAAATTTATTTCATTTTCTAATCGGAGTTCATATAAAAGGGCAAGTAGATGGGCAACTGCGTTGGTTGAACCTCCGAGAGCTAGGCTTTATTTTTTTGTTTTACAACTATGGAAAAAGTCTGGCTTTTACTCTGAAATTTTGCTTGACTTCGAGGCTGATGATAGTAATATTTATATCAAAAACAATAGAGTAGGCCAAAGGGTAATTAAAAGTATAATTACCTTAGTGAAGTGTTTTTTTAAATTAAGAATACTATATAAACAGCTATAATTTTAAAAAAGAAAGTTTTAACATATAATATTAAAAAATTAAGAAAAAAGTAGTAAAAAGATGTGTATGGCAAGCAAAGATTGACATACACACATTACATATTACTAATTTTATAGAAATATATAAATATGGCGGAAATTTTATCAATTTTTAAATTATAGAGGGGGATATATGCTTTCAGTAGAGAATCTTCAGGGAGAGCTAACTAACAGGCAATTAGAGGGAATTGTAAAAGAAAGTCTAAAGGATTTTAAATCGGTAAAAAAAGTTCTTTTGATACATCCTGATTATACCAGAACAGATTTTTCTAATAAGTTAGTACCACTTATTTACGGAGAGTTAAAAAATAAAGGAATGACCCAAATTGATTCTTTAAATGCCGGTGGTACCCATAGAGAGATGACTGAAATAGAAATTCGAGAAAAGTTGGGTCTCTCTTCCCAGATTAATTTTAATCATTTTTATAATCATAAATATAACAACCCCCAACAACTTATCATAATGGGAGAAATTCCCGCTTCTTTTGTAGCAGAAAAAACAAAAGGAGAATTATCACAATCAATTCCTGTAGTTGTAAATAAATTAATTACTGAAGATTATGATTTAATTATTACTTTAAGTGGCACTCTGCCACATGAAGCAGCTGGTTATGCGGGAGGGCTAAAGGTCTTTTTCCCTGGCATTTCCGGACAAGAGGTGATAGATTTGCTCCACTGGGCAGCGGTGCTTGTAGGAATCCCCCAGATTATTAGTAGTGTCGATAATCCCGCTCGGGAGATTATAAATAAAGGTTCTTCTTATATATTTGATAGAATAAAAGTACCCGTCCTTTCATTTAATATGGTCTTTAAAGAAAAAGGACGTCCAGTGATACCCAAAGGGCTTTATGTGGGAGAGGGTTTTAATGGTTTTATAGAGACTTATAAGCAAGCAACAAAAGCAAGTTCTCAACTTCATGTAATTTATATAGATAAGCCGCTTAATTCTGTTGTCCAAGTAATTAATGAAAATTATGACGAAATTTGGACTGCTGGGAAAGGTTCTTATAAGTTGCAAAGTCCGGGAGTAATGGCAGATGGCGGAGAGATTATTATCTATGCTCCACATATCAGCTGTTTTCATTCCAAATCAGAGATGGATAATGCCTTAAGACAGATAGGCTATCACTGTAAGGATTATGTAAAAAATTATTTAAAATCAAATCCAGAATTTAGCAGAAATATTGCAGCTCATGTAATAGGTGTAAGAGGAGCAGGAAAGTATGATACAAAAACCGGCAAAGAAGTGTTTAACTTTAAGGTCACACTGGCAACTGGAATTCCTAAAGAAGTTTGTGAATCAGTAGGATTAGGTTATAGATACCCTAATTTAATTTGTCAGAAGGATTTTACTAGTCCGGGAAAACTTTGGATTCAAAATGGTGGAAAATATCTCTATAAATTAAAATAAAGTATCAAGTAAACTTAAATGGAATCGGTGTAATCATACAGGAGTCAATCGGTGGTTATACTTAAAGGTTGTGGAGGTCCTATTAAATCTGGGCAGATTAGACCAAATAAAGGACAATCCCAGTTTTCAACATCTTGCCATCCGATTACAAGAAATATCTAATCTAAAAAAAAGAGATTAATATTAATAATATCTCTGAGGCTGAATGAGAAATTAATTGAAGTTATATTAACAAATTAGATTTTTATATTAATTCTTGAGGTGATCTTTATGAAAATTAATAATATAAACGAATTAAAACAAAAAGCAAAGGTAGTCAGGAAGGGAATTTTGGAATGTATAGGTATTAACAAAAAAGGACATGTTGGAGGATCAATGTCTTTAGCTGATTTGGTAACAGCTTTGTATTTTTACAAGATGAATCATAGTTGTGATAATCCAGAAGATCCTGATAGGGATAGATTAATCTTGAGTAAAGGACATTCTGTTTTGGCACAATATGCAGCCTTAGCAGAATGTGGTTATTTCCCTAAATCAATACTTAAAACAACAAAGACCTTTGGTTCTATATTACAGGGGCATCCAGAAATAAGGACTCCCGGTATCGAGGCTAATACGGGGTCTTTAGCTCAGGGGTTATCTGTTGGAGTAGGAATGGCTTTGGGAGGGAAACTTGATAAACGTGATTATAAGGTTTATGTTATTTTAGGTGATGGAGAACTAAATGAGGGACAAGTCTGGGAGGCTATTACTGCAGCAAGCGTTTATAAATTAGATAATCTTGTAGCTATTGTAGATCGTAACAAATTTCAGGCAAGTGGGCCGATAAAAGAAATATATGATATAGGTGATATTAAATCAAAATTTGATGCGTTTGGTTGGAAAAGTTTTGAGATTAATGGTCATAATATGAAAGAGATAGTTGAGGTATTAGATGCTGTGGATGAGATTAAAGGAACCCCATCTGTTATTATAGCTCAAACAATAAAAGGTAAGGGTATATCATTTGCTGAAAATGTTACTGGCTTTCATAATGCAGCACTTACCGCAGAGCAATTTAGAAAAGCGAATTTTGATATAGATAATTTAGAATTGTGAGGTGAATTTATATGATGAAAATGAGTAATTTGCGAGAAGCATATGGAAGAGAATTATTATCATTATCAAGAGAAAATAAACAGATAGTTGTCCTTGAGGCTGATTTAAGAGGTTCAACTATGTCATGTTATTTTGCAAAGGAATTCCCAGAAAGATTTTTTGAGATGGGTATAGCAGAACAGAATATGATTAGCACCGCAGCAGGGTTATCATTGGTAGGTAAGATTCCTTTTGTTAATACTTTTGCTGTATTTGCTACTGGGCGGCCTTATGACCAGATAAGACAGGGCGTAGCTTTACCCAAGTTGAATGTTAAAATAGTCGGTTCAAGTTGTGGATTATCTGATTATGGGGATGGCGCAACTCATCAATCGGTTGAGGATATAGCTATCATGCGTTCTATCCCTAATATGGTAATTATCAGTCCTGTGGATGCTGTTGAGATGAAGAAAGTTGTAAGAGCAGTTGTTGAATATCAAGGTCCTGTATATATCAGAATTAACCGAAATGATTTACCAGTTTTAACTGATGAGGATGAATCATTTGAAATTGGAAAGATAAACAAAGTTGCTGACGGTAAAGATATTACCATATTTGCTACTGGATTTATGGTTTATCAGGCATTGCAAGCCAGGGCAATACTTCAAGATAAAGGTATTTCAGCTCGAGTAATAAATGTGAGTACGATTAAACCTATAAATGTGGATAAAGTAAAAGAATATGTTAAGGATGTAAAGGGAGTCATTACTGCAGAGGAACATAGTATTATAGGTGGCCTTGGTGGAACTATTTGTGAGGCCCTTAGTGATGAATTAGTGAAAGTTAAAAGAGTTGGTATTGATGATAAATTTGGCCAATCGGCAAGTAATTACGAAGAATTAATTAATTATTATGGTTTGACCCCTCAAGCAATTATAGAAAAAGCAGAGGAATTATCAAATTAAGTAAAGTTATGTAATTAATAAAAAAAATATAGAATATTAAAAGGAGAAATTAAATGGAAAGAATTGGATTTATAGGTGTAGGAATAATGGGAAAACCTATGTGTAAAAATCTTATTGATTCTGGATATAAATTAGTTGTTTATGATGTCAATGAAGAAGCATTAAATGAGGTTGTAGAATATGGGGCAAAAAAAGGCAATTCACCCAAAAGTGTAGCAGAAAATAGTGATATTATTATAACTATGTTACCTAACTCTCTTCATGTAAAAAATGTGGTACTTGGAGAAAAAGGGGTCATTGAAGGAGTAAAGGAAGGACAGATTTTAATCGATATGAGTTCTATTGCTCCTCTTGTATCCCAAGAGGTAGCAAAGGAGTTAGAAAAAAGGGTGTGGAAATGCTTGATGCCCCGGTAAGCGGAGGCCAGGAAAAAGCTCAATCCGGTACTCTAGCTATTATGGTTGGAGGAAAAGATGAGGTTTTCCGTCAATGCAAAGCTATTTTAGAAATAATGGGCAAACCTGTTTTGGTTGGTGATATTGGTGCAGGAGAGACCACAAAGTTGGTTAATCAAGTAATAGTGGCAATTAATATCGCTGCAGTAGCAGAAGGCTTAATCTTAGGGAAAAAGGCAGGAGTAGACCCAGAAAGAATCTTTGAAGCTATAAAAGGAGGTTTGGCTGGAAGCCAATGTCTAACTGATAAAGCACCGAGAATGTTAAGGGAAATTATGACCCGGGTTTTAGAATGAAATTGCATGTCAAAGACTTAAATAATGTTTAGAAACAAGCCGGGAGTTGCACGTAGCCATGCCTATTTCAGCTCAAGTGATGGAGATGATGCAAACACTTTTGGCAGAAGGGCATGCAGAGATTGATCATGGCGGTTTAGCTTTGTTTTACGAAAATTTAAATAATATTTTCTTGAAAAAGAATTAATTTTTAAGAAATACGTTGCTTTTTATTTTAAAGGAGTATAGCAAAACTACCAAAGGTTTATATATTTACTGTATTAAAAAATAAAGTAAGTAATATAAATAAAAGATTATCGAAAGTTTTATCGTAAAATTTAATATAAATTTTAATTTGCAAATTAATCGTATTTAGATTTTATATGGTAAAAATTAATCAATAAAGTATTGATATGGAAATAGAAGAAAATTTTACTGAATAGAAGGACAAAACATACAAAGGTAATTTAATTATATAAGGGCAAAAAAAATAGAAAAAAAGATAGAACTTTATAATTGTTTTTGGATGAGAAAAAAATAGAAAAATCTTTGGTGTCATTTAGGTTAGCAAATGATTTTTCCTTTAGCTGCCTTTTTAAAGCAGCTAAGGATTTATTATTGTTTGAAGGAAAAAAATTACTCCTGATATACTGGAGTAGATATTTTTTTGATGATTATGAAATAACATATCAAAAGTTTTCTTCAATTAAAAATATAGAGATACTATAGAAAAAAGTTTTGCAATATTATGAATTTCAAATGTGTTTTGATAAAAATGTATTTTATTTGAAAGAGGGTCGTAGATTAAAAATAAAAATTAGTATCGTGAATGATTTAACTTAAAATATAAAATTGTACTAAGTTCGAGTTGCGTTCGTATTCGGTATTTTCGGGTATATCCTTCGTCAGCTTGATTACCCGATGGCTCCCCTTGTACTTGGTATTATTCTTGGTCCAATAGCGGACATTAGTTTCCGTCAAGCGCTTATGCAGAGCAGAGGCAGCCTTATTCCTCTTTTAGGAAGGCCTATAGGACTCATTTTATTGGCCGCCATCCTTCTCATTATTTTTAGTGGAGTCCGAGAAGAACGATCGAATTTTCAAGAGAACAGCATCGTCTTAACACTTCGAAACCAGAATAAAAGGAGATAAAAAAATGAGACTACAAGATAAAATCGCTATAATTACAGGAGCGGCTGGAGCCATTGGTAGCGCAATAGCTGTTCGCTTTGCCGAAGAGGGAGCAATCGTTTTCCTCTGTGACCTGGACGAATTAAAAGGAGTGGAACTTGAAAAAAATATTCGTTTTTCCGGTGGCAAAGCAACATTTTTCTCAATGGATGTTACCATGGAAGAAGAATGGAAAAAAACAATCTCCAAAGTGGTAGAATTATCAGGCAGGTTAGACATTCTTATTAACAATGCCGGAATAAATATTCGTAAGCCGATAGAGGAAATGGAAGTCGAAGAATGGGATACTATGATGCGGGTGAATGTGAGAAGCGTGTTCCTCGGTATTAAGCACGCACTTCCGATAATGCGAAAACAAAAAAAAGGAAGCATTATCAATATGTCCTCAATCTGCGGCCTGATAGGACATAAGTATACTCCGGAAGCATACACTGCGACAAAAGGCGCTGTGACGCTTTTAACGAAATCTGCTGCAGTAAGATACGCTCAGGATCAAGTTAGGATTAACTCCCTTCATCCTAGCACGGTGAACACTCCCTTAGTACAAAATTTGTTCAAAGATCCTGAAAAAAAACGTGAACGTCTCGATGAGGTTCCACTGGGCAGACTTGCCACGGTTGGCGATGTGGCGAATGCCGCCCTTTATCTTGCTTCGGACGAATCGTTGTTCTTAACGGGCGTATCTCTTCCTGTGGACGGTGGATTGACTGCTTATTAACTTGAGAATTCCCTGTGGCTTGCCACAGGGTAGATTCTGAAGTATTATGACTATATGGGTAAAGGAGAAGTTCAAAAAGGATATCATTGTGTCTG
>Ga0307379_10009339_pt1 | contig 13103 bp, 30 predicted proteins | sample UN2MG_FD_202237 | JGI IMG/M metagenome (GOLD analysis project Ga0307379, IMG submission 202237) | Soil microbial communities from Risofladan, Vaasa, Finland - UN-2 | ecosystem: Environmental > Terrestrial > Soil > Coastal area > Acid sulfate soil | place: Finland: Risofladan, Vaasa | collected... | reverse complement strand
ACGGGTGCGTGGTGTTATGGAGAAAAACCAGCAAAGTCACTCCGCAAAGAAATGGTATATTTAGTAGAGGAACTTTTTGTTCGGCTTAATTACAGAAAAGCCGACCGAGCAACTATTGAAAGCATATTGGACAAAATCGGTTGGTAACAGCCGACACTGGAGCGCACGACCACGCTCCGGCGTATGCTGTTTGAACTGGAACTGTTTATTTAGGAGATTGAACAATGAAAAAAGATAAATGGATAACGCCAGACAATTATCATTTTCAAGACATACTTGAATTAGGCCGTTGCCTTTATTGTGGAAAACTTGCAAGTACTAAAACTAAACAAGGTCACATCTGCTGCGATAACTGCAAGCCGATAATTGAAAGTTTGGTTAAAAAACTTTCACAACAAGTAGTATCTTAACCCGCCCTCCGGGGCTATTGAAAGGAAGTGTAAAATGGTACAAAGATATGACCCAACCGTTGTTATGCAAAAAACTGATGATGGTGACTATGTTGAATATTCAGAATATGAAGCACTCAAACAGCAGCGGGATGCTTTGCTGAAAGCGTGTGAAATGGCCGAAGATTGGATTCGTTCTCATATTGTTGCTATCAATCGCCCAGCTAAACTTGATAAGGCTTTAATGGATGCTATCATTTTGGGAAAACCTTCACAAAGCCAATCCTCAGATGGTGAAGATACTTAATCTTGAACAAATCAAATAAATGGCCGTCCAAAGTAAAGACCAAATTGTTCGTTGACTTTGTGCATTGATATATTTGGCCGGTCGTAACTCCGCATTGCATCATCTTTTCGTACTTCTGGACATTCTTGCCATAAGCCCGACCGAGGGTTACTGTCTTGAATCCTGTTAGCTGAAAAACCTTGAATCTATCGTTAGGTTTTGGTATCCACATTGCCTTCCTTGGCGCCTTTTCCTTTCACGGCTCGCTCAAGCCTTTCGTGCAAACCGAGTATAGTCCCATATACTTTCGGCTCTGTTGTATCTGCACATTCGCTGTATAATTCATAAAGTTGATTAGATACTTCCTCCATCTCCGCCTCAAGCTCTTCGATTCGCTCTTTTAATAAATCACAGGCTTGTATCCCGATTGTTTTTGCAAGCTCAAGCTCTTTGATTCGCTCGGCTTTGAGTCTAAGTATTCTATCCATTTCATTTTCCTTTCGGCCATGTATAAGCTGGGGTATTACAATTTGGGCAACAAGCCGCTTGGTCTATATCCAAAGAAAATAGGACCTTGCGCCACTTAAAGTTTTTGAATTTGTGCTTGCATACAGGACATTGTATTATTCTGCGCTTTTTCATCATTTATCCTTTCAGGGCTTGCTCACACATTTTAATCAATACATAATTGGGTATTTGAGCAAACTGGGCTTTATCTTTTAATGTTTTTACAAATAATTTCAGCTTTTTGTTCTTTTCGTTCTCCACTTCAAGCTCTTTGATTCGCTCGGCTTGCTTAACAAGCATTATATCAACACAAAAGGGTTTTACTTTTCCATCGCATTTATGGCATTGAGGGCTATTGAATACCAAAGCTCCACAAGATTGACACCATCCATAACCACTATCCATTTCATTTTCCTTTCAGTGCTTGCTCTCTGGCTCGATAAATACAGCCATCGAAATATTTATTCTACGAATTGCCGAAACCAAATATGTAATTTCAGCCTCTTGATTTCGTTCATGAAATGCTTCGGCTTCTACGGTAATACCTACTCGGCGATTCATGTGAGGCGTTTTCTCGTAAACTTCAAGCAAGCCCCATTTATTAGGGATTTCGTTTGGCTTCAACATGCCAACCGGAGCCATGAAATATCGCTTGTAGCCCATACCGTCCTCTGGTCTTTTTCTGAACCACTTTTTCTTGTCTGCTACAAAATCAACTCTTGATGCTTTACACTCAATCAGAACAGAAAAGGTTCTCCCACCAAAGCCCATAGCATCTGGATTTTCGCTAATTGATGCTACGCGTTCCTTAAACCTAACAGAACACCCTATTGTGTGAAGATATAAGAAAGCTCTATCTACTAATTCATCGTGGGGTATTTCTGGTACAATACCAATATATGCTCTATGTCTATTTATCATTCACATTTCCTTTCAGTGCTGCCGTTAGCCGATTACGTTCGTCATTGATGTTGACATTATGCTCTGGGACGGTTTTCATTTTAGGTACTAAGTGGGCTGGCAGGGGCTTCGGTTGTGGCTTGTGGTCAATACATCTATAATATGGATGGCCGTCTCGGTCTTTTCCTGCGATGTATACGCCCGGTCTCTTGCAACTACCATAAGAGCATTTGTGCGGAGCGCCGCGCTCGAGGTTCATTCTGTTCCAAGTCAATATCTTTAGCTTCCAGTTCCGTACAGGTTTACCATTAGTATCTATCCATTCGCCCTCTGTGAAAAATTTAAGAAAAAACTCCGGGTCAACGCTAAGATTATTATCCCTAACGTAGTTCTCAAGTTCTTGTAATGTAGGTATTTTGAGTTTCATTACTCAAACTCCAGAGCCATCTGTCCGGCTTATCATTCCTCTGCGTAATTGTCTTTTATGTTTCCTAATGGTTTGTCTGCCAATCTTGCAAGGACTTTTGTCGGGGTAAAATCATCAGTGATTCTATTTTCACCAACATCAAAAATGTATTCTTCATCATCGGCAATATTTTGAAAATCTTCCCTCTTAACTAATGCCGCTGAATAGCTGCCCATTGGATTGCGCCACATAACAACCATCCAGCCAGAATCTAAAAATCGAATTATATTGTCAGCTTCAGTCATCATTTTCCTTTCAAGGCTTTTATTAGTAATATTCTTCCATCTTCCAAATCAATTCTGCCCATACGTTTGCCATGTCCACAGCAGGAACCTCTCATATTTATTCCGCCGGTTTGAAGCGCAGAAACAATCGGTGCGATACAAGCATCAATTTTCTTGCGTTTCCACTTGGCTCGACCTGAACAACTCAAATCGGATGGTATTCTTACTTTTATCAATCTTGTATTGCCGATTTCACACATCATTCAAACTCCAGAGCAAGCTGTCCGGCTCGCTGCTCTTGCTTTGTTATTCCTGTTTCGCCCTCGGCCACTCTGTATTCGGCCTGGTTCTTAACGTAGTCCTCATTCAATTCGCTGCCGAGATAATTCCTGCCGAGCCTTGCTGCTACGGCGGCGACAGTACCACTACCCATAAATGGGTCGTAAACTATACAAGGCACAGTCTCTTTGATTCCGCATTTGCAGGTTGGCCGCCAGCCGAGAGTAGTAGTTGGAGTTGTGCCTGCATCGGCAGGAGGACGATCTAATGAACCTGAAATATGCGGATTATCTGGTCTTTTGCCATAGTTACAACCAACAAAGGCTTTGTCTATCCATCTCGCCCACTGTGAACCGCATTTAGGGCAGCAGCCCTTCTGAGAAGTCCCGACCTTAATGCAAGGCTCGACCAGCTTTTCAGGAAATGTGGCATAATGACTGTCTGGATATGCCTGGGGATTTATGCAGAATACGTCCCGGAGATTGCGACCAGAGCAATCAATGCCTGGCATTGTTTTGCTATCTCCACGAGCAGGCTTTGGTACGCTTCCATCTCGGCTATCTTTATATACATTTTCTTCTCTCACCGCCTCCATATCACAAAAATAACTGCTCGTCTTAGCCAAGAGAAACAGGTACTCGTGCGCCCGGGTAGGCCGCCAGCTACCTTTCCTCAAGACCAGACCATCAGGAGCGCACTTGGCACAGCCGGGGCAGTCTTGCCATTGAGCTGATTCTTTAATTTCGTATCCACTATGTTTGCGCATACCCTCTATTTCACCTGCTGCGGTCCTCGATTTTGACTCTGCCTTCACTTTCACCTTATGCCGTTCCCACCGCCAGCCGTTCACCGATTCAGGCATTGTCGAGCCGCTGTATTTCTCACAGAAGCTCAAAGCCTTCGCCCAGATAATGTCAGACCGGAGATACCAGCCGTCCGCCTGTAATGCCAAGGCCAAACGCCAGGCAAGACCTATGAGGTCGCCTTGCTTAAGGCCATTTACATTTGGTCCAGATTCATTTAGATATCTTCCGTCCACTTGTTGAAAACCAGAATGTTTCCCACCTGGATGTCCTCCGCTTCTGCCTGCATTATATTTATCCCCATAATTCAGAAACAGAACACCGTCATCCCTCAAGACCCTGCGAAGCTCACGAAAACCGACTACAAGTTTCTCGATGTGTTCTTCCGGGGTCTTTTCAAGACCTAAAGTCGGCGCCATCATTCCACAATTCAGACAGGTTTGTATTGGCTCATTTATCTGCCATACGTGCGGTTCTTTCTTTTCCTCACAAGAACCGTCCCCACCCCAACCGTACAGCCTTTGTCCCCAATACGCAGGGCTCGTAATAATACAATGAGCAATGCCCGAAGGCAAAGTCTCTGCTACCTCTATCCAGTCTCCGCATATTATGGTGTTAATCGGCAGCATCCTTGCCTTTCAAATCTTTGAGCTTTTGCTTCAACACTTCGTACAGGGTCTCCATTTCAGCCGTAGTTATCTTGGCTGGTTTGCCGTACCGATATATCTCCAGATATGCGTCACGAGCAGAAAATGTCTCCGCAAACCATTTTCCGCTTTCGGTTACTTCTTTGTGCCACCAGTTGATATGGCAATTCATACAGCCCAAAAAGATGTTAAGTAAATCCCACCGCCTAAGACTTGCGCCATTGCCCTTGGCTACTACATGGCAGGGATGGCTATCAGAACCTTTAACTATCTTGCCACATCGCTGGCATTGATTGTTGTCTCGTTCCCTTATGACTTCTCGGCATACTTTATCAAGCCTGTCTGTGAGTCGCTTCCGTTTGCTCTTTGCCATTTGCATCCTTGCCTAAAATCCTGTAAATTCAGGTAGTTTATCTATCCTCTCTTGTGAAATTTCTATACATTTGATTATGAGCAAATCGCCCTCATCGGCCTCGCTAAATAACCAATCTTCTTCAGCGGGATTCTTTACGTATAGCTTCGGCCCTTTTTCTTCGATTTGAACTGTAAAGTATTTCATATCGCATCCTTGCTAACTTGTGAAATATGTTTCCTGTAAAATTTCTCTGCTGCTTTTATGTTATCCTTGCGCCATCGTGGGCAAAATGGTCGTGGCAGCATTTCCTCATCACCGAATCTTTCGCCACATTTTAGACAAGTAAAAGTAGAACCATACCAAGGCTGATGCCAGCCCATAAAAAATCTACGCTTTTCGCAGGTTGGGCAGTCATAACGCTTTATCCAAATGCTATCCGGTCGAGCGATATTTATATGTATATACATTTCAATTCCTTACAAAAAATAAGGCAGTGGCCTCAGTCATTGACGCAAGTTAAATTGCCGTTGTCGAATCCTTGTGAATTAAGATAATCAACGCAGACATTTCTCTCGTATTCTTCCTCAAAGCCAGCGATTCTTTCGCCTTGTTGGTCAACAATCCAATATTTCAGTCTTTTTAATAAATCTTTTTTCATTTTCTGTACTTTCATATTAAAAGGCGGTGACTCTAAATATCTTTAATAATACCCTCGCATTCATCACACCTATAAAATGGCTCAACAATAAAATAACCTCGTCCTTTGCAATGACCACATTTTGCTTCTGGGGGTGGATAACCAATTCCAGTTCCTCGACAATCATTACAATCAATATGTTTATCTATTGTTGTGGTAACTTCTTTTTCACAATTTGGGCAAAACATAGTTAATCTTTCATATTAAAAGGCGGTGCGCCTGCACACGCAGGACTTCAGGGATATTGGACACTTAAACTTAATTTCCAGTTTTAGTTTGCACCGCCTTAACTTTTGAACATACTTTTTGTTCATCCTCTCTCAATTCATTATATTTTGTAGAGTTGCCTTTTGCTTTAACCAGACACTTATATCGACAATAAGAACATTCACCAGTTCGCAGGTCTTCTTTTGGGCATAATTTGCGTCTTCTCATTTCTTATTCCACTTTCAATAAAAGGCAGGGCCAAGGTCATCCCTGACCCTAACCTTTCTTAAGGAGGAGGGGTGTGACTTAACAACCGTGCTGCTTCCTTTCTCAAACATTATTTGGTTCAGGTATTGTGCAATGCAAATATCTCGCACACCATTCGATACTTATGGAAATCAATTCGGATGCTTCGGCTTTGGTCATATCCGCTTTACTCTTGACTTCAACGCCGTTGGTTTTAGCCCAAACCTCTTTTAGTATTTCAACGACCATATCCTCAGTCAAACGCAATTCCTTTTTTCTGCCGTCCATCTCGAAGATTACGGTATCGTTTCCATCTTCAACCATCTGTTTGTATGCCGTAGGCACTACAACAGCGTGGAAGTAACCAAGTTGCTCAAGGGTCTTTGGTGAGCCTTTGACTTTATGTAGCTCAAGATAGTAATTACCATCCTTCAATCCTTTAGCATAAGCCAGAAAGACCTTAAAGTTGTTGTAATAGAATAGGCCGTCTTTGATTTTTCCGTGAAATTCAGGCGTCATAGTTTTGTCCTTAGAATGGTATGTTACAGGTACAATCTTCAGTTATCTTGCCGCAGTCCTGACAGAAAGCCGCTCCGCCCTCACGATACTCTGGATTAGGCTGACCTTCTGTTGGTGTCGGAATGTTGGGCGGTTGCACAAAAACCCTAATTCCGCCCGTTAGTTTACCAGCGAAACTAACAGTCTTGTCATTGTATAATGTTATTTTTTTGCCTATCCAGTCGTCAAATTCGGCGCTTCCGGTAACAACTTGGATGCGTTGGCCATTAGTCATGTTTAAGACTAAGGGCTTGTCAACTTCGCGGAAAGTAAGAGTCCATTTTTTTCGCTCTGACTCACCTTCCATTTCTACGTTTTCTTCTTTGTAGCCTTTTATAGTGACTACAATCGGAGGCTCTACGTCCTCTTTGGTTAAGAACTGGCTGTTTTTGAGGTCATTTACATTTGGCATTTTGTTCCCTTTCTTGTTCATATTGGTTTCTGGCTTTTCTTCTTTGCCTGCATAGGCTCTTACGAGTGTAGCCTAACATTCTTTGTTTTTCGGTTTTGTTTAGGTTTTTTATGATTTCGTACATTTTAAGGCTCCCATATATACAATTTGTAATCATCCGAAACATATCTAAAATATACCGGCGAATCAAAACCGCTATCTTTAGCATTAAGAGCATCTGTAACCATTTTTGCGTGTTTCTTTGATACTTTTTCGACAATAAGCACATCCGAATGAGTGTCTCGGTTGAAATTGTCAACTTCAATAATTTTCATTTTTTATCCCCGTACAAAAAGTTATCAAGGATTTCCTGAACTCTCTTTTCTGCTTTTGGGTGTGATAGCGTTATGCCGAATATAGTAGTGTGCTCATCAATGTACTCGCCTATTTGGTGGCTGCGTCGAAATCGCTCGCCTCTCGATGCAATAGTATCTTTGTCGTGTAATCGGTCTCGAATGCGTTGACTCATTTCAACCTCCAGACTCGGCAGCCAGTAAAATGTCTGCGGTTATATTTATATGCCAGTGATAAGTTGAAGGGTCTTTGGTATATGTCCAAATCCAATTCTCAAAAGTTGATATAGCAATACCTTTGTTTGTTTCGTCCCCTTTGTAAATATCCTTGCCGTTCTTGTCTTTGGTGACGAAGGGATGGGCAGTATTCCATTTGAAATCACAAGGGTAATACCAATCATCACGACCTATTCTCTGAAATTGCGTCCAACCATTTGCTAATTTCAAATACCCTACCGTCTTGCCATCTTTTTTTAGTTTGAATAAGTGTTTATCCATTATCTTTTACCTCGATTAGCTCTGGGTTAGAATGGATGTTGCCGATGACTTTACAATCTTCTCCAATGTGGTCGCCAGCACCTAAAATGCCACCAGCTACGAAATGTCCCAGCAAATACTTAACAACAAAGCTATCGCTTGGCATACACTCTGCATCTTCATCATTTAACAATATATCCCCCTCATATATCTCTGTGCCGTTCTTGTCCTTGAGGCCGGTGGATTGGCCGACAGTTTTAGGGATGACTTCGACAGCTTCGCTAAGGTCATAAACATCACGGATGGACGTGTATTTAGAATTTTCCCGAATTATAAAATGTTTTTCAGGAGCAGTAAGCCTATCAGTTCCATCGCCCCAATATTTATGTTCTCGAACATGACTATACCATCCATACACCCACTTGTCTTCTTTGGTTAAGCCTCTATATGGTCTCATCTGTAATTCCTTCTCATTTTGAGATAGTCCTGTAAATCTTTTAGATTACCTGTCCGGGCGGCTCTTTTAGCAGCCTTCTCAAGCTCGGTGGGTTTGGGTTTTTCTTTGGGTTCGGTCATTGGTTAGCCTCCAGCATATCCATTGCTAAATCATACCCTTGCCAATTATCTACGCCCACAGATTCCAATGCCCTGAGTTTTTTTTCGGCAGCTTCAAGAACTTTGATTCGTTCTTCAAGTTGTCGTATCTTTTCCTGATATGGCTTGGCAGTTGCCAGCAGAATATTGTTTACGTCATTAGCTAATTGCTTTATCATTTCTTTATCCATTTCTATTCTCCTAAGGGCGGGGCGGCGGTCTTCCTTGACCCATTTATCCCCTTACTGTTTCTTTCTTTTATACCTACCCTTGGCATACTGTCGCCGCCGTCCCATATTCACTTGTCAAAAGCCCTCGGCAAAGCCCTCCGTGGCGCAGGCCGGAAAGCTCTACTACTTAGTTTTTTTTCTTTTTATAGAACGCACGCATTTTGGACAAATCCCGCAAATCCTATCTCCCTGTACCTGAATTTTCATCCAACCTAATTTCCTTAGTTCTTGCTTTATATCATTAAAATCATAAGAAATTGACATCGCAGATGAACTGCACGAGCCCTTACATTTCACTTTCGGACTCTTTGTGTCACAGCAAAAACATTTTGTTCCATTGTAAGTTGTCTGATAAATATCACTAAGTCCGGCGTAATGTTCTTTGTGCATTTCATTTCTCCTTAAAGCCCTCGGCAAGGCCTCCGTGCCAAGCCGAAAAGCTCTGTTACTATTAAAGTTCATCGAGAAGTCGGTTGTTTTCGTCAATAAGCTCGTTGTGAGCATCCATAAGTTTGTTGTACTCTTCAATAAGCTCGTTGTACTTGTCTAACTGTTCTTGTTCCGTATCCATCTTTCATTTCTCCTGTTCAGTTTGGATGTTTTTCGACATCTTTGTCAGTATCCAGCCACCATCGCCCGTCACGCCCTTAACGGTCTGGCAGCCAGAGGCAAAAATGCTTATGAGTACCAAAATGCTGACCGCAATTAACATTGACCTGACAGTGGTTATTTGTCGCTGATACATTTCCTCCTCCAAACCTTCAATGGCCTTCTGAAACGATGCCCTGTCCTCATCGTCAATGCTGAAGGCTTTGGCGTTCAACATCAAATCCCTCCGTGTTTTCAACTGGCTGTAATTTTGCTTTTTCAAATTGTTCATAAATTCCTCTCTTTTCTCCCGTAAGCTCCTAAACTGTTTGCTTTATCTGTTCCAAAAATAGCTTGGCGTATTTCTTGCGGGTGCGGGGGAATCTTGCTCTTGTCCAATTACCATAAAAGGTACTCCCACAAGTTAAGCTAAATTTCTTTTCAAGTGGGCAACGTGAACAACCTACCTCTTTACTGTATTCACAGAACCAACAATCATTAACTACATAGTCACCATATATTTTCCATCTCGGCCAATCCTCTTTCTCCCGCCCCGTCTTTGCCAACCACGTCCAAAGCTCGATACACAATTCAATGGCTTTTTTCCTTGATAGTCTCATTTTCATTCCTTTCATATTATGATTCCTGCGGGACAGCCGAGAAATTCGAGGAGGAGGGCTTGTGGCCGTCCCGCGTAGTTATTAAGTTTTATGAGAGCTTTGTTTTCGCTGGTTCGATACCGGCTAAACTATTTATGCCACTTCGTACATACCTTGTATTCCGCCTGTTTTATCTGGCCTATCTTCGCCAACGCCTACGCCGAAACCTGCGACATTAACCAAATTCATAATCTGCTCGGCGGTAATTACGTTAGCGTTGTATTCTATTGATAATATTGCAGCCCATTCGGTAAACTCTCCACGACTGCGTATATCCATTGATGTTCTCTGTATCCGCAAAGGTTCTGTTCTTTTGTGCGGCCTCGCAAAGGTCTTAAAATTGTGATTCAGCAAAGGAGTAAACTCATTCATAATATGGAAAGCATTACGAGCCAGAGTCATATTTACACCCTCAATGCTCCGGCAAGCCGAAATCATTGCTTTCTTGAAGGCTCTGGATGGCATACCAAAACCGTATTTGTGTTTGTCGGGGTCTCCGTTAGGCAATACCATATTGCCGTCCTTACCCAGCCAATACAAACTATCCCTGTACTCTTGTTCGGGGTCTTTGGCAGGTTTCGCTTGCTTTGCCTTTTTCTCCATCTTGTCTAAAATCTGCCTTTGGATTTTCTCCGAGAACCGATGTACGATTATCGGAGTCTTGCCAATAATACGTATTTGACAATGTTTCTTATTGATTGCTGGTATCTCTATCGCTTTTGTTTTTTCTACTTTCTTAGCCATCTTTCTTTTTCCCTTCTATAAATACATGACTAAACTCGACTCGACTTAACCGAACATAACGAAACTCAACCCAACTGAACCCGACTGACCTGACATAACTAAACGCAACTAAACCCAACAAAACGCAACGTAACAAAACAGAGCAAAACCTGACTCAACTGACCTGACGCAACCCAACCGGACACAACAGAACTCAACTGAACCGGACATAACACAACGCAACTCAACTTTATATTTTCACTTCTTCGATTGCTCGGTTGACTTTGGAAAACTCGTTGTAGCTTGTTGATTTATGCTTTATGGCCTTGAGTTCTCGTAAAATCTGTTGCTTGTAAGCCCTGTCCAAATCTTCGTCCGCCATTACTTCTGAAATTGTCAAATAGCTTGTCTGTGAATCCTCTTCCGTATCTAAGGGTGCGACAAATCCCCTTACATATATTTCCTCCTCATCTTCCGTCTCCGGCTCGATAATGACCACCAGATACCGCAGGATTTCCCTTGCCTGCACAATGCGATACTGCTCGGCAGCCACAGAATCGTCCCACTCAAAGCAATTATGAAGCGGAGAACGCTTCCTTTTGGCCTCGATAACCAATAGCTGCGGAGTAATACCACCCCGCTTTTCCTTGATTTCTTCAATGTGTTCACCTGCCACTTGTGCATCTACTTTCCCTCTTGGACTCCGTTTCCACTTGTACTGCATAATTTTCTCCTTAAAATCATTTTTTTGTTGACTTATCAGTTTGACTTTGTTATCATAAATATAGCTTTAATCCGTACTTAGCACCCAGTGTTATTGGAACTGGGGTTATGATATTATAGCATTAGTATTTACTGGACATTTGACTTTTTACCTGTTAAGATATGGCTCGGAGGTGCCATCGTGTTTAACACCCTGCGACATAGCAGGGCAAGGACGCTCGTGGTAAGGCCGTCGAGGAATGGCTTCTCGACATTCAGAGGCTTGCGGTCTCTACGCAAAAAGACTATGCCAGAATCATCAAGGAGTTCACGATTAACTTGCCAAAGAACGTCTCACATATTACTTCGACAGATGTTTCTCGGTACTTGAGTAAATTATCCTGGACGCACGAAAATTCTACAGTAAATAAACATTTGATGGCAATTAAGTCGTTTTTCAGGTTCCTCGAAGGTGCATATCAAATCACAAACATAACTACCAAACTACGCAAACGCAAGGAAAAAATGCCCCATCGACCCTTTATTTCAAAAAAAGACCTTGAATTGATACTCTCAAATGCAACCCAAAGGGAAAAGGATATAATCTTAATGCTGGCTCACACCGGACTCCGATGTTCAGAACTCTGCTCTTTGCGTCCCGAAAATTTATCACCAAATCTTTCCTCGATAACCATCCAAGGTAAAGGGGGCAAGATTAGGACTATACCCTGCAACCAGACGGTTCGAGAAATCTTGTCTCGCGGTATTAACTTGCCAAATAACAGAAAGTCAATATATAATATATGCAAGAATAGTGGTAAAAAGCTGAATATAAATCTATCTCCGCTGATGTGTCGCAGGTATTTTGCGACATCCTTACTGGCTGCTGGCGTTTCCCTTTTGATAATCCAGAAACTCCTCGGCCACTCAAGTTGTCAGGTGACGGAACGATATTTATGTCTTGACAGTTCATATCTTTATGGAGCTACCGACTGTTTGGATTAACTAAATTTGACTTCTCCTCCAAATTCGTGCAATGGTTCTCTTAAAGCCTTATCTTGTTCTGGAGTCAATTTAATATTGCCGTCAAGAAAACCTTTTAGTGTCTCAATAGGAACGCCTGTATGTTTAGAAACTTGTGACAAATTACCATGATTTCTGTAAAATTTTAACATAAGTATTAGCCCGTCATATATTTCACTCATCTTTTCTCTCCGGTGTTACCGATGTGCTGGATTGAGCCTTGGCTATGGCAGCTTCAGCAATTTCTTGAGCATCTTCGGGCAAAATTCGACCACTTCCACCACAACTACCACAAAGAATAGTATCAGCATTCTCACTTGGATAATGTGCTTTACCATCCGCATACAAACGACCATTTCCTTCGCATCGAGAGCAACATTCTGTTTCTAAATCTCTTATCTGTTCCAACGCTGCCAGCAATTCGGCCTTGATGGCTTCCACAGTGTCGAGACGGTCGCAGGCTTCAAAAATCAACGGTGTAATATAACCAATAGTTATACTTAATTTTTGAGGCTCTTTTTGCACAATCTGATATGGTAAATCAAATAAATATCGTATTCGTTTCGTTAATTCCCCTGCCGGGGGTTGCTGACAGTCTGGACAAGGAATAGTTCTTTCTGACTCTTTGATATTTACGTAATTGCAAGGATGAGGAGTCTTAGGCATTGGCCTTGGAATCTCTCCTGTATCTTTACAGGTCTTGCATTTTGGCTGCTTCAAGATGGCTTTCTCATTCATTGCCTTACCTCAATAAAAAAACCGAAGGACGGCCGACAAGAGCTCCAGAAGTGTAGGAACA
>Ga0307379_10009338_pt1 | contig 13103 bp, 27 predicted proteins | sample UN2MG_FD_202237 | JGI IMG/M metagenome (GOLD analysis project Ga0307379, IMG submission 202237) | Soil microbial communities from Risofladan, Vaasa, Finland - UN-2 | ecosystem: Environmental > Terrestrial > Soil > Coastal area > Acid sulfate soil | place: Finland: Risofladan, Vaasa | collected... | reverse complement strand
CCTTCAGGTACTGATCCAGTTCGGCGTTCGTCCAGTCACAGCAGATCTCCAGGGTGGCAACTTTCTTTTTCATATAGGTCCTATCATTGCCTGGGCTCGCTCACTGAGCACGCCCGCCAACTCGATTGCTTCCTCGGGTGTGAATCCCACCCACATCTCTTGGTCGAAATCGAGTACGACTCGACGCCGCTCAGGGTGGAGACCGACGGCGACTTTCACACTGACGCCGTCAGCCCCCTTCACCTCGTCATCGGGAAAAAGCTTCCCGATGGCGTACATCTCTCTGCCCTCCATCAGAACGGCGTGTCGCTGTCCTTGATGGGTCCGGCAGCCTCCGGTACAGGCTTTGCGGCCACGGCGGGGCGAGCGCCCCCCATGCGCTTGATGCGCTCACGCAGGGCTGCCTTGCCCTCGGCACTGACCGCCTCGCCACGGCGACCCACACCATTGAGCCAGGCGATCTCGACCCGCTGCTTGTCCTCGTACTCCCTCATCTCGGTGGTGACCCGAGCATCATTCCCGACGAGGCAGTCCGTCCCATCCAGGCTGTCGATGTCGCAGTCGTAGGCGTTGCGGTCCCAACCTATCTCCTCAAGGACATCGATGGTGCGTTCGATGGCGGCGTCCGACAGCCAGCCGCGCCACCAGAGGGTGTCGCCCTCGTCGTTACGAACCTCGACCACCACACACTGGTTGCCCGTCTTGGCCGCCTCCAGGTAGGTCTTGACGATCTTGACCGGGATGTTCTTTCCGACTTCAAAGCTCATGCGGATACCTCCTCAGGCGTCTGTTTCTCGTTGATCAGTTGCTGCAGCCGGGCGACACATGCACGCATCTTGGCGGCGTTACCTTTTGCCTGCATCAAGCCCTTCTTGATCTTGGCGTCCAGGGCCTTGTCCGGCTTCAGCTCATCGTACAATTCCATCGCTTTGTCGGTCAAGGTATCCTTCCCCGATCTAAGGGCTTCTCTGGCGACGGAGCGGTGGGCCTCGAAGTCTTCGTAGGTCAGAGGCATCGTCTCGGGCATGTCCCAGCGGTTCTTCGCGTCCCAGGCCATGGTCCGTGTGCAGTGCAGGAGCCGGTTGCCACTGGTGCGGGCCTTCTTACTGCTCTTGTTCTTACCCTCCTCCCACTCCTCCCAGTGAGCGAACAGGTGAACGTCTGCCCACTCCTTCAAGATCGGGTAGACACGCTTCTCCAGCTTGGCCTGAAACCTCTGGTACTTGTGATCCAGGTTGGGCGGTGTGAAGTCCGCAGACTCCGCGTGAGCCAGAACGATGATCTCCATGTTCTTCTCGTCGCGCAATCGGTCGAGCTTGCGTACAAATCCGCGCCAGATCTCAGCGGCATCTTTCTCGCCCTCTGCGAACAGCTGATTGAAGGTTGACCAACCCTTCCGCTTCATGCACTCGGCGCGGATCAAGTCGTCCATCCAGTCGGCTGTATCGACGACAAAGGTTTTGTAGTCATGTTTTCCGACGGTCAGCGTCTCCACCGCGTCACAGCAGTCCTGATACGTCTCGGGTGCCGGGAAGGCATCGGCATCGATGCGTTCCAGACCTGACTCTGCGGCCAGGAAGATTGCGGCCTCTGCATCGGCAGCGAAGGTGCTCTTGCCGATGCCTTCTGTGCCTACCAGGAATATCCTGTCAGCCGCGTCCGGGTCTAGCGTGCTGCGGACCTTGTCTAATGCCATCCTGCTCATTCGGGCTTCCTCAATTCGGGGTGAGGCCACTCGTCCCTGATGAACCGTGCATCGCCTTCCAGCGCAGTCCCGTAGGCGCAGTGCTCGAAGAAGGGGCAACGCCCCATGCTCATGCATGCGTCGGGATTGCGCGGGGCTAGGTTCTGTCGAGTGGCGTTTCGGATGAACGTCGAGTGCGTCCAAGTGTCGCGCAACCATTCCTCAAGGTCGGATGCCGACCTAAGAATGGTGCGACGGACGAAGTTATCAATCTCAGCATACTTCTCGCGCAGCCGGATGCGGAACTGGTCCATGGTCTCGGGCGGTGCCTCCACCCGGCAGCGTTCATCAAACTCTTCGTTCGTCTCCGTCTTCTTCTGACGGATGTTCTTGATCTTCGACAGCGGTCTAATTGCGGCCTTGCGCCCCACGTCGAGGACCGTGCCGTCCAGGTCGATGTTATGCGAGAGCGCACCGACCTCGTACTGGCTGACCTGACTGTCCATCAGCTTGCGGGCCCAGTACTCGGACTGATCATCGATCGGCTCAGAGGTCGTCTTGTGCTCCATGTTGTAGCAGCGACCCTGCGTGTACGTGCCGTTCGATTCGCCCACGTACTCGCACAGCACGTCGAACTTCCCACCCAGCATCCACGTCTGCGAGACGCCCTTGCTGTCGGGATTCGGCATGTCGCAGAACCACTCCCACTCAACGCTGACGACCTTCCAGTTGAACCGCTGGTCGTACCATTTTTCGTGGTAGGCTCTGACCCACTCCTCGGATCGGATCTGCTCCAGCTCGGTACGGGCTCGGTTCTTGGGCTCGCGCATCGATGACAGTACACGGCCAAGAAGGATGTCCTTGGTCAGATCGACCGGCTCCGTCCACCAAGCTTCCAGACCACGGTGGCACGCGCTGCCCATGTGCAAGGCGTCGGCCTCGTCGGTGGGTCGAATCCTCCACCCGTCTTCGTAGCGGAGCTTGTGTTCGCGCAGGCAGCGGCGGGCTGTGGTTGCGCGAGAGTTCGTCCAGATCTTCTTACTCGAGGTTGAGGACATTGGAACCAACGATGAAGGTGTAGATGCGTGGAAGGTCAATTGACGTGCTAAGGGAGTCAACGAAGCCTCCCGCTATGCTCTTCGTGTAGAACTCGTTGTAGACGCCAACGGCATCGAGCGCAGCCTCTAGCTCAAGTCCCTGAGTCTGGTTGTGCGGCTGAGTCAAAGGTCTCGACTCCGCAGCGGGGTCGTCGTAGATGTTGATCGTCGGCGGGCACGATGCGTTCACCAGGGTGATGCCGCTGATCGCATTCAACAGGTCGGAGGGCAGCGACTGCGAATGCTGAACACCGTCAACCGTGCCAAAGATGTAGTTGCTGTTGTTGTTGACCTGTGCGTTCACCCGGTAGTCATTACCGCCCGACCAGTTCACCAGGAAGGCAGGCCTGGAACTTTCGTTCATCCGCCACTGATTGTGGTATGGGCCTGACACGCCGCGTGAATGGATGATCGACGGTTCCGTATACGCGCACACCATCGCGGCAGTCCCACCAGACGAGAACCCACCGTACCCACCAGCGTCAGGGTCAAGGTTGGGGAACCTCTCGGGCTGGTCGCGGATGATCGTCCTGATCGTCTGGAAGCAGCGGGCGAACTGGTAGCAGTTCTCGGGAGCGTAGACCTTGAAGGACCTGTTCTGGTTGAACGGGTCAGGCTCTGTCCCCGGAAGGTAGCATCCGCCATCGGCAACAAAGACATCGAACGGCGTGTCCAGGCTGTTGAGCGCACGGTCGTCCACGAAGAACTTGATGAAGTTGTACCACGACCGATCAGGTGTTTGCACCGACAGCTTACCGCCACCACGAAACCCATCGATTGGGCAGATCAGGATCCACGGCTTTCCCATCGGAGGCACGACATACGGAGGCGTGGTGTTCGCCTGGTACCAGTCGAACCTAGTGTGGATGTACGGTCCGTAAGGGATGTCGAGCGTTGTCGGGACTACAGGCATTAGGTTGCGTGGTAGCGGTTAGCACCACCGAAGGCCAGGAAGGGTGCTCTCATGGCGGCGTAGGATCCATCGACCTTCATGATGTTGGCGTTATCGTTCGCCCGTACCTGCAGCTCAAGCTCGATACCTGGGCTCACCACACCGCCAGGACCAGCGACGCTTGAACTGAAGAACGGAATAACCAGAGCCTCAACCTGCGGGTCCTGAACGAAGGCGAAGGTGTTGTCCTGGTAGTTCAGCAGGGCATTCATTCTCACTCGCCCCGCTATAAGGGTGCCCTGGTAAATCTGGATGAAACAGGTGTAGTCAGCAATCGATGCCATCGCCTGCGAACTGACTATCGTCGTATTGCCAGACACCGTTGATGGAATCTCAAGTCCGTCCTGCAGCAGCTTAAACTGAATCTGCTGTGGAGGGGCACCACCGGGCTGCTCCGCAATGCCCGTAATTGCTATCTCGATGATGCCCCCACCCTGCATCATGAACCTCGGAATCAGTCCCTTTTTCACCGTCTGCCAGGTCAACCCGGAACCGGGTACGGTCTGAATGATGTCGGTTGGAACCACTGCGCAATACGACCACAGCATATGATCTGTCGTCCTGTTCGGCTCCGCGTTCCATTCCACCGAGTCGAGCTTCGCACGGTCGAGAGCCGTGAGGCCTGCCGTCTGAGCTGCGCTTGCTTCCTGGTCATACAGGTAGATTGTGATGCGCTCTGCAACAGCTCCGGTGATGTTCACTTGAGAGATGTTGATTGTGAATGTCTGAGCCAGAGACGAGTCAGTGTCCGTCGCGAAGCACCGCTCGACCGTAGGTGAGGTGCTGTCGCCGTCACCGGTCACGCCACCCTTGACAATGTAGAGCTGCTTGCTGGTCGAGTTCGCGTACAGGCGCATGTTCACGACAAAGCCGCCGGTACCATCGACCGTCGTAACTGGGACCGTCAACTCGGCAATGAACGACGCCGAACCGAAGAAAACCTGCAGAGTAACCTGCGCACCAAGCGTCATCCCACCACTCGGGATCTGACCCGTGATCGCGATGTCTAGCCAGCGACCATCAGCAAGGAAGTCGGCGTCGAAGGTCTCCGAATAGACCTGTGAAGGTGAACCTGTGAGCGGAACACTGATGACCTCGCGGTGGAACAGGGTCACGGCATCACCGACGAAGGATTGTTGAGTAACCTTGGAGTTGACAACAATCGGTGTGACTGCTGGAAAATCAACGCTGATTGGTGTGACGGGCACAACATCCACGCTGATGGGAACCGGCACTGGGACCTCAACACTGATTGCTGTCGGAGCAGGTACCTCCACAGAGATCGGCGTGACGACGGGCACCTCCGCTTCAACAGGTGCAATGGCAGGTACTGCAACGACAACCGGAACCGGTGCCGGAACCTCAACTTCGATATGGTCATGAGGCATCAGACTGGATCAGGCTCAGTTACCGTGGTCTCGGGCAGAAATTCCATCTGGCCCTGACCAAGCTTGGCTACCGCACCGCCAGAGGTCACGCCCTCAAATTCGATGTAGAAGGTCTTGCCAACATTACCCACCACAGCCGACATGCGCCTACACTCACCCACCGTCTGGCTGATGCGGATCACCCCATCGGCACCGCCTGTCGGCAGAATGACCGTAATCTGGGCCACAGCTGCAAGTGCGTAGTCGGCAACCTCCGTCGAGGCGATGAGAGTCGCCGTGCTGCCAGCAGCCGACGCAATCCTCATCTGGGCTCGCATGCGCGAGTCGTAGGCCGCGAGGTTCAGGGGTGGCCCCCCCTGCGTGAGCGTGATGTCGCGACTCCAAGTTTCACCGAAGGTAATGTTGTTGGCTCCGGTGAAAGCGCCGCTGATTTCTGGTTGTGTCACTTTGAAAACTCCTCTGCGAGTGCTTTGACCACCTGGTTGAACCTGTCGTTGGTGAGCGTAGTCGTCCCCAGGTTCTCAATCAAGACAGCCCGGATGCGATCCTCAAGGTCGGGACTATCCCAGCACTCAGGGTGGTAGAAGCCGTCACCAGTCGCCCTGGCAGTGCCCATGATGGGTCGCGTGCAGGCCGCGCAGTGCGTGAGGCTATCCATCTTTCCTTTGGGCCTCCACCACCCGTAGCCAGCCCAGAACCTCGTCCACTGTACGGAAGGCTCCACGGAAGAACACCCTGGTGCGCCCCAAGATCAGGCCCCGGTCGCGCATCCTGAGCAGGCTCCTGGCCGCAGCCTGCCTGGTGATCGTTCCAGCCGGATCGCTATGTGTGGACACTCTGAATCTCCAGCTCGGACCCGCACTTCGGGCATTCGGCCTCCGTGGTCTTCACCTTCCACAGGTGATCGCAACCAGCACACCAGCCTATGTAGATCAAAACGTCACCTTGTAGTCCCTTCCGATCTCCATCAGCACACTCTCCGGGCAGTGGAGCGCGACGAGAAGCAGGGCCAGGAGTAGGTGACCCTTGTCTTCGGTCGTCATCCTGTCCGTGTCGCGCCCGTCGAGTATCTCTTTGGTCTTGCGCACGCCACACCGCTTCATCGCCAGCGCCATCAACGCGTCGTGTATTGTCGCGTGCGGCTGGATGTCGTCCTTCACGCCCTGCGCGAGCTTCATCACGCGGCTAGGCTCGATCGCAGCGTCACCACGGTTAACCGGCACGTTCGTGTAGTCGGGGTGAATGCAGACGGTGGCCCGCTCTCCGCGCCGTGGCCCGTCGATGAACACACCCTGGCAGCACGCCGAAGGAGGGATGGCCTCAACGGCTAGTGTGTACTCACCGAAGGCGTAGTATCCCTCGCCCTTGAGCGTCATGCTGCCCAGATTGATCAGGCCTTCGTGCTCCCTGTGCATGCGCTCGTTCCAAGCAGCGTGCTTGGACTCGAAGCACGTTCCGTCCAGGCAGCGATCGCCCTCCATGTCGTGAAACAGAGTAGCCTGTGACTTGCTAGTCTTTGGGCAGGTAGCACACGCACCGGCCTCAGGGTCGAGCTTCTTATCCGTCAAGTCCCACGGAGCGGTAGCCAGGTTGCGCTCGACCTTCTCCGCGATGAACTTGCTGAAGACCTTCACGCTCGGACTGGAGTTCAGCCAGAAGTCCAGCGCCACCGACTGGTCACTCTCGTTCAGCTTGGCAATCCGCAAGGCGATCGAAAATATCATTTCGCCCTGCAGGTACGAAGCCATCGCCTCGGGGCAGAGGTCCAGAAGCTTCAACCTGCTCACCACGTAGCTCTCGCTGCGGCTGACCACCTCAGCGACACCGGCTATGGAGATCTCCTCCAAGTCCATCAGACTTCGGAACCCAGCCGCCTCGTCTAGCGGGTGAACATCCTCACGCTGGTTGTTCTCCACCAAGATCAACCGCAACGCCTCGCTGTTCGTCAGGCGGCGAATGCGACCCTCGATTTTCTTCCAACCCAGGGCTTGTGCCGCCGACAGCCGTCGACTCCCGATCACGACCTGGTAGCGATCCTTGTCCATCCGCCTGACAATGATCGGTTGCAGCAGGCCATGCTGGTGCATGCTTTCCTTCAGTTCGTTCTGCGCCTCCTCCCTCCACACCTTCCTGGTGTTCAACGGCGAGGATTCGATCTGCTCGATTGGCAACGGCACGATTGAGTTGTTCGACATTCAGCGTGATCTCCTGCATGTGTCTGACGAGCCTACGGAGCCGAACGATCTCATCTTCGTACCCCTTGCACCTCCTCCGGTGACGGACGGCTGTGATCTTAACCTGTGCATCCTGTTCAGCGATGCGCTTGCGTAGGGCGAAAGCCTCGCACCACATCTCATCGAAGGTGTCCGCGCAGACCCTGCGCAGTTCCTCCTCTGTGAACTCACGAAGGTTTCCGATCAGCCGGTCGGCTAGGCTTCGGCCTGGATCGATAATGGATTGCAGGCTTTGTCGCTTGCGCTTCGGTGATGTACTCACGAATCCGCTCCGAAGTGATGGTGAATGGCTCACCGTGCTTTAGGTCGCGCACCAGGGCTACGACGGCAAACTGCTGCGCGAGCAGCGTGGCCTGCTGCATACCCACACCCTCGGCAGCCAGGATGGCGAGACCGAGCTGCGTGGAACTGGGTCCGGTGATGCCCCAGTCGAATTTGTTCGACAGGTTCAGTTCGCCATGGTGGACGCTGAGTGCATGACCGTCCTTCAGCACTAGGCCTGTCCTGGGGTCGCCTACATAGGTTGACATGTGATCCATCCTTCCGGTGTTTGCGCCCCGCACAGGGGCGTGTGATCGATTGCAGTCATGGTGGGCGCGTAGGTGCGCAACGCCGGTCGGAACTCAGCCAGCCGGGCACTCCGCATGTCCAGGAGGACTGTTCTCCGACCGTTGTAAACTGCAACACATATGCGACCACATCCCCAGCACTGCCTATCCACCCGGTACTTGCCGATGGGAATCCAGAATCGTGGACTCTCGTTCACCATGTGGGCGAACTGGCCGGGTGTGAGGTTATTCACTCGGCCTCGTCCGCACGGCGCTTCTCATGCTCCCAGCGAGCTGCGCGGTAAGCAACGTGGTCGCACATAGTCCCGAGGACGATGCACTCGGAACCATCCTCGAAGTACACGTAGCGCACGCGATCGGATGCGACACGCCCCAACGTCTCCTCGGTCGGCGTATAGGTGCTCATATCCAACCGTCCACACGATCGGATCGGGGCTGCGGCGCACTGTTCGTCCCATAGTCTGTCAGCGTCCATGCAGCCCCTCCTCGATCGCCGCCCAGCCGCAGTCACAGTCGAGCTGCCCGGACCCAGGGCGCACGTCCATGGACGCGCACTCATCCGTGTGTCCCCCGTGCTTCCGTAGCTGGGCATGGATGGCCGCAAAGCTCGTGCGCTCGTAAGCCTCCCGCAGCCGCTCGACCTCGGCCTCCAGCGCCAACTCTCGCGCCGTCTTCGCCGTGGTGAACTGCGACAACTCCAGGAACAGCCGGTTGATTGTTTCAGTCTCCATCGAGCCCCTCCTCGATCGCCGTCCACCCGCAGGTGCATTCAGGCGGGGTACCGAATCGCTTGCACTCGTCCGTGTGCTGCCCGTGCCGCCGTAGCTGGGCCTCGCGCTCATGCAGCTCGCGGATTGCATCATCTAGCACGACGTTGTTCCGCTTGGAGTCGCGCAGGTCAAAAAACGACTCGCGCCAGTAGCGGCAGTTATCTGTGACGCTCGCCACCTCGGCCTCCAGCGCCTTGATACGCTCGTCGCGCTCGTCAGGCGGGTAGCTGAACGTCTTGCCCTTGATCGTCAACTCCAGCTCCGCGACCTCGGCCTCCAGCGCCTTCACGCGGGCATCGCGCTCGGCTGTCTCCGACTCCCGGTAGGCAAAGCCGCGAGCGATGGTGTTGATCATCATAGGCCATGCCTTCGCAACGGCGTGGTGGGGACACGGGCCAGCCGCAGCCTGCGCGTCAGCGAGATTGTCCCGAGAGGGCGTCGGGTCAGGCATCGAGCACCTCCTTCGCTTTGCAGTTCTCCGCGTGCGGGCGCGAGTCGCACCACGGGCAGAAGACGGGTGCTTTGCCCTTCGGGTCGGTGATGTATTCACGCGACCGGATGAGGGCCTCCAGCGCCTTTACGCACAGGTCTGTGACGAGCAACTGGTTGACCCTCGCCTCCTCCCTGTAGGCCACCTCGGCCTCCAACGCCGCAATCCGCGCATCGCGCTCGGCGAGGGCGCGCTGCACGGCGCGCTTCAAGTCCGACACCGTAGGGTTGTCGTCCACACAGAACAGCCGATCCACCTCGGCTAGCGACTCGGGGTCAGGCGTAGTTGCATCCATCGCGCTCCTCCTCTCCGTCCTCGGGCGTGAACTCGAACGTGGTCCCGCAGTTCTCGCAGGTCGATGCGTAAGCGTGGTTGCCCTTCGAGGACAGAGCCACAGCCTCACACTCGGCTACGCAGTTCGGACAGCGGGCATCGACCAGCGACTCGGGCTGGGGCTTCGGCTCGGGCTGGCACGCGCCGCCAGTCTTCCATTGGTCGAGCCGGTCCAGCGACTCGGGGCTAGGGTCAGTCGGCATCGCTCACCTCCTCCAGACGGAACTCGACCACAGTAGACCCAGGAAACCTGCGAGACGCACGCGAGGCGTCGCGGAATGAAACCCAGAGCTTCGGCATGTCGGCGGTAGACAACGCCGCAGAACGTGGGACGTAGAAACCGCTACCGAGCCTTACAGCGTAGACATTGCGTAGCTTGTTCACTCGCCTGCCTCGCTTACAACTTCACCTCCCGCGTAACCCCACAGCGACCAGTACAGACCGTAGATGTTCAAAGGTGGTCCCCTGCCGTGGATTGGGCTGCCGCCGGGGACCAAAACGACCGGAAATGAAAGGACGAGCATATATGCGTATACCCGCGCCCAAGGCTCTCACGGCTTACCTCCAATGACCGGCTGCTACCAACCGACATGTTCACTTGATCGTCCACGGTCCGATTTCGTAATCGACATACTCATCGAACTCGGGGTGCTCGCTAGGCTCCAGACCGAGATCAATCTGATGCTCGTTCCATGGCTTGCGCTCTGTCTCCACAGCTCCACCAAAGATCACGCCGTAGCAGACGCTGGCAACTTCCTCAGACCAGCCGTCACCTGCATCAGCTTGGTACTGAGACAGGTAACTCTCCGCTCTCGCTTGTGCTTCAGCCAGAGTGTTGAAGATGTCAAACCCCTCCTCGGAGTCATAGGCGAAGTACTTGTTCATCATCGGACCCTCGCCTTGCGGTAGATCATTCCGGGCGGGTGGAGAGGCGGCGTGGTCTCTATTGCCGAATTTGGGTTGTATTCGGCAATTTTGCCGATGTCCCACTGTGTCACGACGAAGAGGATGATCGCGCAGAGGATCGCGAAGAGTATTCCAAGTCGATGTGGGTTGACCATCCCACGTGACCACAGTCCCGGCATCGGTATTGACGATTGGTCTTCGACGTGCGAGGACCGAAGTTCCCGTCGAATCGCCTCGGCCTGGTCTTGCCCGTCAACTCCACGTCGCGGACCGTTCCTGGCAACCTGGTATGACCGTAAGAGTCGGGGGCCTGAAACCGGTGATGCCAGCTCCTGCGGCACTTGTTGCACCCGAAGCTCAGTGGGATTCCCGTTCCGCATCCAGCCATTCACCCCACCCTCCCCTTGTCTACGCTGCACGTCATCTGACCACAACTCACACACTTCAGACCCTGAAGCTGGTTGCCGTTCCACGCCGCTGGGCATAGGGCGAGGAACCTTGCGTAGCAATGCGAACACCGAACCCACGCCGTGCGGAGTGGCGGGAGATTTCTGATCCCGTAGAAGGCGATGTCCGGCATCCCCCAGCCGTCGAGCATGTCCTGAACGGTCCGTTTCATCCCTCCACATAAAGAAGGTCTTGCGTCGGGACAATCAAGCACTCCTTGCCCTGGTGCTGCACCGGAGTCCCAGAGTAGCTCTTCATCACCACCGTCTCGCCCACCTTCAGGCTGGGGCTTTTCACCCACGGTCCGACGGCGAGCACAACCGCCCGTGTTTGGGTGCCGCCCTTCACTCCGACGGGCAAGTGAAATGATCCGATCTTGCCAGAGCGGCGGATCGGATCGACCAGGACGTTGTCGCCCTCGGGTAGTAGTCCTTCCATTCCTCAACCGTACCGAAGAATCGCAGCGATAACAAGAAGGATTAGGACCCAAAAATACCCCGGCTGCCCTAACTCGAAGACCGTAAAGCACTCGCGGCAGTATCCCTGCCTCTCAAGGGTGGTCACATTCGCACTTCCGCAGCGCGGACACTCAGATGGTGTGTCCCGCTGCATAGAAATTGAACCTCGTCAAACCCGAGAGGTCATCGTTCTTGTTGACCTCCAAGCGATCGTCTTCCAGGAGCACGAGCGGAGACCCCCACATCCGCTCAAAGTGAAGGATGCCAGCGAAGTTGAATGCACTGCCGATCAGGTCTGCCGAGTTGCTCTCGAAGAACAGCAGTAGTCCAGCCGAGGTCAGCGTGGCAATAAAGATCTTCTGTTCGCCAGTTACCGTGTTGCGCTTGCGCACGATCAGCGGATTGGAAGGAGATGCCTGACTCCCGAGACCGGCTTGCTGAAGAGCGGTAGCATCAGTCATTACGAAGGACAGCCGCGTAACCAGCTTTGGCCCCTCGACGTAGACAGTGATGTTGCCCGTGTTGGCAAGACTCGCGTCCCCACCATCTGTACCGTCATCAGTCAGTAGCTGGGAGAACTGCGCTCCAGCACTCGCCTTGAGCCGGTCCAGTTCAATCTGATTCGCGTATGAAGTCGTCATAGCTCAAGCTCCTTGAAGAAACGCTCGCGGGCCTTGTCGTAGAAAGCTCTGGCAATCAGGTCCGTCGGCGTGTGGTAGTCGAATGCGGCCTCGAGCTTCTCCCTGAGCAGCTCCTTGGGGGGTGTATCCGACAGATGGCCCCTGAGCAAGTCAAGCAACTCGGGGAAGCCCTCGACGAAAACCGTCCGTGTTTCAGCCACGAACGATCCCATTCTGGGGATTGCGGAGTTTTTCCGCCACCCCAGCGCAGCTACGTGACACCTCCAAGTAGGTGTCGTGTCGCGTCATCCTCACCGCGTTGTCCCACGCTTCGTGCATGAGAGTCGTAACCTCAATCAAGGACAGGGGCTGCAACTTCCCGTGTGTACGCAGGCAGAAGTTCGTGGCAATAGCGTACATCGGGTCTTTCTCAAGGGCGCTCATACTGGCCGCCGATGCGGTTCCAACAGCGTGCTGATCTGGTCGCACAGCTCCTGCAGCGCAGTGCTGGCTGGCATAAACTCTCGCATGCAAACCTCGCAGCGCCAGCGGTCTACGACGGTTCCGGGGGCCGTGTATCGTTCAACGGTGTTGCACGCGCAACTGCACGTTTGGTCGTCTTGCACAGGTACCCCTTCTTGCTCAGAAAAAATTCCAGGGCCGACTTACACACCTGGGATGGGTTGGGTGGAACGGTCTGGTCGAGGGCGAAAGCCTCGACGGCCTTGCGCATCTCAGCGTTGAGCCGAAACCCTACCGCACCTGTCTCTTTCCACGTCGGCATTTCGCAGGAATCTAGCAACGTCCCCGTCGGGTTGCTACGGTCGAGATAGCCATGCTGAGTGTTCGCTCCTTCGTGGGAAAGTACTTCCCTGACGTACCCTTCAAGGGGGGCAAGGTCAAGTGCCCAGCCCACAACGACCCTAAGGCCAGCCTGGCCATCAAGATGGGCGATCGCAACCTCCTCTTGAACTGTCACGCTGGCTGCAGCTTCGAAGCCGTCGCCAAGGCAATCAACCTCGACCCTGCCGACGTGAGTCCATCCAGGAACGGCATGGTGAAGCCGAAGAAACCGAAGGTGCTGCGCTCGGGCGGAACTGCCCAGACGGTGGTGGACGCCTACGAGCGTGCGCTCGATTCTCGGGTCGTCGAGAC